>Ga0315268_10004234_pt1 | contig 15584 bp, 13 predicted proteins | sample C1_top_MG_FD_204535 | JGI IMG/M metagenome (GOLD analysis project Ga0315268, IMG submission 204535) | Sediment microbial communities from Yellowstone Lake, YNP, Wyoming, USA - C1_top | ecosystem: Environmental > Aquatic > Freshwater > Lake > Sediment | place: USA: Wyoming | collected 2017-08-01
TCCAGCTCGGCGTGCAGCGTGTACACCTGATCGTGCTGCGGCAGCGATTCGGTGAGCCGGAGCAGGGTCTCATGGACGTTTTCGCCGGCTATGCCGTCTTGGCCGATCAGTTCGTCCAGCGTCGGCAGCGTGGTCGGCAACTGCGGGCAAAGGATCACCTCGCCATTGACCACCGGCATGAAGGGATGGCTGCCGCGGCTGTCCGAGGCGTAGTCGAAGCCGAGCCGTTGCGTTAAGCGCTGCGCGTGGGGATTCATCTGCCAGCCGGCGGCGCCGTGGGTCTTTGCCGCCACCCCGAATATCTCCTGGAAACGCGCCACGGCGCATCCCATTTCGCCCTCGGTCCAGGCGGCGCCGGCACGCTCGACGCCGTCCTGCCATTTGACGTGATCCCAGCAATGGATGCCGACTTCGTGACCGGCGTCGCGCACGCTGCGCAGGCTGTCGGCGCAGCGGCGGCCGATGTCGGGGCCGGGCAGGAGCGTGCCGTACATCAGCGTCTTCAGTCCGTAATGGGACAGCACCGAGGTGCGCGAGACCTTCTTCATGAAGCCGGGCCGGAAGGCGCGGCAGATGGCGCGGCCGGTATGGTCGGGGCCGAGCGAGAACAGGAAGGTGGCGCAGACGTCGAAGCGGCGCAGCAGTTCCAGTAGACGCGGCACCCCCTCCAGGGTGCCGCGATAGGTATCGACGTCGATCTTGAGGGCGAGTTTCAAAACCAGGACTAATCGACGAGGCTGCGCGCGCCGGCGACGTCGCCGCGGTAGGCGTCAAGAATATGCCGCAGCGCATCCTGCATGCCCACCTTCGGCGCCCAGTCGAAGTCGGCCATGGTATTGGCGATCTTGGGCACGCGGTTCTGCACGTCCTGGTAGCCCTTGCCGTAATACTCGCCGGAAGTGGTCTCGATCATTTCCACCTTCTCGGCGCTGTCGCGGTATTCGGGATATTCCTTGGCCATGGCCAGCATCATGGTGGCCAGTTCGCGCACCGAGTAGTTGTTGGCCGGATTGCCGATGTTGTAGATCTTGCCGCTGGCGATGCCGTCCTTGTTCTCGATGATTTTCATCAGGGCACTGATGCCGTCGGAGACGTAGGTGAAGGCGCGCTTCTGGGCGCCGCCATCGACCAGCTTGATCGGCTCGCCGCGCACGATGTGGCCCAGGAACTGGGTGATGACGCGGCTGCTGCCCTCCTTGGGCGTGTGGATCGAATCGAGGCCGGCGCCGATCCAGTTGAACGGCCGGAACAGCGTGTAATCGAGCCCCTCCTGCTGGCCGTAGGCGGCGATCACGCGGTCCATCAGCTGCTTGGAACAGGCGTAGATCCAGCGCGGCTTGTTGATCGGGCCGTAGACCAGGTTGGAGTTCTCCGGATCGAATTCGGCGTCGGCGCTCATGCCATAGACTTCGGAAGTGGACGGGAAGATCACCCGCTTGCCGTACTTAACGGCGTGACGAATGATCGGCAGGTTGGCCTCGAAGTCCAGTTCGAACACCCGCAGCGGCTCCTTGACATAGGTCGCCGGCGTGGCGATGGCCACCAGCGGCAGCACCGTGTCGCATTTCCTGACGTGGTACTCGATCCACTCCTTGTTGATGGTGATGTCGCCCTCGAAGAAATGGAAGCGCGGGTGGTCGATGAGATCGGCGACGCGCTCGGACTGCATGTCCATGCCATAGACTTCCCAGTCGGTGGTTTCGATGATGCGCTGGGAGAGGTGGTGGCCGATGAAGCCATTGACGCCGAGAATGAGGACTTTTTTCATGATGAGAGCCTAGGAGAGAAGAAGTTTTTCGGGGCCGAAGCGGATGATGAAGCCGGCGGCATCGAGGGGCCTGCCGTCGAGTTCGAGCGCGATGAGACGCAGCACGCCGCCGTCGCCGCAATCGGCATGGACGCAGCCGTCTTCGGCGTAGAGACCGGGTGCGCCCGGTCTCGGCGCTCGCCGCGGTTCGAGCATGCTCTTGTGCACGCGCAGCGTTCCGTCTTGAAACGCGCAGAAGGCGCCGGGGTAGGGCGGGGCGACGGCGCGCACCAGGTTGTGGATGGTCTGGGCCGGTGCCCGCCAATCGATGCGGCCGTCCTCGGGCCGCCTGCCGCCGAAATAGGCACCCTGTGCCAGATCCTGCGGCGTCTCGGTCGCAGTGCCGGCGACGAGTTGCGGCAGCACACCGTCGAGCGCGATTTCGGCCGCCACCGTGACCTTGTTGAAGACCTCGAAGGCGCTATCGTCGGGCAGGATGGGGACCGCCTGCCGGGCCAGGATCGCCCCGGCGTCGGGTTTCTCCAGCATCCGGTGCAGGGTCGCGCCGGTCTCGCGCTCGCCGTGCAGCACCGCCCAGTTCACCGGCGCCCGGCCGCGGTATTTGGGCAGCAGCGAGCCGTGCATGTTGTAGGCGCCGCGGCGCGCAGACTCCAGCAAGGGGCGCTTGATCATCTGCCGGTAGTAGAAGGAGAACAGGAAGTCGGGCGAGAGTTTCGAGATCTGCGCGACGACCGCCGGCTCGTTCGGGTCGGATGGCGTGATGGTGCTGATGCCGTGCAGTGCCGTGAGTTCGGCGACGCTGTCGAACCAGACGTTTTCCGCCGGATTGTCGCGATGCGTGACCACCAGCGCCACCTCGATACCGTGGGCGAGCAGCACCGACAGACAGCGCACGCCGACGTTGTGATAGGCGAAGACGACGGCGCGGGTCATGAAGGCTCGTTCTGCTCCAGCACCGCATCGATCAGGTAGCGCGGCCGGTGCCGCACCTGCTGGTAGATGCGGCCGATGTACTCGCCGAGCAGGCCGACGCCGAACAGGGTCAGACCGATCAGGAAGAAGGCGATGCCGAACAGGGTGAACAGGCCTTCCGCCTCGGGGCCGACGATCAGCCGGCGCACCGCCAGGTAGCCGACGAACAGCACCGAGAGCATCGAGATGATGATGCCGATCATCGAGAACCATTGCAGCGGCACCAGGGAGAAGCCGGTCATCAGGTCGAAATTCAGGCGGATCAGGCCATAGAGCGAATACTTCGACACGCCGGCATGGCGCTCCTCGTGGCCGATCTCGATCTCGGTCGGGCGCTGGGCGAAAGTGTAGCCCAGGGCCGGGACGAAGGTGCTGACTTCGTGGCAGCCGTTGATGGCATCGACGATGGAACGCGAGTAGGCGCGCATCATGCACCCCTGGTCGGTCATCTTGATTTTCGTGATCCGTTCCCGCAGGCGGTTCATCGCGCGCGAGGCGTAGCGGCGGAACAGCGAATCCTGCCGCTGGCGGCGGATGGTGCCGACATAGTCGTGACCGGCGCGCATCTTGTCGACCAAGGCGGCGATCTCCTCGGGCGGGTTCTGCAGGTCGGCGTCCAGGGTGATGACGATGTCGCCGCGGCTCTGTTCGAAGCCGGCCATGATCGCCATGTGCTGGCCGAAGTTGGCGGCGAACAATACCACCCGCGTGACATCCGGGCGCAACTGGAACTGGCTCCGCAAGAGGGCGGCGGAGCGGTCATGACTGCCGTCATTGACGAAGATCACCTCGTAGCGGGCAGCGAGCGCGTCGAGCGCCGGGTAGAGCCGGGCGAACAGTTCGGGCAGCCCTTCCTCTTCATTAAAGACCGGGATGACGACGGAAATTTCGGGATGGCTCATGCGGCTGATCTGAGAATCTCGGCGACGGCGCTGCAGACGCGTTCGACGTCGGCGTCATGCATGGCCGGGAAAAGCGGCAGTGTAACGGTTTGCCCGCCGACCCGCTCGGCCTGCGGAAAATCGCCCGGCTTGAAACCCAAGCGGCGATAGAACGAGAACAGATGCAGCGCCGGGTAGTGCACGCCGATGCCGATGCCGCGTTCCCGCATCGCGGCAATGAAGGCGCCGCGCTCGAATGCTTCAGGTAGCAGCACCTGGAACATGTGCCAGTTGGAATTCTCGAAGTCCGCCAGCGGCAGTTCCAGGCCGGGGATGGCGAGCGCCTCGAAATGCTCGAAATAGCGATGAGCCAGAGCGCGCCTGCGCGCGGTGAATGCTTCCAGGTGCTTCAGCTGGCCGAGACCGATGGCGGCGGCGATGTCGGTCAGGTTGAATTTTCCGCCCAGGACATCGACGTCCATCGTGCCGTCGGGGAAGCGCTCAACCCCCTGCAGGCGCAGGCGTTCGCACAAGCCTGGATCGATATCGGCGGGCAGCACCAGGGCGCCGCCCTCGCCGGTGGTGATGTTCTTGTTGGCGTGGAAGCTGAAGGAGACGAAGTCGCGGAATTTGCCAAACGAAGACCCTATCGGCCGGCCGTGCCAACTGGCGCCGAGGGACTGGGCGGCATCCTCGACCACGCGCAGTTGGTGGCGCTGCGCGATCGCGTAGAGCGCATCGCGATCCACCGGCAAGCCGGCCAGATCGACCGGCATGAGCGCGCGCGTCTTCTCTGTCAGCGCCGCCTGAATGCGCGATAGGTCGATGTTGCGCGTTTCCGGGTCGATGTCCACCAGCACCGGCCGTGCCCCGAGGGCGAGGATCACGTTGGCGCAGGCCACCCAGGTCAGGGGGGTGGTGATCACCTCGTCGCCGGGGCCGATGCCGGCCAGTCGCAGGGCCACTTCCAGCGCCGCCGTGGCCGAACTGAAGACGCGCACCGGGCGGCCGCCGCAATAATCGGAGAGGGCGGCCTCGAAGGCCTTGACCTTCGGGCCGCTGGTGAGCCAGCCGGAGCGCAGCACCTCGCTCACCGCGGCGATGGTTTCCTCGTCGATACTTGGACGGGTGAAGGGCAGGAAAGGGAGCGGGGTGGCGGCATTCATGAGCGCGCCACCAGGAATACGCCGACCACCACCAGGCCGATGCCGGCGAGCTTCTGTGCCGAGAGCGCTTCGCCGAACCACTGCCAGGCGACGAAGGCGTTGATCACGTAGCCGATCGACAGCATCGGATAGGCGACGCTGACCGGCACCCGGGACAGTCCCATGATCCAGACCACCAGGCTGACGACGTAGCAGGCCAGACCGCCGAGGATGTGGGGCTCCAGGCCCAGCTTCAGACCGATCGGGATCAGGTTGCTGAGCTGGAACTCGAAATGGCCGACGGCGTTGGTGCCGGCCTTGAGCAGCAATTGAGCGGTGGCGTTGAGCAGCACGCCGGTGAGAATGAAGGAAAAACTGATGGCGTTCATGGCCTATCCTAGGGTTTCTTCACGATGACGCGGCGGCTGTCCTGGGCGACGATCTGCATCGGCAGTCCCTGGGCGAGCAATTGCCGGTAGCCGGCCGGGGTCATCAGCGCCCAGGCGGCGGGCGCAGCGCGCCAGAGCGCGGCGAAACGTGCCAGGTCGGGGACGAATTTCTGCGGCTCCAAACTGATGCCGAAGCTCAGTTCGTCCTTGTAGCCGACCATGGTCACGGTGCGCTTCAGGTAGAAAGGCAGCGTCTGATCGTAGGTGTTGACGCTATAGAAGGGGACATTGGGCGGTACCTGGCCGCGGATCTTCTGGACGATGGCGTAGGCGGAGTTCGCTGGCGCCAGGCTGTTGTGGCCGAGCAGGACCAACTGGGAAAACAGCAGGCCGCCGGTGGCGAGGCAGAGCAAGGCGGCGCGCGGCATCCTCCGCCCGGCGAAAACGAAGCCCGCCAGCGCCCCGGCGAGCAAGGCAGTCGAGGCGGCCACGAGCCAGGGCACGTAGGCGGTATAGAGGACCACCGGCACCTCGGGGCTGGCGAGCCGGACCACCTGCGGCGACAGCACCAGGCAGAGGAGCGCCAGCGGAATCAGCGGGCCGGCGTGCCGGCGCAAGGCGCGCGGATCGTGGCCGGCGAGTCGCTCGAAATGCCAGCCGATCAGCGCTGCCAGCGCCGGGAACAGCGGCAGGATGTAGGAGGCGAGCTTGGAGTCGGACACCGAAAAGAAGCAGAACACTACCGCGATCCAGAGCAACAGGAAGCGCCGCGGCTGGAAGCGCTGCAAGGGCTCGCGCCGAACCGCGGACCAGGACGCCGAAAACAGGGCGACCAGCCAGGGCGCCATGCCGAAGAGGAGGATCGGGAGGAAATACCAGATCGGCTGGTAGCGACCGGCTTCCTTGGTGAGGAAGCGCTGGAAATGCTCGTGGATGAAGAAGAAATGGGCGAACTCGGGGTTGGCGATCGAGACGGCGACGAACCAGGGCGCGGCCACGATCAGAAACAGTGCCAGACCGGGGATGAGATGCAGCCGGCGCCAGGAGGAAAAATCGCGCTGCCAAAGCGAGTAACCAAGCAAGGTGGTGCCCGGCAGCACCAGAGCGATCAGGCCCTTGCTGAGCATGGCCAGCGCCACCGCCAGCCATGCCGAGAGCATGTAATTGCGGTTCTCGCGCGGGCTGGCGTCGTCCTGCTGCGCCAGGACGAAGGCGAACACCCCCGCCGAGAGGAAGAAGGAGACGCCCATGTCCAGGGTATTGACGTGGCCGATGAAGGCGTAGAGCAGGCTGCTGGCGAGCACGCTGGCCCCACCCAGGGCGGCGCCCTCTCCCCACAGGCGGCGCGCCGCGAACCAGGTGACCAGCACGCCCAGGAGGCCGGTGAGCGCGCTCCACAGCCGTGCCGTCCATTGGTGCTCGCCGAACAGGGTGAACGCCGTGGCGGTGGCCCAGTATTGCAGCGCCGGCTTCTCGAAATATTTGATGCCGTTCAGCCGCGGGGTCAGCCAGTCACCGGTGGCCACCATCTCGCGCGAAATCTCGGCGTAACGGCCTTCGTCGGGCATGATCAGCTTGCGGTAGTCGATCGTGCCCAGCCAGAGCACCGAAAACAGCGCCAGGATGAGCAGCAGCGTCCGCGCCGATAGCGCTTGATCCCGTGAGTTCATGCGTGATCCATGAGCAGCAGCGCTGCGACTTGCCGCCCCTCCGCCGCGAGGATGTTGTAGGTGCGGGCCGCGGCGGCGCTGTCCATCACCTCGACGCCGATCTTGGCCACCATCATCGGGGCGAGCAGCGATGGCTCGGGAAAGCGCTGGCGGCGGCCGGTGCCCAGCAGCAACACTTCGCAATCCAGTTGCGCCAGGCGGTGGAAATCGGCTTCGGTCAGTGCTTCGAAGCCCCCGATGGTCCACTCCGTTTCCAGGCCCTGCGGCGTTAGCAACAGACTTTGATGGTAGCGGTTGCCGTTGACCGCGAAATAACCCTCGCCGTGAGCGGTGACGACATTCAGGCCGATGGGGCGGTTGGCTTGCAATTTCATGCAGTGGCGGCAGGGAGACAGGGGAGGTTGCGGTCGGGTTCGTTTGCGGCATGCTGCCAGCTTCGGTAAGATTATATCTTTTTGAGGCCTGCCCCGCAGCGATGCGTGCCGCTGCCGGCCCCTGGCCTGTCTCCGTGGTGACCCCGCTTATGCAACCCGTACTCAAATCGGCCAAGCTCGCCAACGTCTGCTACGACATCCGCGGTCCGGTGCTGGCTCGCGCCAAGGCGATGGAGGAGGACGGCCATCGCATCATCAAGCTCAACATCGGCAATACCGCGCCCTTCGGCTTCGAGGCGCCGGAGGAAATCGTCCAGGACGTCATCCACAACCTGCCCGCGGCGTCGGGCTACTCCGACTCGAAAGGCCTGTTCGCGGCGCGCAAGGCGATCATGCACTACACGCAGGAGAAGCGGATTGCTGGCGTGCAGGTCGAGGACATTTACATCGGCAACGGCGTTTCCGAGCTGATCGTGATGGCGATGAATGCGCTGCTCGACGCCGGCGACGAGGTCCTGGTGCCGACCCCCGACTACCCGCTGTGGACCGCCGCGGTCTCCCTCTCCGGCGGCACGGCGCGCCACTACCTGTGCGACGAGGGGGCGGGCTGGCTGCCCGATCTCGACGACATCCGCGCCAAGATCGGCCCGACCACGCGCGCCATCGTCATCATCAATCCGAACAATCCGACCGGCGCGCTCTATCCGGTCGAGCTGTTGCGCGAGATCGTCGAAATCGCCCGCGCCCATCAACTGATCATCTATGCCGACGAGATCTACGACAAGGTGCTCTACGACGGCGCGACCCATACCTCGATCGCCTCGCTGGCCGAGGACCTGCTCTGCATCACCTTCAACGGCCTGTCGAAGAACTACCGGGCGCCGGGTTTTCGCGCCGGCTGGCTGATCGTCTCGGGCGAGAAGCGCCATGCCCAGGACTATATCGAGGGCCTCAACATGCTCGCCTCGATGCGCCTGTGCTCCAACGTCCCGGCGCAGTTCGGCATCCAGACCGCGCTGGGCGGCTACCAGAGCATCAACGACCTGGTCGCGCCGACCGGCCGACTGGGGCGCCAGCGCGAGCTGGCCTGGAGACTGTTGAGCGAGATTCCCGGGGTCAGCTGCGTCAAGCCGCAGGCCGCCATGTACCTGTTCCCGCGCCTCGACCCGAAGCGCTATCCGATCGACGACGACCAGCAGTTCATCCTCGACCTGCTGGAGCAGGAGCGGGTGCTGCTGGTGCAGGGGACCGGCTTCAACTGGCCCCAGCCCGATCACTTCCGGCTGGTCTTTCTGCCCAATGCCGACGACCTCACCGAGGCGATCGGCCGCGTCGCGCGCTTCCTCGAACATTATCGCAAGCGGCACGGCACCTGAAACCCTGCCGCCGCGGCGGCAACACTCCATGGTATGCAAATGAAACCCATCAACGTAGGGCTCCTCGGTATCGGTACCGTCGGCGGCGGCACCTTCAACGTTCTGCGCCGCAACGAGAGCGAGATCACGCGCCGCGCCGGCCGCGAAATCCGCATCAGCGCGGTCGCCGACAAGAATCTGGTGCTCGCCGGGCAGGTCACCCAGGGCCAGGCGCGGCTCACCGACGACGCCTTTGCGGTGGTGATGGACCCCGAGATCGACATCGTCGTCGAGCTGATCGGCGGCTGCGGCATCGCCCGTGAACTGGTGCTCGCGGCCATAGCGAACGGCAAGCACGTGGTCACCGCCAACAAGGCACTGCTCGCCATCCACGGCAACGAGATCTTCGCCGCCGCGCAGAAGGCTGGCGTGATGGTGGCCTTCGAGGCGGCGGTGGCCGGCGGCATCCCGATCATCAAGGCGCTGCGCGAGGGCCTGACCGCCAACCGCATCCAGTGGATCGCCGGGATCATCAACGGCACCACCAACTTCATCCTCTCCGAGATGCGCGACAAGAACCTGCCCTTCGATGTCGTGCTGAAGGAAGCGCAGCGCCTGGGCTATGCCGAGGCCGACCCGAGCTTCGATATCGAGGGCGTCGATGCCGCCCACAAGCTCACCATCATGGCGGCGATCGCCTTCGGCATCCCGATGCAGTTCGATCGCGTGCATATCGAAGGCATATCCAGGCTCGATGCCGTCGACATCAAGTATGCCGAGCAGTTGGGCTACCGCATCAAGCTGCTCGGCATCACCAAGCGCGTCTCCAACAACGGTGCCGAGGCTATCGAACTGCGGGTGCATCCGACCCTGATCCCGACCCGGCGCCTGATCGCCAATGTCGAGGGGGCGATGAACGCCGTGCTGGTCCAGGGCGACGCCGTTGGCCCCACGCTCTACTACGGCAAGGGCGCCGGGGCCGAGCCGACGGCCTCGGCGGTGATCGCCGACCTGGTCGATGTCACCCGCATGCATACCGCCGATCCCGAGCACCGCGTGCCGCATCTGGCCTTCCAGCCCGACGCCGTGATGGACACGACTATCCTGCCGATAGCCGAGGTCGAGACCCGCTACTACCTGCGCCTGGCGGTGTCCGACCAGCCGGGCGTGCTCGCCGACATCACCCGGATCCTGGCCGACCGGCACATTTCGATCGAGGCCATGATCCAGCGCGAACCGGCCGAAGGCGAAGCGCAGACCGACATCATCATGCTCACCCACCAGACCCGGGAGAAACACATCGACGCCGCCATCGCCCTGATCGAGGCGCTGGCGGTGGTCAAGGGCCGCGTGATCCGTCTGCGCCTGGAAGAACTGGACCGGTGAGCACAATGCGCTATATCTCTACCCGCGGCAATTCGCCGGCCAAGACCTTCACCGAAATCCTGTTGGCCGGTCTGGCGCCCGACGGCGGCCTCTACCTGCCCGAGCGCTATCCCGAGGTGAGTCGTGAGGAGCTCGACGCCTGGCGCGCGCTGCCCTATCACGAGCTGGCATTCAAGGTGCTGGAGAAGTTCGCCACCGACATTCCCGCCGCGGACCTGAAGACGCTGATGGATCGCACCTATACCGCTGCGGTCTACAAGAATGCGCGTCCAGGCGACGATCCGGCCGGGATCACGCCGCTGCGCTGGCTGGAACCGGGACTAGCCCTCCTCGAACTCTCCAACGGCCCGACGCTCGCCTTCAAGGACATGGCGATGCAGTTGCTCGGCAACCTGTTCGAGTACGTGCTCGCTAAGACCGGGCAGGAACTGAACATCCTCGGCGCCACCTCCGGGGACACCGGCTCCTCGGCCGAGTATGCGATGCGCGGCAAGCGGGGCATCCGCGTCTTCATGCTCTCGCCGCACGGCAAGATGAGCCGCTTCCAGACGGCGCAGATGTTTTCCCTGGCCGATCCGAACATTCACAACATCGCCGTGACCGGCGTCTTCGACGACTGCCAGGACATCGTCAAGAGCGTCAGCAACGACCATGCCTTCAAGGCCGGGTACCGGATCGGCACGGTCAACTCGATCAACTGGGCGCGCGTCGCGGCCCAGATCGTGTATTACTTCAAGGGCTATTTCGCGGCCACCCGGTCGAACGACGAGTCGGTCAGCTTCAGCGTGCCCTCGGGCAATTTCGGCAACATCTGCGCCGGCCACATCGCGCGGATGATGGGCCTGCCGATCCGGCAGCTGATCCTCGCCACCAACGAGAACGACGTCCTGGACGAGTTCTTCAGGACCGGCGTCTATCGTCCGCGCGGTAATGCCGAGACGCGCCAGACCAGCAGCCCGTCGATGGACATTTCCAAGGCCTCGAACTTCGAGCGCTTCGTCTTCGACCTGGTCGGCCGCGACGCCGCCACGGTGCGCGACCTGTGGGCACGCGTGGACGCAGGCATAGCCTTCGACCTGTCGGACAGCCCGCACTTTTACCGCATCGCCGAATTCGGTTTCGTCTCCGGCACCAGCAATCACGCCGACCGCCTGGCCACGATCCGCCGCGTCTGGGAGCGCTACGGCGTCATGGTGGACACCCATACCGCCGATGGCCTCAAGGTCGGCTTGGCGCTGCGGGCCCCGGGCGTGCCGCTGGTGTGCCTGGAGACGGCCTTGCCGGTGAAGTTCGAGGAAACCATCCGCGAGGCGCTGGGGCGCGAACCGGAGCGCCCGGCCGGCCTCGAGCGCATCGAGAACCTGCCGCAGCGTTTCGAGGTGATGGCCCCCGACGCCGAGGCGATCAAGAACTACATCAGGGAGCACAGCGATGAGCCATAAGGACGCAGAGCAGCACTGGAGTGGCCGCTACGCCGCGGCCGGCGAGGATTATCTGTTCGGCACGGCGCCGAACAAGTTCCTGGCGCGGCAGGCGGCCCGCCTCAAGCCCGGCATGAGTGCGCTGTCGGTGGCCGACGGCGAGGGGCGCAACAGCGTCTGGCTGGCCGAGGAGGGGATCGTCGTGACCGCGCTGGAACTGTCCCCGGTGGCTGTGCACAAGGCGAAGCGGCTGGCGGACTCCCGGCACGTCGAAGTCGATTTCGTCCAGGCCAACGTCCTGGAGTGGGCCTGGCCCGAGGCCGCGTATGACGTGATCGCGGCGATATTCATCCAGTTCGCGGGACCCGCGGAGCGGACCATCCTGTTCGGGCTGATGACGCGCGCGTTGAAGCCCGGCGGCCTGCTGCTGTTGCACGGCTACACCCCGAAGCAGCTCGAATACCGCACCGGCGGTCCGTCTGCGCTGGAGAACCTGTACACCGCAACGCTGCTCTCCGAGGCCTTTGCCGATCTGGAAATTCTCGAATTGCGTGAGCACGAGGACCAGTTGGAGGAGGGCTCGGGCGGGCAGCGCGGGCACTGGGGCCACTCGGCGCTGATCGACCTGGTGGCGCGCAAAACCGTCTGATTTTCGGGCAGGGCTGCAAAATCGTCGGGCTACACCCGTTCGGGTGTCTCCGTCGAAAGCCCGACCTACAGACACAGCGACCCTTGGGTCGCCGTAGGTCGGCCTTCAGGCCGACATGTCAAACCCTCAGCGTTCCACGTGACGCAGCGACAGATCGACCGCGCGCACGTCCTTGGTCAGGCTGCCGATCGAGATGCGATCGACGCCGGTTTCGGCGATGGCCCTGACGCGTTCGAGATCGACGCCGCCCGAGGCTTCCAGCGAGGCGCGCCCTGCGGTGAGCGTCACCGCCTCGCGCATCATTGCCAGGTCCATGTTGTCGAGCAGGATCATCCCGGCGCCGCAGGCGAGCGCCTCTCCGAGCTGGGCCAGGTTCTCCACCTCGACCTGGATGAACACGCCCGGGTGCGCGAGTTGCCGCGCGCGTTCCAGCGCCGCCTGGATGCCGCCGGCGGCGAGGATGTGATTCTCCTTGATCAGGATGCCGTCGTAGAGCCCCAGGCGGTGGTTGGTGCCGCCACCGGCGCGCACCGCGTACTTTTGCGCCAGGCGCAGGCCGGGCAGGGTCTTGCGGGTGTCGATGATCTTCGCAGCGGTGCCCGCCACGGCAGCGACGAAGCGACGCGTGGCGGTGGCGGTGCCCGACAGCAACTGGAGGAAATTCAAGGCGGCGCGCTCGGCGGTGAGCAGCGCGCGCGTCTCGGCAGTGATTTCGCACAGCGTCTGGCCGGCAACGATAGCGTCGCCGTCCTTTACCTGCCAGTTGATGCGGGCGTTAGCATCGAGGCGCAGGAAACAGGCGTCGAACCAGGCGGAACCGCACAGCACCGCCGCTTCGCGGCTAACCACCAGGCCGCGGCTGACGTGGCCGCCGGGCGTGAGCAGCGCAGTCAGGTCGCCGCCGCCGATATCCTCGATCAGCGCGATCGCGACGTTGCGCTCGATCTCGGCGGCCAGCGCCAGCGGCATTTTCATGTTCATCTGAACTCCCGAAAATTTCCGGTTGATTCTAGCACCGGCCGTCGTTTGCAATTGTAGGTCGGGCTTTAGCCCGACCTACAGATTCAGAGCCCCGCCGCTAGCGCCGAACACGGCGCTCGATCAGCGCGATGGCCAGGCCGCTGCCGGCGATCACCGTCATGCCGAGCATCGACAGGCCGTCGGGCAGTTGGCCGAAGATCAGCCAGCCGAGCAGGGTCGCCCAGATCAGCTGGGCGTACATCATCGGCGACAGCGTCGAGGCGGGTGCGTGGCGGAAGGCGCGGGTCAGCAGGTAATGCCCAGTGCCGCCATAGACGCCGAGCGAGGCGATCTGCAGCGCCTGCAGCGGACTGGGCCAGGGCCCGCGCCAGAACCAGGGCAGGGCCAGGGTCAGGACCACGGTGCCGGTGAGCGCGGTGTAGAAGAGCATGGTGAAGGTGTTCTCGCTCGTCGACAGTTGCCGCGTCTGGATCTGATAGATGCTGTAGCACAGCGCCGCACCCAGCGAAAAGAACAGCCCCAGGCCGGTCATGGCGCCGCCGGGCCGGGCCACCAGGAGCGCGCCGGCGAAGCCCGCCAGCACCGCCAGCCAGCGCTTGAGGCCGACTCTCTCGCCGAGAAAACGCCCGGACAGTAGGGCAACGAGCAGCGGCGTCACGAACAGGATCGCCGTCGTCTCGGCCAGCGGCATCAGGCGGAGGGCTGCGAGTGAGAGCAGGGATACCCCCACCAGCATCAGCGCCCGGAACACCTGGGTGAACGGCTTACCGGTCTTGATGAGCTTGAGGCGCATCGACGGCGCCAGGAAGATCACCATCAGCAGGCAGTGAAAGGTGTAACGCGCCCAGACCAGGAGCGGCAGGGCGAAGGTCTGCGCCAGATGCTTGGCGGTGGCGTCCAGGCCGGCGAAGAAAAACAGCGCGAAGAGGATCAGGGCGACGCCATACAGCGGGTGTTTCTTTGTCTCAGGCATGGCTCCAGCCGTTCAGTAGCCTGCGCGCCGGGGCCGGCAGTTCGCTTGCGGTGAGGCCGATCGGGCCTGCTCCCGCGGCGGCGCAAGCCTCCGCTGCCAGACCATGGAGATGCACTGTGGCCAGGAGCGCCCGGTCGGTCGGCCAGCCCTGCGCTAGCAATGCCGCAGTCATGCCAGAGAGCACGTCGCCGGTACCGGCGGCAGCGAGCCCGGGGTTGCCCGAGGTGTTGATGAACCAGCGGCCGTCGGGGAAGGCGACCACGCTGCCGCAGCCCTTCAGCACCACGCCGGCATTCATGCGCCGCGCCAGGGCCAGCGCCGAGCCGATCCGGTCGCCCTGAACCGCATTGACCGGGCAGCCCTGCAATCGTGCCGCCTCGGCCGGGTGCGGGGTCAGCAGCGAGGGGGCGGCACGCTTCGCCAGGGAACGTGCGAGCGCCGGATGGGCGGCGAGCAGATTGAGGGCATCGGCGTCGAGGAGCAGCGGCAGGGGTGTGGCCAACGCCTGCCGCAACAGTTCCATGGCGGCAGCGGACTGGCCGAGACCTGGACCGACGGCCAGGCAGCTCGCCAGTTCGAACACCTGCCCGGGATTCATCAGCATCAGCTCGGGCTGCATGACATCGACCGCCATCTGCTCAAGCATGCCGAGATAGACCCGCCCGGCCCCCAGGTGGAGCGCCGCGCGTCCGGCCAGGAGTGCTGCGCCCACCATACCCGGCGCCCCGCCGATGATGCCGACGCTGCCGTAGCTGCCCTTGTGCGAGTTCTGATTGCGGGGTTTCAACTGTTCTGAAAACAGCGCCGGCGCGATGGTCCGGCCGGTATCGTTGGCCTGGTCGCTAGCCTGGTCGATGTCCGGGTCGATGGAGAGGTCGAGGTCATCGACCGTGATCTTGCCGCAGTGATCCGGGCCGTCCAGCGTCAGCAGGCCGGGCTTCAGGGCGATGAAGCTCAAAGTGTGGCTGGCGCGCACCGCCACGCCCAGAACCTGGCCGGTGTCGGCGTCCACGCCGCTGGGCAGGTCGAGGGCCAACACCGGACAGTCGAGTTCGTTGATCCGAATCACCAGCCGGGCGAGACGGCCGCTTAACGGACGTTTACCCGTTGCGCCGATGCCGAGCAGACCGTCGACCGCGAGCGAGAAACCGGCCTCGGGAATGTCGTCATGGAGCGCGCCGCCGACGGCGAGATAGGCATCGAGCGCGGCGCGCGCGTCGGCGGGCAGCTTCGCGGCCTCGAAGGCTGCGACCACCACGGGATCGAGGCCCTCTTGCCGCAACAGGCGCGCCACGACCAAGGCATCTCCACCGTTGTTGCCGTGGCCTGCGACGATGAGCGGCGGCAGCGCACTGCCGGCGATGAGCGCCCGCGCCAGCGCTGCCGCAGCCGCCCCGGCGCGCGCCATCAGCGGCGGCTTGGCGTCCTGCTGGCGCGCTTCTATCAGGCGCAGCGCAGCGCTGCGCAGGATGATGTTTGGCGGTTCCATGCGGTGGGTTTCTGGCAGGTGAATGGCTTCGAGCGGGATCTTTAAGCGGCGGCGGGCAATTGTCGCACGCCGGTAGCAATGCGAGCGATCATAATGCGCGATGCGTTCGCCCGTCAGGAGTGATTGCCATG
>Ga0315268_10004235_pt1 | contig 15577 bp, 14 predicted proteins | sample C1_top_MG_FD_204535 | JGI IMG/M metagenome (GOLD analysis project Ga0315268, IMG submission 204535) | Sediment microbial communities from Yellowstone Lake, YNP, Wyoming, USA - C1_top | ecosystem: Environmental > Aquatic > Freshwater > Lake > Sediment | place: USA: Wyoming | collected 2017-08-01
CGATTGATGCCCTCCCCCTGGAGGGCGGCCTGGATATCCCCGTGGTCAGCGAACAGGAAATGGAAGCCGGAGTGTTCAATTACAGCCCGTTCAGTTAAGGCTCAAGGCGCAAGGCACAAGGCGCAAGGCACAAGGCTCTAGGCGCAAGGCGCAAGGCTCAAGGCTTTGGGCACTAGGTTTTGATCCGGGCTTCAGGCTTCGCCTGAAGCCGAACGCCTTGAGCCTAGAGCCTTAAGCCTGGAGCCTTTCCACTCGGTCCGGATGAGGGAAAGCAGGAGCATGGCGCTGGTGATCACCACCAGACCCCAGGTCGAGGTCGCGATGGTATCGACGCGTTTGGGCAGGATGGAGAACCTGCCGTAGACGAACGCGATGTGCACCCAGTACACCAGCAGCGAGGTCTGCCCGAGCTGAAGCAGCGGGCTGAACCCCCAGGCGGCCAGCCCCCAGCGGCACCAGGCGTAAACCAGCGACAGGATCAGCAGCAGCAGGCCGAGGCGGATGAAGAAGAAGTTCGGGCTGGTGTGCCAGAAGTCGTAAACGGCGTAGAGCTGGCGCGGGCTGTGGTCGAGCCGGCGGGCGCCGGCAATCAGGACAGCGCCGGCGACGCCCAGGGCGGCGAAAACCGCGGCCTCGCGCCCGCGGACCGAGTCGCTGAGCAGGAGGAATCCGACGGCAAGTCCGGCGAAAGCGAAGGCCGCCCAGGGAAAAATGGGGAACAGCCAGGATTGCGGCTTGTCGAAGGTGTGCACGCCGTTGATGTAGGACTCCAGCGGCCAGGGCAGCCAGCGCAAACGCCAGGTGGTCCAGAGCGGGGGCGTGAGCAGGGGAATGATGACGGCGACCGCGGCGGCGGTGGTGATGGAGCGCAGGCGCAAGCCCGCGTCTTGGAAAACCCCACGCAAGCCAAAATCGGGCTTGGGTGGGCCACCCGCCGCCCCAGCACCCGCCGCGATCCAGCACAGCAGGCCCATCAGCATCATGGAGAGGCCGATGGTGTTGAGGATGTCGATGCGCAGCAGGTCGGTCCAGGGGGCCCAGCCCCAGGCCAGGATGTACTCCTGCACACGCAGCAGCAGGCCGAGAGCGAAGATTTCCGCACCGCGGCGGATGGTGGTGGCGGCGACCTGCTGGGGCGCCAGGCCGCGCTGGCGCAACTTGTCCGTCACCAGCGCGAAGGAGATGCCGGCTAGGAACAGGAACAGGGGAGCGGGCAGAGTTCCGCCCAGTTGCGACCACATGAAGAAGGTGGTCTGACGCTGCGCGGGGGCCAGCCAGGAGTCGTAGCAGTGCGTCTGGAACATCAGCACGCAGGCCAGGCCGCGCATCCAGTCAATGTGGGCTAAACGAGATTTCGTGCCCGGCGGCACCGAGCATCCCTCTCCCGAACACATCTACGGTGGCGTTAGCGCAACCTTACAGCATCGCGGAAAAAAGTAAAGCTGGTTTTGCCTTTCGGCGGCAGTGGCGGGTCACACGGCGCTGGCGGCGGAGCGCGCGTCCAGGCGGCAGAGGCCGGCGGCGCGCGCCTGGCGCACGGCCTGGCGGAACTCGTCGGCGCTGATGGCGCGCCCGATTTCGGCATATTCCTTGTGGCTGACGCGGCCCGCGGGATGGTATTGCGGCATGACGTTGACGTAGGTGTCCGGGCCGAGTTCGGCGGCGATCCACTGCGTGACCTCGCGGGTGCCCGCGGCGTCGCCGGGCATGACCAGGTGGCGCAGCAGCACGCCGCGTTGCGCGATGCCGCCCTCGTCCATCACCAGCGGCCCAACCTGGCGCTGCATTTCCTTGAGAGCCTGGCGCGCCACCTCGGGATAATCGGGCGCCTTCAGGTAGCGGCGCGCCGCCTCCGGGTCCCACATTTTGAAATCGGGCATGTAGATATCGACCACGCCGTCCAGCAGCGCCAGCGACTCCAGCGCGTCATAGCCGCCGCTGTTGTAGACCAGCGGCAGCGTGAGGCCGGAGTGCACGGCGATGACCAGCGCCTCCAGGATTTGCGGCGCCACGTGCTCGGGCGTGACCAGGTTGATGTTGTGGCAGCCGCAGGCCTGGAGTTGAAGCATCATGGCGGCCAGGTCGCCGGGCGCGGTGGCGGCGCCCTCGCCCAGCCAACTGATCTCGAAATTCTGGCAGAAGACGCAGCGCAGGCTGCAATGCGCGAAAAAGATAGTGCCGGAGCCGCGCCTGCCGCGCAGGCAGTCTTCTTCGCCGTGATGCGGGGCGTAGCTGCTGACGATGGCATAGCGGCCCGTCTTGCAGACCGCCTGCTTGTTCTCCGGGCGGTTGACGTGGCAGTTGCGCGGGCACAGGATGCAGTCGGCCAGCGCGCGCAGGCCGCGTTCGGCGCGCCGCTGGAGTTCTCCGGGCGGGAGCTTGAGGTAGGCCGGGGTGAATTCGGAGGCGGGCACGGCAGGCATTGTAGTACGGCGCCAGGATGGCCGGCGTTAGTCGAAAGCCTTCATGCATGCCCCGGCAGACTGATAGACTGGCACACCGACCAACTATGTGGTACCTGCTCCGATTCCTATGGAATGCAACGCGCGGGCATCACTTGGCGCCGTGGCGCAGCCCGTACCTGCGCTGGCGGATCGAGACCTACACCGGCGTCAAGATGACCGACATCGGCTTTCTGGAGTTCTGCGGATTCCTGTGGAAAGAGCGCGGCGAGCTGGCGCGCTTTTTGCAATGGACGGCGGAGATGGAGCGCTACGCGCGGCCGAAGCCGAAAAATCCGTAAGACTAATTAGGTTGCGATTGAGTTCGTGAGGGATTGTTCAGCCGTCCCTACGGGACTGGGATGATCTTGCGGGCGCTTCCCGGCGCTGAAGCGCCGGGCTATTTTCGTTCGCCCCTGCGGGGCTGAACCCGCGACTCGCAACTCAGAACTCGCAACTCAGAACTCGCCCCTGCGGGGCTGAACCCGCGACCCGCAACTCAGAACTCGCAACTCAGAACTCGCAACTCGCAACTCGCTACGGGGTCACGGCGCCGATCTGCGCGGTCTCGAACAGCACGCCGACGTCGGAGCCCTTGCCGGCGCCGACGATGTGCGACGCCGAGCCGCGGTGGCTGGCGATTTCCAGGAAGCCCATGCTGTTGAGGATGGCGAACACCTCGCCGGGCGTGCCCTGGGCGTAGGCGGTCTTCATCTTGGTGATTTCGCTCTTGGCGATCAGCACCTTGAATTCGGGGGGCTCGGGGACGAACAGTTGCGGCAGATCCTTGGGGGTGATGTTGGTGATCAGGTTGCCGAACTTGTCCACCTTCAGCACCACGCCCTTGAGCAGCTTGTCGTTGATGGGCTTGGGACGCGGAGCGGCAAAGCGGGTGTAGTCGGAGATCTCCTCGCCGAACTTGGCGGCCTCGACGCCCTTGCTGAGCCAGCCGGCGACGGCGGCGAAGACGTCGCGGCCGTGGAAGGTGGCGCTCACCGGCTGCAGGAAATAGTGCTCGGCGTCGATGTGGCGCACGGAAATGCGCTCCTCGCGGTCGAAAACGAAGGAGAGCACGCCGTTGTCGGGCGCCAGGAACATGTGCTTTTCGGTGGTGACCAGCAGCGGCCGGCGGGTGGTGCCCACGCCGGGATCGACGACGACGAGGTGCACGGTGTCGGCAGGGAAGTAGTGATAGGCCTGCGCGATGGTGAGCGCGCCATCGAGCACGTCGAAGGACTGTACCGCGTTGCAGATGTCCACCATCTGCGCCGCCGGATTGATGCTCAGGATGACGCCCTTCATGGTCCCGACATAGTGGTCGTTCAGACCGAAATCGGTGGTGAATGTGATCAGACGCTGGGCCACTTTCGCCTCATTTCACAAGCAGCGGCGAAGGTAGCGCGGGGGAAGGCGGGAAGTCAAGGAATCAAGCTGTCAGCTGTCAGCTCTCAGCCAAATGCCATATTCGGGAGCAGCCGATCAGCGCGCTGGGAAGCTGAAAGCTGATAGCTGAGAGCTGACAGCTATTCCACCCGAATATCTCCCGATCCCGTATGCACGTCGAGGTGGAAACCGCCGCCGCGGACGGCGCCGCGGAACTCGTGGCGTCCGAGGTTGCCCTGAGTGGTGACCGGGTGGTCCACGGTGATGTTGCCCGAACTGGTGTGGGCGTAGATGTAAAAGGCCGCTTGCGCCGGCAGGCGGACAGTGACGCTGCCCGAGCCGGTGCCCAGGTTCCAATCGCCGGTGGGCTGGCCGTCGAGTCGAATGCTGCCGCTGCCGGTGCGGGCGCTCAGCCTGCCGCGGACGGCGTCGACACGGATAGCGCCAGAGCCGGTCTGAAAATCCAGATCGGAAGCGGACGTGGCCGAGCCGGCGCCGGCCGCCAGCGGCAGAGCCTTGCCCTGGTACTTGGCGCGGGTTTCCACGCCGGCGCCGAGGCCGATGCGGCTGCCGGTAATGGAGCCGCTGCCGGCGTGGGCGCGAACGGAGCCGCCAATGTCATTGACGTCGATGCCGCCGGAACCAGTGCTGGCGCGCACGTTGGTGGAGATGTCGGCAACGTGAAGGCGGCCGGAGCCGGAGCTTATTTCGACCGGGCCGTGAACGCCGGTGACGTTCTGATCGCCGGAGCCGGTGCGCGAGCGCAGCCGCGTCTCGGGCGGCAACACCAGTTCGTAGGCGATGGAGATGTTGCGGCCCAGAGACTCGTCGCGCCAATAGCCGACGCGAATGGAATTGCCGTTCTGCTCGATGGGCGGATTGGTTTGGATGGCCTTGATGCGGTCGGCGGCGCTGGAGCCGCCGGCAAACCAGCTCCAGCCCTCGCTGGCCCGGATGATGCCATGCACGCTGACCGTGCCGGCGCCTCCGGTGCGCACCGTGATGTGGCCCGATCCGGTGGTCACGTCCAGATCCACCGGGCCGGTCACCTTCAGGGTGCGGTCGAAGGAGCCTTCCTCGGCGGCCAGCAGGGGAAGCGACAGTAACAGGAGAATGGGGAGAAGGAAAAGGACTCGATAACGAGGCATGGCGTACTCCTCACGGGCAAGAGAATGTCTGAGGCCTGTGCCGTCCCTGCGGGACTCCCGGATTCTCTGCCACTATACCCGGGGCTTACGCCCCGGGCTATGAACTGTCGCCCGCGGCGCGGGCAACTGGATCCTGAATTCGCGTAATGCAAATTCCGCAATTCCGCAATTACCCGATTCCGCAATCCTCAAGAGGGATCCCCAAGCTGGAGGGGCCATGGTGATCCCTCTGGTCCCCACCCTGTCGCTTCCCTCACTTCGCTCGGAAGCGACAAGAGTAGGGCAACCTCTATTGCAGGACGACCTGTTGTCCTTCCTTGAGGCCGTCCAGCACCTCAGCCTTGGCGCCGTTGGAAATGCCAAGTTTCACGGCGACCTTCTTCTTGCCGTCCTTGGCGCCGGCCTCGGGCACTTCCACGGAAGCCTTCTTGTCCTTGTCGTAGAGCACGGCGCTCTCCGGAACCATGAGCACGTTCTTGTGCTCTTCCAGGATGATCTCGGCATTGGCGGTCATGGCGGCCTTCAACTCGCCGCCGGGGTTGGTGATGGACACGCGCACCTCGAAGGTGGTCACGTTGTCTTTTTCCACGCCCATGGGAGAAATCTTGGTCACCTTGCCATTGAAGGTCTTGTCCTTGAAGGACTCCACCTTGATGCGCGCCGGCTGGCCCAGGTACACCTTGCCGATATCGCTCTCGTCCACCTTGCCCTTGACGTAGACCTCGCTGGTGTCGCCCTCGGTCATGATCAGGGTGGCGGCCGAGCCCATCACCAGGATGGAGCTGACCGCGTCGCCCACCTCGACGTTGCGCGACAGGATGATGCCGTCAATGGGGGCGACGATGGTGTAGTAGCTGTACTGCTCGTCCAGTTGCTGCAAGTTGGCCCGCGCCTGGGCGACTTGCGCCTTGGTCTGCGCCATGCGCGCCTGCATCACGCCCAGGTTGGCCTTGGCGACGTTCTGCTTGTTGACCGCCAATTCGTAATTTTTTTGCGAATCGTCCAACTGCGCCTGGGAGACGACGCCATCCTTGGCCATGCCCAGGGCGCGTTCGTAGGCGCGCTTGAGCAGCGGGACGTCCGGGCTCTCGGAGTCCACCCTGGCGCGCTGGTGGTCGGCGACGGCGGCGCGCTCGCTGGCCTCGGCGGCCTCCAGCTGCGCCCTGGCCTGGCGCACCTGGGCCTCGATCTCGGCCTTGTCGAGTTCGATCAACACCTGGCCGGCTTTAACCGTCTGGCCGGCGTCGGCATACCACTTCTTGACAATGCCGCTGGCCTTGGCCTTGATCTCGACTTTGATGATGGGCTCGATTTTGCCGGTGGCCACCACGCTCTTGGCCAGGTCGCCGCGTTCCACCTTGGCCAGCTTGGAGGGATCCAGCTTGGTCCCGCCGCGCGACATGGCGGCGGCCACGGTCACGATAATCACCACGCCCGCGATCGAGCCGGCTATCCAGATCCAGCGCCGCTTCTTCTTCTTGCCGTTGCCGTTGGCCACGTTTGCCTCCTCGCTGTCGGCGGTCGGTTATCGGCCGCAGGTTGTCCCGCCCGACAACCGACAGCCGATGGCGCTCTTAGATACGTAACCGGCCCGGGTTTGGTTCCGAGTTCTGTCTGGGCGTTAGACCGGGGAAGGAGGAAAAGGAAAGCAGGAAAAGCGTCGTTGGTCGATGGTCGTTTTAAGCGTCGATGGTCGATGGTCGATGGTCGATGGCCATTCTAAGCGTCGATGGTCGATGGTCGATGGTCGTTGGCCATTTTAAGCGTCGATGGTAGATGGTCGATGGTCGTTGGCCATTTCGGTACCAGCAGCTCAGCAGTAAACGGTAGCGCCTAAGCGTCAACGGCCATCGACCATCGACCAACGACCATCGGCCATCGGCCATCGGCCATCGACCATCGACCTCCTGCTAAAATTCAGAGAAATGGCCGGTTACGTGCTTATGCGGGTGCTGGCCGTCATCCTGCTGGTGGCGGCGAACGCGTTCTTCGTGGCGGCGGAATTTGCCCTGGTGAGCGTGCGCGAGACGCGTATCCAGCAGCTCATCGATGCCGGCCGGGCGGGGGCGCGGGCCGTGCGGCGGTTGCAGCAGCAGCTCGACACGGTGCTCAACGCCGTCCAGTTCGGGATCACGCTGGCCAGCCTGGCGCTGGGCTGGGTGGGCGAGCCGGCGCTGGCGGCGTTGTTCTACTCGCCGCTGGCCCGCGTCCCGCACGCGCGCATTTACGCCCACACGGTTGCCGTGGTGGTGGCGTTTGCGCTGATCACCTACCTGCACGTGATCCTGGGCGAAGTGGTGCCGAAGACGCTGGCCCTGCAGCGGGCCGAGCGGGTGGCCGTGGCGGTGGCCCCGCCTATGGAAGTCTTCATGAGCATCTCGCGCCCGGCGCTGCGGGTGATGACCGGTTCCGCCCGGGCTGTGCTGCGGCTGTTCGGCAGCAGGCCGGCGCAGGCCGGCGGGGCGCACTCGCCCGAGGAGCTGAAGCTGATCGTGACTGCCTCGCGGCGAATCGGGCTGATGGACAAGGTGGAAGAGGAAATTATCCTGCGCGCGCTGGAGTTGGGGGACATCACGGTGCGCCAGGTGATGGTGCCGCGGCCGCGAATCTTCTCCTTGCCGGCCGATATGACGCTGGACCAGGCGTCGGCCCGGGTGGTGGACGAGCAGCACTCGCGCATTCCGGTCTACGATCCGCAGCGCGGGCCGGAGTACATTGTCGGGCTGCTGTACAGCAAGGACGTGAGCCGCTGGATGCGCATGCATTATGGCAAATCTGCCATCGACCCCAACTCGCCGCGGCTGGCGCAGATGACGGTGCGCGACCTGATGCGCGACGTGCTGGTGGTGCCCGAAACCAAGCCGCTGCCCGATCTGCTGGTGGAGTTTCGCCGCCGCAAGCGTCACCTGGCGGTGGTGGTGGACGAGTTCGGGTCCACCGCCGGCGTGGTCACCGTGGAAGACGCGCTGGAGCAGATTGTGGGCGAGATCGACGATGAGTTCGACGTCGCGCCTCCGGCCGCGCCTGCCAGCGCCGGCAGCATGGTTCTGGACGGCGCGGTCGGCATCCGCGATCTGGAAACGCAGTACCACCTGACGCTGCCCTCCGACCAGGGATTCGAGACGCTGGCCGGCTTCGTGCTGGCGGAGTTGCAGCGTGTCCCGAAACCGGGTGACGGTTTCGATTACCAGGGCCGGCGTTTCACCGTGCTGGAGATGGAAGGCCGCCGCATCGCGCGGGTGCGGGTGCACGTGTTGCAGCCGCAGCCGGTGCAGGGGGACGACTGAGGAATTTGGTAATTGCGTAATTTCGTAATTTCGTAATTTGGTGATGGGCGGGTGGCCCACATTCGCGAGCGCAGCGAGCTAATGTGGGGATGTTCTCAACCGTTTTGGCTGTGTCTGATGTGCTGGGGAAAGACCCGCATTTGCCAAAATCGGGCAAATGCGGGCCACCCGTCGCTCTCTGTGATGGAGTGGGAAAAGACCCACATTTGCCAACAGCGGGCAAATGTGGGCCACCCGCCACAGTGCAGTTATTGAGCAGGCTGCGAGGCTGAGACACAACAACGAACAACTAAGAACTCACGACTGATGCTCCGCTTTCTCGCAACCCGCGCCCTCTACACCCTCCCGGTCCTCTGGCTGGTGGTGTCGGTGGTGTTCCTGCTCATCCACCTTGTGCCGGGCGATCCCATTCAGCAGATGCTCGGGGAAGGCGCGGCGGCGGCAGACATACAGGCGGCGCGGCACGCGTACGGGCTCGATGTGCCTGTCGGGCAGCAGTACCTGAATTACTGGAAGGGCGTGCTGCACGGCGACCTGGGGCAATCGCTGCGATTTAACCAGAACGTCGGGCAGCTCATCGCGCAGCGGTACCCGTTCACGCTGGAGCTGACGCTGGCCTCGCTGGCGGTGGCGCTGCTGCTTTCGATCCCCGCCGGGGTGCGGTCGGCGCGGCGGCGAAACCGCTGGGACGACCGCGCCATCAGTTTCGCCAGCCTGCTCGGGCTGTCGTTCCCGAACTTCGCGTTGGGGCCGGTGCTGATCTTGTTTTTCGCCATCGGGCTGGGGCTACTGCCGGTCTCGGGCAGCGGGACGCCGGCGCACCTGGTGCTGCCGGCGGTGACCATGGGCGGCGCGCTGGCCGCCATCCTGACGCGCATGGTGCGCACCTCCATGCTGGAGGAACTCGGGCAGGACTACATCCGCACCGCGCGCGCCAAGGGACTGCCCGAGCGCACGGTGGTTTATCGCCACGCCTTGCGCAATGCCATGATCCCGGTGCTGACGGTTATCGGGCTGCAATTTGGCGCGCTGCTGGCCGGCGCCATCGTCACGGAGACGATTTTTTCCTGGCCCGGCATCGGGCGCCTGACGATCACGGCGATTTCCAACCGCGATTACTACCTGGTGCAAGGCTGCATCCTGGCGATCGGGTTGACTTACGTGGCGGTGAATTTCCTGACGGATTTGCTGTATTCGGTGGCGAATCCGAGGATCAGGCAGTGATCGGCCGCGGATTAACGCAGATGAACGCTGATTTTATGAATGTCATCCTGAGGAGGGCGGCAGCCCGACGAAGGATCTATGCTTTTTATTTCCACCAGGCAAAACATAGATGCTTCGCTTCGCTCAGCATGACAACCGAGACTGAAGCTCGAAGCTGAAACTGCTTTCATGGCCACCGCCGCACGGCCCGTCGTAACGCCAACCTCTGCTCCAGCGGAACGCCTGATCCGCGCCGCGCGATTGAATCCGCTGGGGAGCGCGGGCGTGGCGCTGGTGGCGGTGTTCGTGGCGCTGGCGATTTTCGCTCCCTGGCTGGCGCCCTGCGATCCGGCGCAGATCAACCTGCCGGCGCGGCTGGCGGGGCCCTCGGCGGCGCACTGGCTCGGCACCGACGAGCTCGGCCGCGACATGCTCTCCCGCATCATCTACGGGGCGCGGATTTCCATGCTGGTGGGCGGCAGCGTAGTGTGCTTCTCGCTGCTGCTGGGGCTGATCGTGGGCTGCATTGCCGGCTACTACGGCGGGCGCGTGGACCGCGTGGTCAACGTGGTGGTGATGAACGCGTTCCTTTCCTTCCCCGGCATTCTGCTGGCGATCGCGTTCGTGGCCTTCCTGGGGCCGGGGATCTTCAACCTGATCCTGGCGCTTTCCATCGGCGGCTGGGTGGGATACGCCCGGCTGGTGCGCGCCCAGGTGCTGGCCACGCGCGAGCGCGAATTCGTGGAGGCGGCGCGCGCGCTCGGGGCCAGCGACTGGCGCGTAATTACGCGTCACATCCTGCCCAACATGATTCAGCCCGTCATCGTGCAGGCGGCCATCGGCATGGCGGGCGCGGTGCTGGCCGAAGCCACCATGAGCTTCCTCGGGCTGGGGGTGCCGCCGCCGGCCGCCAGTTGGGGCTCCATGCTCAACGACGGCCGCTCGCACCTGTTCGACGCGCCCCACCTGGTGCTGTTTCCCGCACTGGCGGTGATGCTGGCGGTGCTGTCGTTCAACTTCATCGGCGACGCGCTGCGGGACTACCTGGACCCGAGGGCGCGCATTGAGGCGGGGCTGTGAAAGAGCGGGCGCGGATTAACGCGGATCATTGATTGTCGAAAAAACTAGTGGATTGCCAAGAATTGATGGCGTCATTCTGAGCGCGCCCGCAGTAGCCTGCCCTGAGCGGAGCCGAAGGGGCGCGCTCAGAATCTATGCTTTCGTCCTGCTGCGAACGTGCGATCTGGTTTTTGGACTTGCTGTTGTTTCATTCGTCGAGCCTGTTGGATGAGGCGAAAAGCATAGATCCTAGGTTGCGCGGTCCAAACCCGGGGCCGCGCACTCAGGATGACGCCAGCATAGACCGGCGAGTTCCTGATTGCTAACGGTTAACGGCTAATGGCTGACGGCCAATGACTGGCCCCTAATGGCTAACGGCTCTCGTCACGCCGAGTAGAGGCGGCCGTGGGTGAGCTTGTGATTGACGGCGGCGGCCAGCACGTCAATATCGCCGGGGGCGATGTTGCATTCCATGCGCCCGTCGAGAAAGCGGTTTTCGCGGCGTCCGACGGCATCGCGGCGCACCTGCACCAGCAGCGCCTGCACCGCCTGGTTGTCGAACTTCAGCGGCGCGATGCGGACGATCTCGCTGAGCGCCTCGCCCACGGTGAGCGAATGCCGGTAAGGCCGGTCGCTGGTCATGGCGTCGAAAGTGTCGGCGACGGCGGTGATGCGCGCCGGGAGCGCAATCTCGCCGGCGCCGAGCTGGTCGGGATAGCCGCTGCCGTCGCAGCGCTCGTGGTGCGAGCGCACCACCTCGGCAATCTTGGGCCAGGGAAATTCCACCCCCTGCACGATCTGGTGTCCGATCACGGTGTGGTCGGCCATCTCGCGCATTTCCTGCTCGTCCAGCGCAGCAGGCTTGCCGAACAGGCGCTTGTCGACGGCCACCTTGCCGATGTCGTGCAGATAGCCGGCGGCGCGCAGTCCGGCGACGTCCGGCGCGTCCAGTCCCATGGCATCGCCGATGGCGGCGGCGTAGCGCCCCACGCGCAGCGAGTGGCCGCGGATGTTCACGTGCTTGATGTCGATGGCGTTGGCGAAGGTCTCCAGGGCGTTGTCGTAAAAATTGTGCACCGAGGCCAGCAGCCGCAGGTGCTCGGAAACGCGCTGGGCGAGGGATTCCGACAGGCTGTGGTTGTGCACGGCCAGCGCCACGTAGTGGCACAACATGCCGATGATTTCCAGGTCGCTGGGGTCGTAGGCCGCGTCCGCCTCGCGCCGCCCCAGCCCGACCGCGCCCACCAGCTTTCCGCCGACGTGAAGTGGCGCCAGGCACTTCAGCAGGTCGGGCGCGATGTTGCCGTTCCAGCTCAGGTAGGCCTCGCACGATTGCCGCGTCATGAGCAGCGGGGCGCGCACGTTGTGGAGCGCGTGCACGTGCTTGGGGAGCAGGGGAATCACCGCCGACTCGGGAAACATGGCAAAGCCGCGCGCCGCCACCGCCCCCAGCAGGGCCGGTTTGTCGCGAAAAACGAAGAGCGCGCCTTCGCGCGCCTCGACCGCTTCCATGAGGCAGGAAAGGATGGATCGCGCCCGCTCCGGGAACGCCGCCTCGGCCGTCATTTCTGAGCCCAGCTCGGCCAGCGCCTGAAAGGTGAGCAGAAGCCGCCGGAAGTTGTCGCCACTCTTCACTCCCATCATGCGCGGGAGCAAGAATCGCAGAGCAAAATCAGGGTACCACGCCGGGACATGTCCGAAGGGACACGGCCTGTTGGCTAGTTAGGTTCAAACTCATGTGCTGACAGAGAGTTACGGGGGTAACGGAAAAGCGGCGTTGACCGTTGACGGCTAGCGGCGGCGGGCGCGACAGCGACCCCTTCGGGTCAGATTTTCCCCGTCATGCCGCTGTAGATCATCTCCACTGCCATGAGGAAAACAATCAGACTGAAGAAGATTCTTAAAGACTCGGTCCTGGCCACCATCAGAAACCGCGCTCCTGCGAAGGCGCCGACAAACACTCCCACCATCACCGGCATGGTCAACCCCGGGTCGATGAAGCCATGGGTAAGATAGACGCCGGCGCTGGCGGCTGCGGTCACGCCAATCAGGAAGTTGCTGGTGGTGGTCGACACCTTGTATGGCAGCCGCATCATCTGGTCCATGGCCAGCACTTTCACGGCCCCCGAACCGATGCCCAGCAGCCCGGAGAGGACGCCGGCCACCAGCATCAACCCGGCCCCTCCGTTCACGTTATAGACACGGTAAGGCTTCCAGCCGCCGGCCACGGGCAAGCTTCCCTCCATGCGCAGCCGCACCGCAACCGGGTCGGAGGGCCGGTCCTCTTCCGCTCCTTCTTTCCGCTGGAAGGACAAATAGGCGGACAACATCAGTACCAGACCAAAGATGATTGCAATCACACGAGCATGAAGATGTTCTGCGATCAGAGCGCCTAACAGGGCCCCGGCCACGGCCGCTACCTGCAAGTAAGTCCCGATGCGCAGGTTGGTATAACCTTCCCGAATGTAAGCGGCGCTGGCGCCCGACGAGGTGGCAATCACGGAAATGAGCGACGCCCCAACCGCATAGTGGACATTGACGTGGAACAGCAGGACCAGCATGGGGACCAGCACCACGCCTCCCCCCAACCCGGTGAGTGATCCCACCACGCCCGCCAGCAGAGAGCCGATCAGCAAGTACGACGTGAACGCCAGTACGGTCATGCATTCCCCTCCTCCCGCTTTTCCAGGGGGCCAGTGCGGTTGCACTCATGCATCTATGAGCGCCTCAGCGCACATTCCTTGTCAGGCTTGCATCCTTTCCGGAAAACGGCGCAGCGTCACCCGCAAGCTTTCCACGCCTTGGACACCTTCGCCTATGGTCCGGATCTTCTGCTCAGTTGGCCCGCCCTGCTTTACCAACAGACAACTTCCGGGCAGCTCCGCCAGCACTTCCACCTCGCCGCCGTCGGCGCTTACGTCAAAGCTGATGTCCGGCGATTCCGCGTGCTGCTCCAGGGCGAACTTGACGCGGCAGGCCAGAGCGAAATCCGCCAACCGTTTACGGGTGGTTTCGGTGCTCCGATAGGGCGGCATTTGGGCGATGGTCGCCACCATGCTGCAGGCGACCTCCATGCTTATGTCGGCCAGGTTGATGACCAGGTCGTAATTGGCCGGGTCGCCCCAATCCACGTCGTAAAGGAACTTCGTCCAGCGCACGCGTTCCTGGTCCACGTTGCGGAGGTAAGCGCGCGCCGCGCCGTAGGCGAGTCCCCGCCGCGCCATCAGCGCCCGGACTCGCATCCCCATGGGGGCGATCAGGCGCACCTTCAGCAGGGTGGGCACGCCCTTCAGCAGCAGATGGCCGGCGTGGCCGTGGTATACCAGGTCGCCGGAGACGCAGGCGTCAGCCAGCGCCGACTGCACCGCCATCAGGTAGATCTGGCGGCTCGCCGTGAGTCTTTCCCACAGCCCGGCGCTCTTTTCGATCTTGCCGAACAGCATCTCTTGCGGAACGCCCAGGTGCTCCGCCGCGTCCACCACCACCTCACGCGAGAGGCATCGATAGTTCAGCCTTTGCGCCAGGCATTGGGCAAAGTCCATTCCTCCGCTCATGTCGCCACGAGACACGGTAATAATGGCCACACTGCCTCCTTCAAAACCGTCGGCCACCGCGGGCGGCCGGAAATCAGAGGTCGTCGCCGCCGGCGAACCAGCGAAGCTCAACCCGGAGGGTCTTCACAGCGGCGGCCGCCTCCACCAGTTGCCGGACCTGCTCCTCGCGGAGGCCGTCCCGCAACTGCGGCGGGCCGGCTAATGCCCCACGGCGGCTTCAAAGATCAAGCCGTACGTCAGCAGCACCAGCACCAGCGCGCTTACGAAGACAAAAATCCAGTCGTGCTTCTTGATGAACAGCACTCCCGTCAAGACCACCCGCAGCACCTGCAACCCGACCAGCAGGATCAAGCCGATTTGAATAATGCCTCTGCCATAGAACGCCTTGACGTCCCCCCAGATGCCGTTCAGGAAACGAAGGTCCGAGGGTTCGCCGCGAAACACCCGGTAGTGAACCGGCGTATGGGCGTGCCGCCAAACGTACACCGCGCCTCCGAACAGCACGATCGCCGCCGAGACCAGCACTCCCACCAGCAAGGTGACTCCTATCAACTTCTCCACTTGAGCTGTGGAGTAACGTTCGGGTTGTGGTAAAGCCTGCGGGGCTGCCGCGGCGGGAACCGCCAGAGCCTTTCCCAGACCCTGCGCTTCCGCTAATTCTTCCGGCATATGGCTTCTTCCCTTTCTGTGCTCGTCCATGCACAGTCGGGCCCTCGCCCTGTCCGCCATGCGGAAGCAGGACGAGAGATCAGCCGGATGCCTGCGGGAGCGGCTCCCGGTCGGAATTCACGTAAGCGGCTCTCCTCCCGGCTGCACGCTCCAGGTACGGCAAGCGCGCCCAGGCGGGAGCTTGCTTACGTCAATTCGTGGGTTTTGGGAAAGCGGCTACAGGCGTGGAGGAGGGCGGCGCCAGCACCCAGGCGGCGCCAGATGGCCAGGCGGTCGCATGGGAGGTTCGGCTTTATCGGCAGCCCGGTTGTGGACCAGGGCTGGCGCAGAGCAAACCGGAACCGCGGCTGCGGACAACACACAACTCTGCCGCAGCTCGTCGATATCCTCACAGGAATCGCCGCACACACACAGCTTGATGGCGTTGACAGACAGGGCTTGCGCCGGCGAACCCAGGAACTTCCACACGACCTTGGCGTTCGGACCGACAAGAAGAACCCCCAGCATCAGGATTTCGCTGATCGCTGGAAGGCTTCGGCGGGCGATAGTGGCAGGCGCAAACACGAACAACACACCCCACCCGGTGCTTGCTATAGCCTACTTACCTGCGAGTCTGCCTTCAGTGACATCCTTCACCGCGGTACGTGACGGTTGACGGATCGCAGCCAGGGGGAGGGCGGCGCTGAATCGGTCTGCAGCGGCACGGCTAAAGCAAAACTACAGTTGCTGTATCCATATTTTTTATCTCCCGCATTCGAGGTGTCATCCTGAGCGAGGGCGCACGCCCGAGTCGAAGGATCGCCGCGGCGTCTGAATCACAAGGGATGGATGTA
>Ga0315268_10004236_pt1 | contig 15575 bp, 10 predicted proteins | sample C1_top_MG_FD_204535 | JGI IMG/M metagenome (GOLD analysis project Ga0315268, IMG submission 204535) | Sediment microbial communities from Yellowstone Lake, YNP, Wyoming, USA - C1_top | ecosystem: Environmental > Aquatic > Freshwater > Lake > Sediment | place: USA: Wyoming | collected 2017-08-01
ATCACGCTGACGTTCTGGGAGAGCTTGGAAGCGATCAAAGGCTTTGCGGGGGATAATCTCGAGCGGGCAAAATACTATCCCGAAGACAAGGACTTTCTGCTCGAATTCGAGCCTACGGTCGTCCACTACGAGGTCGTAGGGCACTCATAGTACGTCACAGTCCTGCGACATGTCAACACTTTCAAAAAGGTCAAGCCGGCAGACGGGGCGCATGGGTAACGGGTTCCACGGTTGAGTCGCGGGTTGCTCACCCCGGATCCAGCCTGTGGAACCTAGCCGCCGCAAATTGGCGTTTCGCTATGATCCGTCTCGTATGCTTATCGGTGGTCAGAGGCACTTGACAAAGCATGTCCACGTCAAAAATGGCAGTACCCATGACGGTTGTGCCATGGGGCAGGCTGCGCCGGCTGCACCACGTTGGACCAAGATCGTTCGAGATTTCAAACGACAGCATCAGTGGTTGACTTGGCCGGCGCCGCTACGCGCGCTGGCGCGTTTCCCCGTGCGTGGAACCGCTATTGAATTCACTCGTCGTATGGTACGTTGTAGCTCGCCCGAGGCGGATGCTGCCATGCGCGGCTGTCCGAGGGATTATGCTATACCAGGCAATGTAGACTATAATGAAGGCATTGTACAACCTGCATACATCGCGCTAAACACAAATGTCGTGCTGAACAAGCTGACCATGCCGCCATCTCCTCAATCACCCATAGGGCGCACCATTTCCAAGTACCTAGCCGAGTCTCACCCGGCCGGCCTGACCGTGTCCGAAATCTACGACCGCCTGGTAGCTGAGATGAACTACGGCGGCACACGGCAAATGCTCCTGGATATGCTGGCAGCTCATCCCGACGTGTACGCCAAAGGCGCTGGCGGATGGTGGCTTGACTCGGCGCTCGTGGCGGCTGATGGTGGCCTGGTCTCTACTCCAGAAACACCCCAGGCAGGCATTCCACCTCACGAACAAGTGTCGCTTGCAAGTGATCGCCCGCCTCAACGCTCCGGGCGCTTCCAGAACAACTATGTTGTCTTTGACCTGGAAACGCTCGTGGCCGACACACTGGAAAAGCGCCGTGTGATCGAGATCAGCGCGTTGAAATTCATTGATGGTAAAGTAGCCAAGTTTCAACGCTTTGTCAATCCCGGTCAGGAACTTGATGCGGCCACGGAGAATCTGACGCACATCTCAAACGCGCAAATTGATGGTAGGCCGGCTATTGAGACGGTCTTGCCCGAATTTGTGGCTTTCGTTGGAGACTTGCCCCTAGTGGCGCACAATGGCAGAAGCTTCGATCTACCTGTTCTGAATCATTGGTGTCAGTTCTACGGCTTGCCGGAGATCACCAACAACCTGATTGACACGCTCGACCTCGCGGTTGTCCTCTTTCCTGCCGAGCCTGTTCTGACATTGGGTCGCGTCAACGAGTTGCTGCACCTGGCTCCATTTTCGGCTCACCGCGCCGAAGCCGATGTGGCCGCGTTGGCTGAAATATTCAAACGGTTATTGCAGCTTCTCGCGGCACAGCCGGCGAACGTCCGCCAGGCGATCAATGCTTTCTACGCTCCGTTCATCTTGTGCGATGACGCGGCTGAACCTGTGCCACTTGCTACTTCGCAATCTCTAGGCGCAGTGGCTCAGACTGTGGATGTGACGTCGTATGCTTCGGCAGCCGGTGTGCGGAGCATCTTTGCGCGCGGTGGACTGTTGGCCGAGCAAATTGGCCCCGGCTACGAAGACCGGCCTTCGCAAACGGACATGGCCGAGCTGACCTGGCGTGCGTTTGCCGATTCACAGTACTGGCTGATCGAAGCCCCGACCGGCACGGGCAAGACCAACGCCTATCTGTTTCCGTCCATCGTCTGGGCGTTGACGACGGGCGAGAAAGTCTTTATCTCGGCGCACACGCGGCAGTTGCAAGACCAGATTCGCGGCGCTATCGAGTCGGCGCAGCGCATGGGTTTTCCTGTCCGGTATGCCGTCCTCAAGGGACGCGACAACTACGTGTGCTGGTCGCGCTGGCAACGGTTGGTAGATGAGACGCCCGATCCGCTCTTGCGCGCGTTTCTTCTTTCCTGGCGCAACCAGACACGAGCGGGGACGCTGGACGAGTTCCCGGCGACGCTCAAGCATCGCCTCTTGGGTGGAGCAGACGCAAATCAGGATTTGCACCGCAAGCTGTTTGCCGACGCAGAAATCTGCGACCGCCGCGACCCGGCGCACGCCCAATGCCCTTATCACGATGCTTTGCGTGAGGCATGGGATGCACACCTTGTTGTCATCAACCACGCGCTGCTTCTGACGGCGAACTGGGGCACGCAGACTCGCCCGGCCATCGAGTACCTGGTGTGCGACGAGGCGCACAACCTGGAAGATGCCGCCACGCTTGCCGTACAGGCCGACGTGAGCGACCGTTCCTTGCTTGGTCTGATCTCGGCGATTGAATTCACGTTTCCCACTCTGCGCTTTCCGACATCCGACTTGCGACCTCTGACTTCTGCCGTCAATCAACTGCGTTTTCACCTGCGCGCGCTGAACGATAGTCTCATCGAGTTTGTACGCCAGCAAACTTATGAGAGCGAGACCGATCAACGTTACCCGCTGCGTTATCGTCTCCAGTGGGGCGACGTAGTGCACGACGCCAAAGGCCGCTGGGCACCGGTCAAGTCGGCCTATGCACAGGCTCGAGAGCATTTGCAGAACATCAGGGATGGGCTGACGGCGCTGATTGATCAAGCTGCTGTGGATGCAGGGGTGAACCGCACCGCGTTGGGCGAGGCGCGGGCAATCAACGCGCGGCTGCGCAGTACGCTCGATTTGCTGGACGACACGCTGAACCTGGGCAACGCCAACAACGTGTACTGGGTCGAGCTTCCGGCCAAACAAGATCAAGCGCCAGGCTTCCAATGGGCTTTGCATCGCGCGCCGATCAAGATTGACTGGGTGTTGCGCCAAAAACTATATGAAAAAGTCCAATCTATTGTCTTTACATCCGCTACGCTGACAGTCAATCGTGGCTTTGATTTTTTCCTCAACCGCTTTGGGCTGGATCGGGCCGCTTACCGAGATAAAGTTCATGCGCAAATTTTGCCCTCGGTGTTTCAAACCAAAGAGGACATCCTGTTTGCCATTCCGCAAAATGTGGGGCGCTACCATCCTCGACGGGCGGACGAGTTCATCGAGAAAGCCAGCCAAGAGGTTCATCAATTGTTGCACCTGCAACCCAATCGCTCGTTGCTGCTGTTCAATGCACGCGAGCGGATGGGCAAGGTATACGAGCGCACGGCCCGTCCGTTGATGGCGATTGGATTGGAGCCGTTTGCACAGGGCGAGCGCAGCGCGCAGGGCGACATTGAGGAGTTGCGCCGCAACTCGCGCCGTATCCAGTTCGGTCTCAAGACGATGTGGGAAGGCGTGGACGCGCCCGGTATGTCCTACGTCATGATCGAAAAGCTGCCCTTCCCTTTGTTCTTTGATCCGGTCATCGCCGCGCGCATGGAACGCGCCAGGAAGGAAACCGGCAGCGATTTCTACGGCTACACCCTGCCCGAAATGGTCATCCGCTTCAAGCAGGGCTTTGGCCGGCTCTACCGGCGCTGCGGTGATCACGGCGTGATCGTGCTGCTCGACCGCGCGCTGCGCCGCGCGAGCTACCGCGATATTGTCCTTGGCTCGCTGCCCGCGCACCGGCTCACGCTTGAATCCGAGAAACCCCTGTATCGCCAGATCAAGGGGTTCTTTGGCGGCACGCTGACGGAAGCCGACCTGTTGCGCCAGCGGACGCCCTTCCAGCAGTTGTTGGACGAGTATACTTTGCGCCAGTTGACGTTCACCGCGCAAGAATACGAGCGCATTCGACCCAAGCTGTTGGCCGGCTTGCAAGCGTTCTTTGACTTTTCCGGTTTCATCGGGCGACAGGAAGACATTATCCGCGCGGTGCTTTCCGGCGGCGATACACTCGGCGTCCTGCCCACCGGCGCAGGCAAGTCGCTTACGTTCCAATTGCCCGCGATCCTGCGGCAAGGTTTGACGCTAGTGGTCTCGCCCCTCATCGCGCTGATGAAAGATCAAGTGGACAAGCTGCGCGACGAAAAGGGCATCCGATGTGTGGATTATATCGTCAGCGGACAGTCCAGCGCCGAACAGGACGAGATTCTGGATCGCATGGTGGCGGGCGAATTGCGGCTGGTGTACGTCTCGCCGGAGCGCTTCCGCGACCGGCGGCTGCAAGAGGCGCTGGCACACTGCAAGGTCATCCAGTTTGTCGTGGACGAAGCTCACTGTGTCTCGATGTGGGGACACGACTTTCGCCCCGACTTTTTGTACATCCATGAGACGATGACAAATCTGGGCCGCCCACCTGTTGCGGCGCTCACCGCCACGGCTACGCCGCCCGTCAAGGCCGACATCAAAGAGCAGCTTCACATGCAGGTCTCGCGCAGGCACGAGATCGTGGACTCGTTCGACCGGCCCAACCTGCGCTTTATCGTCCAGCCGTGCCGCACCGAGTCGGACAAGGAACGCTGGCTCATGCGGCTGCTGTACCGCTCAACCGAACCGGCCATTGTCTATGTCGCCACACGGCGTGACGCCGACCTGATCGCCAGCATGTTGCGCGACCGTGGCATCGCTGCCCGCGCCTACCACGCCGGCATGGAACGCTACGACCGCGATGTGGTGCAAGAGATGTTTATGAACGACCAGATTCGAGTGGTGGTGGCGACCAACGCTTTCGGCATGGGCGTGGACAAACCGGACATCCGCTACGTGATCCACTATCATTTTCCTGGCGACATGGAGAGCTTTTACCAGGAAGCGGGCCGCGCAGGCCGCAGCGACCAGGTGACGGCATATTCCATTGTCCTCTACACTCAGCGCGACCGGCGCATCCAGGAATACTTTATCCAACAGAGCATTCCTTCGCCTCAGGTCTTGCAGGCGTTGTTTGACTTTTTCCAAAAGCAGTCCGGTGACACACTTTACTTGAGCGACGACGACCTGGCCGACGCGCTTCCGTTCGAAGAGCAGGCGCTGCGCATCGGCTTGCACATCCTGGAAAAAGAGGGCTATATCCGGCGCGGCTATGATTTTGCCGCAGGCAGCGCGATCAAGATTTTCGAGCCGGTGGCTAGCATCCTAGCGCGCGTCAAGCCAGAGCAGCGAGAGCGGCTGGCTGCCGTGATCAGAGCTAGCAGGATCGCCGATTATGGCGAAAAGCGCGGCGTCAACTTGGCCCGCCTGTGCAAGCAGACCGGCCTCGACCTGGAAGGCACCGAGCTGCTTCTGATCGAGCTGAATCGCGCCGAGGTGTTGAGCTTTCGCGTTTGGGAAAAGGGTTATACAATCTTCAAACAGCCGCGCCTGACGCAAGCCACACGGCTCGACCTGAATCAACCGGCGCTGCTCGATCAAGTCAAGAACGCGCGCCGCCGGCTCCAGCAGATGATTGACGAATACCTGGAAGCGCCAGGCTGCCGGCGTGTGGCTGTCTTGCGTTACTTTGGCGAGACGCCGGGTTACGAGCAATGCCACAAGTGCGACCGCTGCGGCTTGCCGGAAGACGTGCCGTGGAGCAAGACGTTCGATATTGACCTGCCTGACCTGTTCACGGTCTATCATCCTGGTTACGTGGCAATCGAAGCGGCCAGTCACTTTCACGGCCAATTCGGGCGGACGAAGGTGATGTATACTTTGATCGGCCAGTCATTCAACCCGTTTGACAAAAAGGCGCTGCCGCGCACGCTCACCGATTCCGAGTATTTCAAGGCGCTGCGAGGGTATCGCTACGAGGACATGCGCGATTTCTTCAAGGTGTTGGAAGCGCAAGGCTATGTGACCTCGGTCTATAAAGAGATCGGCGGCAAGCAACTGCCCCTCATCGGCGTGACCGAAAAAGGCCTGGCGGCTTTGGAAAGCGGCGATACGCGCTCGCTGCCGACCATAGGTGAGTGACCCTCATCCCCAGCCCCGCTTCGCGTCCCTGCGAGGGAGAAGGGAGCAGAGAATGACTATGAAGAAAAGTGCTATCACTCAAGATATAGACAGGATGGTCAAGCGTCTGGTGGATCGTTTTGATCCGGATCAGATCATCCTGTTTGGCTCGCACGCGCGAGGGACGGCGGGGCCGGATAGCGACATTGATCTGTTGGTCATCATGCCTGTCTCTGGCTCCAAACGGGCCAAGCAAATCGAGATGCGCGTGGCGCTGCACGACATTCGCATGCCCAAAGACATTATCCTTGCCACGCCGGAACAGGTAGCCCAACAGCGGAACATTGTCGGGACAATTATTCGTCCGGCACTGCAAGAAGGTAAAGTGCTCTATGTTCGCAACCGATGAGGCCGTGATTGCCATCATTCGTCAATGGGTGCAAAAAGCCGAAAACGATCTCAAGAACGCGGCGCACACACTCAAGCTGGGCGCAGATTGTCCCACCGATACGGTGTGCTTTCACGCGCAACAGTGCGTCGAAAAGTACATCAAGGCCCTACTCGTGTTGCACGGCATCGAGTTCTCACGGATACATCACATCAGCGCGTTGGTGGCTCTTTTGCCGGTTCGTGTTCAGCCTGACCTGACGCCGGAAGAGCAAGAGCGGTTGACCGATTACGCCGTGTCCACACGCTACCCCGGCGACTATGAGCGAATCCCACTAGCCGAGGCACGTCAGGCGGTGCAAATCGCCCGTCGCGTTCGCAGACAGATTCGCAAGTGGTTGCCCAAAGAGGGTTTGCAAACGATGTAATGCGCAAGACCTTGAGGGTTTTGGAAACCCTCAAGGTCTGCACGAGTGACGATGAGCAAACTCCGCCTGGATGTCTATAATGCGCTTGAAGTTTCCAGCTACCTCACCGTGCAGGAACTGGCGCTGCAACTCGATAGCGGCACGCCCGCCACGCAAGCCCAGGTGCGCGATGTACTGCGTGCCGAACCCGAGGTCTTTTGGCCCGACGAGGAACGCTGGGACTTGACGCTCTTTCACCATTTCGCGGATCAACCGCGCCTGTTCCGTCGCACGGTCAAAGGCGGGCATGAGTTTGATGGAAACAAATTCATCAAGACCGTTCTGGCCGAAGCGTTGCGGCTCAAGGGCGCGCCGATTGAATTCAAGACGCTGGCCGAAAAGTATCTGCTCAAGATTGCTCAAAGTCTCGGCGTACACCGTGACGAATTCCCCACCGGCAGCGGTCAAGCACAAAAGCTCTTGCGCGAATTTCTGTACGAGTCCACCAGCTTTCACATCCTCAAACAAAACGGAGATCGGTGGGTATGGACAAAGCCGGACTGGCCTGAGCCGGAACCCGTCAAGCCTGTGGCAGTTGCCATTCCCGTTTATCCATTGCCGCCCGATTTCCTCGACCGCGCGGCCGAGTACCTGAACCCGCAACGCGGCCAGCCGGTTCGATTGCTGGCGATCCTGCAAAACGTGTTGGGCATCCACGCCAACCATCGAGATTTCTCGTCGGCGTATGCGCAGGCCAATGCTGCACTGTCTGCCGACGCCGAGACGTTCGCGCAGATTCAAGAGCAGGCGTGGGCGCTCACGGCCCATCTGCCGCCCGAGATCGAAGAGATTCCGGCTCGCGTTGCCATCCCGCGTTGGCGCAACCCCCAAGAAGAGCGCATCATCCAGGACGTGGACGCGCTGCCGCAAGAAGTGCTGTCGCCCGTCGCCGAGTTCGTGGGAGAAGAAGAGGCCGATGCAACGCAGGCCCAGTTCGACGAAAACTATTTTGGCCCGCTGCGCTTTGTGCTGCCCTATCACTGGCGGCAGGCGGGCGTGCTCAAGGTCAATGCGCGCGAGCGCCGCCTTTTCCCCGACCGCCCGGCCCGCGTCTGCTTGCAGTTCACCGACCAGACGGGGCAGACGTTTCCCGCCTGGCTCAACAACGACACCGGCTACCTGTATGGGCTGAAGGATTGGTATGCCACTTACCTCGTTCCGGCGGGCGGCGTCTTTTACATCCAGCGCTCGCCCGGCAGCAAATACAATTCTACGATCCGGATCAAGGAAGCCGAGGCGCACACCTTTGACGGCAAGCGTTACGTGTGCGAGGTGGACGAGGACACCTACATCGAAGAGGATCGCCTGCGCGACCTGGAACGCCTGAGGGAGCAAGTGCAAGCGGCCCAGGCCACCATCAAGGACGTGATCTGCGATCTGTTCGAGAATTACCCGCCGAGCACCTATCTGCACTATAAGCAGCTCTGGTCGCAGGTACACGTCATCCGCCCGACGAAGCGCCGCACCGTCGCCGCGATCCTCAGCCTGTTTCCCTGCTTCCACCAGGTTGACCCTGGCTCGGGCTGCTGGCTGTATGTGCCCGCACTGCGCGACGCGCCGGCCAAGTCGTATGCCCGACCTGCACTCAAGCGGCCCGCGAAAACCAAAGCCGCCAAGCCCGCCGAGCCGACGCCCGTGTCGGGCGTGCCCGTTCGCCCGCAGCGTCATTGGCTGGTACCCGTCCGCGCGGCGAGTTGGGAGACACTGGCTCGACCGGCGGGCGCGGGCGATGGCGTGTACCTGGTGCCGTGGCGAGGCCGCTCGCGCGTGGTCAAGGGCGATCAACTCGTCTTTTACGATGCCGAGGGTGAGCGAGTGCTGGCGGCGGCGCAGGTGTTGCGCCCGCCGGTGCGCGAAGCCGATAGGTCGCTGATCGAGGTGGCGGTCAAGCCGCTGCTCGATGCGTTCACGCCGCTGCCGTATGCCGATATAACCGGCGCGATCAGCGTGCCGAGACCGGAACCGGACGGATTCCCCATCGAAATTACGCAAGAAGACCTGGGCCTGTTGCTCAAGCGGCTCACGCCCATCACCGCCAGGCCGGCCGCGCCCACGCTTGAGGCGATGATCGAGCAGGCACTGTCCAAGCCGGCGCCAGCACCCTTCGGGCAAGCAACCGGCGAGATTATTCCGCACACTTTCGGCCCGAATCCGACGATACCGACTTTTATTGCGCGCTATGGTCGCCCGTATGATCCTAACGAACCTTACGAGCGGGCGGCGTTCGCCCAACCCGTCAAGGCCGGCAAGAACACGGCGATTTACAACGCGCACTCGTATCACACCAAAGTGCCACCGCAGGGTATCGAGCCGTACATTGAGCACTATACGCGGCATGGCGATATCGTGCTCGATCCATTTTGCGGCAGCGGCATGACGGGCGTGGCCGCGCTCAAGCTGGGGCGGCGCGTCATTCTCAACGACCTCAGCCCCGCCGCCACGCACATTGCCTACAACTATTGCACGCCCGTGGACGTGGACGCGCTGCGGCGCGAGTTTGAGCGCATCAAGGCCGCCGTCAAGGACGAGTTCGATTGGCTGTATGGCACGACCTGTGATCGCTGCGGCGGCCCTGCGAGAATCCAATACACAATTTGGAGTGATGTCTTCAAGTGTGGCACTTGTGGAGACGAATTAGTCCTGTGGGATATAGCATTTGATCAAGCTTCCGGCAAGTTGTCAGAATCCTTCACTTGTCGCAAATGTGGTCGCGAATGGCGCAAAGCGCAATTACGGCGACTTCGTGTAGAGCCTGTGTGTACTTGCTACGAGTGCCAAGGTGTATGCAAACCTAGACGTCAGGAACGCCCAATATCAGATGCCGAGCGAACGTTGATCTCAACCATAGACGAAAAGGGGATACCATACTGGTATCCTACAACGCCAATGAACCCGAACGCCGAGATGTATATCAGAGGAGCTTTGCATCTGCGTGACATCAGAAGCGTTGACCAGCTTTATACCAAGCGAAACTTGTGGGCAATGGCTCGCTTGTGGCATGAAATCAGCAGAGTGGAAAATCCAAGTGTCAAAGAACGGTTGCGGGCAAGTTTCACGGCTAGTTGTCAGCTTGTCAGCCGGATGCGTCGGTATCGTGCTGGCGGGTTCGGCGGTAACATCGTGTCTGGTCTCATTTACTTGCCTTCACTGAATCTTGATGTGAGTGTGCCCAAACTCTGGCAAGCCAAGTTCGATGATATTCTGGCTGCTGCCCAAGAATTGCAGACTTTTGTCACACCAGACTCGGCAGTGATAATCACCGGTTCTGCAACAGATATTTCCTCTGTACCAGACAATGTTGTTGACCACGTTTTCACCGATCCCCCCTTTGGTTCAAACCTCTTCTATGCAGACTTGAATTTCATCTGGGAAGCCTGGTTAGGGCATTTCACAGATGACACCAATGAAGCGGTTGTGAATCGCTCAAAGAAGAAGGGTAAGACGCTCAATGATTACGCCCGCTTGATGACCGAATCCTTCCGCGAGATGCATCGCGTTCTCAAACCAGGCCGGTGGGCCAGCGTTGTCTTCCACAATTCCAATGACCGTGTGTGGCAGACGATCCAGCAAGCCGCCGAGGACGCCGGCTTTGACCTGGTCAACGCGATGGTATTTGACAAGGAGCAGCGTTCCTTCAAAGGCATTCGCGGCGAAAAGGGGCTGGAGAACGTCACCAACTTTGACATCGTGCTCAACCTGCATAAGAAATCCGAGGTCACGCCCGCCGCCCAGCCGGAAGCGCAAGACCGCGTCGAGCGATTGATCGTCGCCGCAGTGAGTGAGCACCTGCGCGCTGGCCCCGCGCCTGATTATCGCACCGGTCAATACCTGCACAGCCTGGCGCTCCGCACCCTGCTCAACGAAAAGATCAGCATCGAGCTGACGTGGGAGCAGTTGGAGCGCATCCTGAATCAATCCTTCCGGCACGTCAACTGCCACTGGTATCTGCCCAAAGAGACGGTCACGACCAGCGGGCACGGGTTCCTCGTCCGCAGCGAAAGCGCCGCGGTCGCCTGGCTGGAGCACGTCCTGGCGGCCAACCCGCAGACGCAGGCCGACCTCATCCCGCAGTGGCAGATCGCCACGCTTGGCGCGGGGAGCCAGGTCAAGCGGACACTGCCACAGTTGCTCGAGGAGAACCTGTGGCAGGATGAGGCGACGGGATTGTGGTGCGTGCCCACGCCGGCGCAGCGGGAAACCCTCAAGAAGAGACGCATCAGGCCGGAGCAGTTGGCGTTGGGGTTGGCGGTGGGGGAGGGGGAAATCGGTGTTCCCACTACATCAGTGTAGAATCACTATCGGCTCGGCAACCAACGCAACTGGGTTAGCGTCATCTGGGGTCCTGTATCTGCGCATTCACTCTTTGATGCTCCAGGCCGCCACCTTCCTCAGCTGGCATTTGCCCCGGCATAGAGTAATGCGCCCGTTTTGACTTTCGCTTGGCCTGTCGTCGGATGTGTTATTCCCAGCAATGCTGTGTAAGATGTCTTTTCCGTATCAAAGTAAAATGCCGATGTAGATCAACATCACTGACAAGGAAGGTAACATGGCTGGATTCTCTCTCGATTTGCTCAACGCATTCGTCGTCCGCGCCAAAGCTGCGACGTATATCGGAGGCGGAGCGCGCAGCCTCTCGCGCCGGCCCGACTCGCACGATCTGGAGTATCGTGAGGGTGCGTTTGCTTATTTGGACAGCTACTTTGGCGGCTCCGACTTTATCGGCCAGGAAGTGGTCTTTTTCAACTCCAGGCCGGTCTGGGCCATGAACTATTACGGGCGCATCCTGGAACCGGCGCTCATCAACGCGCGTGAAACCGGGCAATTGATCCAGGAAAGCCTGTCCGAGTTGTACAAGCAGGAGCGCTTTCTGGGCGGCTTTGAGTACACTTCGGACGCCGGCACGTATGTAGATACCAACGAAGGTGACATTGCTTCGTTCAGGGGCAAGGAATGGATCACGCGCGGCAACGTCGCCGTGTATGAACTGGTGTATCACGGCGGGTTAATCAAGGACTGACCTCAATCAACAAGCTTGGAGTATAATATAGTCCCAACGCAGGGACTATTTTGTATCAGGAGACGACGAGTGAATAGTGTATCGGATTATCTCCAAGCTGCATCAGAGACCTTACTCAAACTGCCCCAGGAACCCATCTATCAGATCATTGAGGTTTTGAGGCAGGCGCGCGCCGCCGGTCGGCGCATTTTTGTCTTCGGCAATGGCGGCAGCGCCGCAAATTCTTCCCACTTTGTCGTGGATGTAATCAAGGGCACCGTCCGGCCCGACCAGCCGCGTTACAAGATCATTTGCCTCAACGATAACATGCCAACGGTGACAGCTTACTCGAATGACGTGAGTTACCAAGTGATTTTTGCCGAGCCGCTCGCCGCGCTGGCCGAGCCGGGTGACGTGGCTATCGCCATCAGCGGCAGCGGCAACTCGCCCAATGTTCTGCGCGCGATGGACGTGGCGCAGCAGATAGGTCTGACGCGCATCGGGCTGACCGGCTCTGCCGGCGGCAAGCTCAAGGACAAGTGCGACGTATGCGTCGTCGTCCCTTCGGACTCGATGCAGGTCATTGAGGACGCGCACCTCGTCATCTTGCATTCGATCTTTTTGCAGTTGATGAAATGACCGCCGGCCGCCGGCCACAGATGAACACCCGACAACTGATTCTGGCATTGGACTATGGTGGAACGAAACACACCGCGGCGATTATAGCTGTTGGTGAGCATACGTGGCTGGCGCACCAGCGCGTCTATTCGCCGCCCGGCGCGGACGGCAACTATGACCGAGCGACGGCGCTCAACATGGCTCGTGCGCTGCTGGCGCGTACCGAAGGAGAACTCGTTGCCATCGGCGTGAGCTTTGGCGGCCCGGTGGATGCGACCCAGGGCATCGTGCGGCTTTCTCATCACGTACCTGGTTGGGAAAACACGCCGCTGCGCCACCAGTTGCACAACGAGTTTGACGTTCCGGCATCAGTAGACAATGACGCAAACGTGGCCGCGCTGGGCGAATGGAAATTCGGCGCAGGGCAAGGCTGCGCCAGCCTACTCTATGTCACCGTCAGCACCGGCATCGGCGGAGGCTGGGTGCTGAGTGGCCGAATCTTTGGCGGCGCGGATGGGATGGCAGGCGAAATCGGACACATCGTCGTGCGGCCGGACGGAATGGAATGTGTCTGTGGCAAACGCGGTTGTTTGGAAGCCGAAGCGTGTGGTCCGGCTATCGCCAAAAAGATGCGCGCGCGATTACAGGCTGGCAAAACCTCAGAGGCTTTTGAAACCTCTGAGGTCTGGGCTTCCATCACTGGCGAATCAGTGGCGCGCGCCGCGCAGAGCGGCGATGCACTCGCGGGGCAAGTCATGGACGATGCGGCGCAGATGCTCGGCGCCGGGCTGGGCGGTGCGATCAACCTGATGAACCCGCAACGCATCGTATTAGGCGGCGGCGTGACCAAATCTGGCGAACGTTGGTGGCGCATCGTACGGGAAACTGCCCGCTCTCACGCGTTACCGCAAATGCGCGTGGAGATCGAACCGGCGATGCTGGGTGACGATGCCCCCCTGTGGGGCGCAGTGGCCTTGGGAGAGTCCTTGTTATGATCGAAATCATGCACGACCGCATCGCACGCGGACCCTTTCGCGTCCGCTTCGCCGTGTTCGACATGGACGGAACACTGTCGCTTATCCGCGAAGGCTGGCCGGAGGTGATGGCCGAAGCCATGCTGGACGAACTGCGTCGGACGCCCAATCACGAAAGCGAGTCCGCGCTCCGCACGTTTGTCGCGGAGCTGATCGTGCGGACGACCGGTCAAACGACCAGTTATCAAATGGCCTGCTTGGCCGATGAGGTGCGCCAACGCGGCGGCCAGCCCGAAGATCCGTTGATTTACAAAGAACGGTATCTGGCCCGGCTGAGCCCGCGCATTAATAAGCGGTTGGCGGCGCTCAAGGCGGGACAAGTCGAGCCTGCCGATATGATGGTTCCGGGCGCGCACGAGATTTTGGAGGCGATGCGGGCGCGGCAAGTGCGTTGCTATCTGATCTCTGGCACGTACGAACCTTTTGTATTTGACGAAGCCAGGGCGCTGCAAATCGCTTCTTACTTTAGCGGCATCTATGGCGCGCAAGATGACCCGCGCCGCTTTTCCAAGCGGCAATTCATGCAAGACCTCGTGGACTCGTATCTCCTGGATGGGCATGAGGTCGTCTCGCTTGGAGATGGCATCACTGAAATCCGAGAAGCAAAAAACGTTGGAGCGATTGCCGTGGGAGTGGCATCGAACGAGGCGACGCGCACTGGCATAGATGAAAACAAACGTAAGCTGCTTATCGAGGCTGGAGCCGATGTCATCGTGCCGGACTTTATAGAGCACCAGGCGCTGGTGGCCTACTTGTTTAATGTGTGACCCTTTTGCTGCCCGGCTGGGCAAGTGCGCGTGAAGCGTCGAGTGTCAGGCGATGAAGGATGAACGATAAGCATATAGTCGAAACCACCTTCCGGGCAAGGTACGCAGAGACCGACCAGCAGCAAATCGTGCACCATGCCAGCTATGTCGTCTGGATGGAAGAGGGCCGCTCCGAGTTCATGCGCCAGAGCGGCGCAGACTATGCGGACGTCGAGCGCGGGGGACACTATTTCGCGGTGACGGGCATCCAGGTGCGCTATCTCACTTCAGCCCACTATGGCGAGCGTGTCACCGTGAGGACCTGGGTCGAGGATTTAAAAAGTCGCCTGCTCACCTTCGGCTACGAAATTGTCAATGCAGATAGCGGACTGCTCCTCGTAACTGGAGAGTCGGAGCATGTGTGCATCACTCGCGAAGGTCAAGTCACTCGCATCCCCGAACAGTGGCGAAAGCTGTTGGGCCAGTAGGATGACTAGGTTTGGACTCCCCCACCTACTGTAATCACTTCTCCGTTCACAAACGTATTCCAACCCGAACCCAAGAACAACACCACGCGCGCCACGTCATCCGGCGTGGCAATGCGGCCCAACGGGATGGATTTTGCCAGGCGCTCCTGCGCTTCAGGCGTCATGGTCTCGCGCATCGCCGGAGTGAGGATGGTCGTCGGCGCGACGGCGTTCACGAGCACGCCATCCGGCCCTAGCTCTTTTGCCAGCGAACGGGTGAGGCCAATAAGCCCGGCTTTGGCGGCAGAGTAATGAGCTTGCCGTGCCGTGCCAGTCAAGCCGCTACGTGAAGCGACGTTGACGATCCGCCCCCATTTGTGAGTGCGCATGGACGGCGCGCACAGGCTGATAGTGTAGAACACGCCGGTTAGCATCACGTCGAGCATCTTGTTCCACTGCAAGGCCGTCATAGTCTCCAGCGGCACGCTGCCTTCAAACGCGCTGGCGCTGTTGATCAACACATCCACGCCGCCCCATTCTTGCTTGATCTCGGTGATCATCGCCTCGACGGAAGCGCGGTCGGCCAGGTCAGCGCCCAGCGTCAGCGCCTCGCCGCCTACAGCCTCGACAGACTGGGCCACGACCTCGGCCGCCTCGCGGTTGCGCCGGTAATGCACGACGACGCACGCGCGCTGTTTGCCGAAAGCCAGCGCCAACTCGCGGCCCAAGCCGCCCGATGCGCCAGTGATCAACACGACTTTGTCAGCCAGTTCCAGTTCCATCGGCTCCCTCCTGTTGGCTCTCACCTAAAAAAACAACCCTCACAGATGAGGGTTGTTATGTGACAGGCCAGCTTACTCTTTCAGTTGTACCTCGTAACGATTCCACAAGTCGCCGAGCATGACCTGAATCTCCGCTGTCGTGAGGTACG
>Ga0315268_10004237_pt1 | contig 15574 bp, 13 predicted proteins | sample C1_top_MG_FD_204535 | JGI IMG/M metagenome (GOLD analysis project Ga0315268, IMG submission 204535) | Sediment microbial communities from Yellowstone Lake, YNP, Wyoming, USA - C1_top | ecosystem: Environmental > Aquatic > Freshwater > Lake > Sediment | place: USA: Wyoming | collected 2017-08-01
GGTTGATAGATGGGAAATCGAAGCAGAAAGACGGTTCCTTTCCCTCGGTCGGAATCAGCTTCGGCTTCCATGGGTTGTGACGGACTTTCTATCTCGATATGCCCACCATGGTCGTTAACGATTCCGAAGGTTACCGAGAGCCCGAGTCCCGTACCTTTACCGACGGGCTTGGTCGTGAAAAACGGGTCAAATATCCTGGGAAGGACCTCAGAGGGAATGCCATGTCCCGTATCCGCTACGGACACCACGACATCCCCTTTCTCTCTGTCGTGGCGGGTGGCGACGGTCACGTTTCCCTCTGCGCCGATGGCATCGTGAGCGTTGTTCAGCAGGTTCAGAAAAACCTGCTGCAGCTTTTCCGGATCACCGAGGATGGAAGGAAGCTCACGGGCAAACTGGCGCTCAATCGCTATCTTGTCAAGTCCGAAGGTGTGTTCGACAACGGAAATGACTTGATCGAGGACTTCATTCAGGTTGAGGGGTTTCTTGTCGGTTTCGGTGGTCCGGGAAAAACGGAGCAGGTCCGAGACGATCCGTTTGCAGATCCGAAGATGTTTTTCCTGGATGACGAGCCACTCATGGTACTCGGAGTCGGAATCAAAATCCTGAAGCATGAGCTGCGTATAGCCAAGAACGATGCCGAGCGGGGTGTTGAGCTCATGGGCCACCCCTGCCGCCAGTTGCCCGATCGATTCGAGCTTCTGGGACTGGACCATACGATCCTGAATGGTTTTGATATCCTCCAGGCGTTTTTTGAGCGTCATGGCCATGAGATCGAAGTACTCGGCAAGGCGCTGGATTTCATCGCCCGAGTTGCTGCGGTAGACCTTGCAGCTTCGGCACGTTTTCATCTTCTGGGCATTTTCCCCTTCAACACAGGACGGGCAAAGGGTTCCGGCAACATACCAGCAGCGGTGACGGGTGTCACCGTAAGCAGGGCATTGCGTTTTCCCGCAGCTCATAAACTTCCAGCACGACAGAGTCGCCGATGGGAGTGTCTGAATATCGAGATTTCCGTTTACGATCTCCTGTGCGGAGCGCTGGAGCAGGTCAATCCTTTTTGTCAATGTTCGGGCGAGCAGGGTTCCCAGCAGGGCGGCGAGCACAACCGAGATGGCCGTTGCCAGGAAGACGGTCCAAAGGAGCCGCCCCAGCGCCTCTCCGATCCGCTTGTGGGAAACGCCAAGGCGCACGGTGCCGAGCCTTTCTTTTCCAATGACAATGGGGACTGCGAAGTCATAGATCAGCTCTTTGCCGGTCGTGATAAGCTTCACACGATAGGCTGCATCATTTTCAACTTCGTTCACCCCGGCAAGGTCAACCGGAAATCCGTCGGCAAAGCTGTGGACAAGAGGTCTTCCGCTGCGTCCCAGAATGAAAACAAAAGAGATATCCTCGCTGGTTCGCATGGCTTCATCCACAAGATCTTTCATGCGAAGATAATCCATCGCCAGAAGCGGTTCCGCAATGCGAGCACCGATGTTCATGGCACTGGATATCCCCCGTTTTTTACTCTCTTCGATAAGCATGCGGGAAGCCGATCGGCTGACAATGAAACCCAGGGAAATTCCCAGAAACAGCAGCGCGGTAATCATCGCAAGAAACAATTTGGTGCGGAAGCCAAGAGAGATCATATCAACCGCCCTAATCGTCCAGGTCGATTCCGACCTTGGCCGCAAGGTCTCTGATGGAGTCATAGTCGCTGTCTTCCGCAGTAATAACACCCGAAAAGTGGGCGGCATCACAGATGTCCCTGTATTCCGGGCTTGTGCAGTTAATCTTCAGGAGCGCCCCCTTGACCGCACTCAGAACCTTCGGGTCGAGTTCTTTTCTGTGAGCATACATCCATCCCGGGTAATAAGGCGTATGGGCGAGGATCCGGATCTGGCTCAGATCGATCTTGTCGGCAACGAGATCAAGCATTCCTTCCCTCACGGAGCCGATATCATATCTTCCATTGTAGACAGCTAGAGCGACTTTCTCCTGCTGACCTCCGGGACCCGGCATGAAGGTGATTTCACTGAAGTCTTTCTTCAGAATCCCGTGCTCAAAGAAAAGGCCCAGGGCATAGAGATATCCACCGGCAGAGGAGGCATCGACAGCCACCCAACGTTTCCCCTTACAGTCCGCAAGGGTCCGGATGTCCTTGTTGTCTTTTCGGCTGATGATCAGTCCCCGAAAGCTCTCCCGGCCGTCCAGTTCGATAATGCGTGCGAAAGCGCGAACGCCGTAGCGCTTGGCTACTTTCGCGTAGATGAAGGGATTGGCAAATGAGATATCGATTTTCCGCTGGCTGGCCATCTTGATGTAATCATCGAAGCTGTCAGGAAAAATCTGCCGGATGGGAAGCCCGGTCTCACGCTTCAGGTATTCGATAAGCGGGTGGTGGCGCTCGAAGGAAACTCGGTGAAAGTACTGGGGCACATACGCATAGGTGATCGTCTTGGGGGCCTCCTCGAAACCGATTTCCTCTCTTTTGGAAAAATCGACATAAGCAGGCTCTTCCCCCTGACTGCAAGAGGAAAGAAGTGCAAGCAGGAAGCAGAGAGCAACTGCTCTATACTTCCTGCAAAGAGGTGTTCTGCACTTACCTGTCCTTGTCATCATATTCAAGCTCCGTAACGGATGGCAGATCGTGGTGCTCTATGCCTACATCTTTCAACGTGGGCATCCAGCGCTACAGAAGAAACCTGCTCCATGATGGTATCGTAGAGCCTCCTGACCGGGGTCGGAATACAGCGGTAGTAACAACCTTGACGAATCGCTGAACGATGGCAGGTATCTCTTTTGGAAACAATACCAGAAATATAATAGCACGATTTAATTTAATATCGTGTTTTTTATTAACAAGTGTTACGATAGAATGTCAAGAACATTCCGGTTTCTTTTCAAAACGCAACCAAGTGTGCTAAAAAAAATTGTTTCGGCCAGGCAGTTATCCGTATATCATCGCTATCAGGCAAGAGCAGGGGCAAGCAAGTATTTGCTCCTGCAAAATAAACCCAAATGACCGAAGAGATGATTAATGCTGGAGAATTGATTCAAGGGAGTACGTCTTCAGTGCACAAAGGAAAAATATGACAGGGATTTCCGATGAACAACTGATGCAAGCCGTTGCTCATGGTGATCTCGATGCCTTCAACAAAATCGTTCTGCGCTACCAGCAACAAACATGGAGAACAGCTTACCGTCTTCTTGGCGACGCGATGGAGGCCGAAGATGTCGCCCAGGAGACTTTTTTTAAAATTCTGAAAGCGGTCCCGCGCTATCGGCCCTCAGCAAGTTTTCGCACCTACCTTTATACCATCATCTACAGGCTTTGTCTGGACACCCGCAAAAAAAGCCGCCTCAGCCTGATGGATACGGTTCCGGATCGGCCGTCAACCTCACCATCCGCAGAGGAATCACTTGTTTCCAAAGAGCGCGGGGAAGAGATCCGGGATGCGCTGGAGAGTCTTCCGCTCAACCAGCGGACTGCGATTGTTCTTAAACACAACGAAGAACTGAGCTACGCTGAGATTGCTCAGGTGATGGATATCTCGTTGAAATCCGTCGAAATGTTGATTCGTCGCGCAAGAGAAAAGCTTCAATCAAAACTCCCCCATTTAAAATAAATCTGAATTTTTAAAAATAATTCGAGGGTTTTTTCAATCTCAGTCGTTTAATGCTTATAAGAGGAGACGCCAATGAAATGCAAAAAGGTTCTTTCCCGTTTGAACGCCTATGCGGATCATGAATTATCCAGCAGTCTGAGCCGTGAGATAGAAGACCATCTGCATGGCTGCGGGACGTGCCGAATCCAGTTCGAGCACATTCTGCAAGTGGGAGCTTCTCTCAATGCATTGGATGTTCTTCCGGTGCCGGATGGGTTTGCCGATCGTGTCATGACAGAAGCGCGGAAAAGGGCTTTGCCCGGCGCCGAAAATAAATCATTCTTTGCATGGGACGGGTTTTCCCTTCAATGGCTTTCGGAACTGTCGGTGCCCGTGCGTCTGGCCACATGCACCACAGTACTTCTGGCCTTTTTCCTCGGCTTGACCATGAGCCGGGAAATTTCCCTTTCCGGAAATCGCCAGGCGGCTGCATCCAGGGAGGCAGGCATGGAGGGGTTTGAATGGTTCAGCCCTGCGCCCCCTGAATCGCTTGAGCACGCATACATGATTCTTGCTTCAACTTTATATGATGCGGGAGGTACGCCCTGATGAAAGGAAATCTCAAAATACTGATTTTTCTCTTTTCGATCGTTCTGAACGTCGTTTTTGTGGGGACTTATGCCGCCTATAAGCTTCCGATCATCACCAGCGAAAAAAAAGATGACAATTTGAGGAGGCCCATTTTTCTTGAACTTGATCTCACCCCCGAGCAAGTGACGCGATTCAAGTCTGACCGGGATGAATTCCGTTCCCATTTGCAGGTGTTGGAGCAGGAAATCAAGAAAAAACAGGCCGAGCTCATTGATATTCTATCCATCGATACTCCCGATCAGCAGGCCATCGACAGCAAGCAGAAAGAAATTCAGGAATTGCAGACGGCGGCTCAGTACCGGGTAATCGCGCATTTCCTGCAGGAGAGTAGACTGCTCAACCCGAAACAGCGTAACCATTTTTTTAACCTCATCAAGGAGAGAATTGAAATAAGTGGCGCTTCATGTTCTCCCTGGGCAAAACCTCTTGAAAAGAGCCGGGTTGGGAGGGGAGGAAATTGAAATACAAATCCCTTTCAAACTGTGGCTTCGAAACGAATGAAAGCCAAAATGAGCTGATACCCGAAGGTAAAAGGAGTCATAAATGAAGAAAACAACCCGGCGCTGGAGCCTCTTGGTGATCGTCCTGGTTCTTGCCACCGCCGGAACAGGATGGTGGCTGTCAACATCCGGAAAAAAGGAGGCCCAACCCACGGGGCCTGCGACAGCCAAGGTGATCCGTAGGGATTTTTCATCCTCGGTTTTGGCAACGGGAGCGGTCAAATCCCAGGTGGGATCTGAAGTCAAGGTGGGGGCGCGGGTTTCGGGCAAGGTGGTGCGGCTTTACGCCAACATCGGAGATGCCGTTAAAAAGGGTCAGATCATCGCTGAATTGGAGAAAGATGATCTCATGGCCAAAGTCGAGCGAAACAAAGCCGACCTTGCCGTTGCGGAAGCGCGGATCGCCGACGTCCAGGCCCGCTTGAAACTTGCCGAGACACAACTTCTGCGACAAAAAAAACTCATGGTGGATGACTCCACAAGCCAGGATGCCGTGGACAGCGCGGAAAAGGAGCTAATGGTCAACCAGGCCGGACTCAATCTCGCGCAACGCCAGGTGGACTCTGCCCGGGCCGCGATTAAGGAATCTGAAGCCACCCTCGGTTATGCAACCCTGACAGCATCTATCTCGGGCGTGATTGCATCTGTTTCGACCCAGGAAGGTGAGACCGTGGCAGCAGGGCTCAATGCACCGGTTTTCGTAACCATTGTCGATCTCAAACGCCTTCAGGTGGATGCCTTCGTTGATGAAGTCGATATCGGCAAAATTCATAAAGCCCAGAAGGCCGTCTTTACGGTGGACGCCTTTCCGGCCAGGGAGTTTGAAGGGAAAGTGGTTGCGATCTACCCAAAGGCGGTCATTCAGGAAAACGTCGTAAACTACGACGTAGTGATCGATATCACTTCGCCCTACGAAGGCTTTCTCAAGCCGGATATGACGGCCAGTGTCACCATCATGCTCGAAGCCAGGCCCAATGTACTGGCGGTGCCGGCCGAAGCGGTCAAAAGAGAGCGGGGCAAGACGATTCTTTATGTCCAGAGGGCCGACAAGGCCGAGCCGAGGAATGTGAAGACGGGATGGAAAGATGGCCCATGGATTGAAATCGCCGGCGGGGTTGAAGAGGGAGAAACGGTCTTCCTTGCAGATTCCGGTCAGGCGGAGAAAAAGAACGGAGGTAAGTAGATGATTGAAATCAGCGAACTTGAAAAGACGTACAACAGCGGTGCCGTTGCCACTCAGGTGCTTAAAGGGATTTCGTTTCGCATCGAAGCGGGCGAGTATGTCGCCATCATGGGCACATCGGGCACGGGCAAATCGACCCTCATGAACATCATCGGCTGCCTCGACAAGCTCACAAGCGGACGTTACAGCCTGAACGGTACCGAAGTCGCAGATCTTGATGACAATGCCCTCTCGCACCTTCGAAACCATGAGCTCGGCTTTGTCTTTCAGCAGTTTCACCTGCTGTCCAGGGCGAGCGCTCTCAAAAACGTGATGCTTCCCCTCATCTATGCGGACAAGTACCCCGAGGATGCCGAGGAGAGAGCCACAAAGATGCTTGAATCCGTGGGGCTTGCCGACCGGGTTAACTACCGGCCCAGCGAGCTTTCCGGCGGTCAGCAGCAGCGTGTGGCGATTGCTCGGGCCCTGGTCACCCGGCCATCACTCATTCTGGCCGATGAGCCCACCGGCAACCTCGATCGAAAGAGCGGACTGGAGATCCTGGACATCTTCCGGCAGCTCAACCGGCAGGGACACACCATCGTCATGGTCACGCACGATGAAACCACGGCAGTGCATGCCAATCGCATCATCCGGCTCAAGGAAGGGCGGGTTGACAGTGATCAGATCGTGCCGGAGCCGATGGACCCGGAACAGGAGCTCGATTTACTGAAAAAGGAGGCACAATGAGAATCTCGCGCATCATCGGTGAGGGCGTACAATCGCTCGGTGCCAATAAACTTCGCACCTTCTTCATGATGGCCGGAACCATTGTCGGCATTGCGGCCCTGACGGTCATCATGGCCATGGGGAAGGGAACGGAAAAGAGCGTCATGAAGAAAGTGAACAATTTTGGGGTCCGCGCCGTCATGATCAACGCCGGCGGCGGAAAAGGAATGTCACCGCCACAGGAAGGCATTACAACCTTGCGTCTTGAGGATGCCGAAGCCATACGCAATCAAGTTTCGGGGATTGATGTCATCTCGCCCGGAATCCAGAAGCGGGGCATGTCCATCAAGGCGGGAAATGCGCAGACACAGGCCACGGCTTTTGCGGTCGAACCGGACTTTCACGATGCCTGGGACTGGTATGTAAAGAGCGGCGAACCCATCAGCGCGGAGGACATGGCGACCATGGGGCGGGTGTGCGTTTTAGGCTCAACCGTTCATCGCCAGCTTTTCGGAGAAGCAAACCCCATCGGCGAATCCATTCAGATCGGAAACACGCGATTTCTCGTGAAAGGCGTGCTTGAAAGCAAAGGGACAAGCCCCATGGGAACCGATTTTGATAATCGCGTTCTCATTCCGCTCACCACCGGACTCAGACGCGTATTTAACCAGGATCATGTCAGTTTCATTCGCATTAAAGTTCAGGACTCCAAACAACTCGTTGAGATCGGCGAACAAATCCGGAAGATTCTGCACGAGCGCCATCACATAAAACCCCCTCAGGAAGATGATTTTGCCATCGTTACGGCTGCGGACATCGCCAAGGCGGCCCGCGGCATCTCCGGCACACTGTCGATTCTGCTCATTGCCCTGGCGGCGTTGAGCCTTATTGTGGGGGGCATTGTTCTGATGAACATCTTGCTCATATCGGTGAGCGAGCGGGTAAAGGAAATCGGCCTTCGAAGGGCCTTAGGGGCGACCCAATCGGATATCTTTCTGCAGTTTCTGGCCGAATCCCTGGCCATCACGTTGCTTGGGATGCTGCTGGGATGCGCATTGGGCTGGGGCGCCAGCATGCTCGTGGGCATGTTTATCAAAGCACCGATCGTGATCACCTGGGAACCCTTTGCGCTGGCCGTCGTTTTCTCGGTCATGGTGGGCCTTTTCTTCGGCATTCAGCCCGCCCGGCGTGCTGCCAGACTAAAACCCATTGAAGCCCTGCGATGAAGCTGAGCAAAAATATCTCCCTTTCCGTCGAGATCCTCTCGGCCAACAAGCTGCGCACCTTCTTGAGCGTGATCGGCATGGTCGTCGGGATCGCTTCGGTGATCCTCATGGTCTCAGCGGGACAGGGTGCCCAAAAGCACATTCTCGACCGCATCCGGAACATGGGGACCAATCTGATCGTGGTCAACGCCGGGCAAACGCAGATTATCGCCGGACGGCAGCGCCAGATGAGCACGGTGAAAACGCTTGTTTTGGAAGACGCTGAAGATATAGCCAGAAATTGTTCTTCCGTTGCGTCCATTGCCCCTTTTGTGAACAAGAAGCTTACCGTCCGCTGGGAGGATCAAACAGCAAATACCCTTGTCGTGGGGATGGCCGCTTCGGGCTTTTTTATTCGCCATTTCGACCCCTTCGGAGGCCGGTTCTTTACGGAAGAGGAAAGCCGCGCGCTCAAACGCGTGGCAGTTATCGGACCCACCGTGGCAAGAAACCTTTTTGGCGAATCCAACCCTGTTGGACTCAATATCCGACTGGGACGTGTCCCCTTTGAGGTGATCGGAATGACTTTCCCCAAGGGGATCGATCAGAACGGCGCCGATCAGGACGATCTCATCATCGTACCCATCGGTACGGCCATGCGCCGGTTGCTGAACGTAACCTACATCCAGTCCATCTACGTTCAGGCAAAGGACACCCGGTCGATGGCCAAAGCGGAGTCGGAAATCCAGGAACTGCTGCGTGCGCGCCATCGCCTTCGCGGAAAACCGGACGACTTCACCATCCAGAACCAGGAAACCCTGCTTGCTACCGAACGGGAAACGTCGCAGTCCATGACCTTTCTCATCGGGAGTGTTGCCGGCATCTCGCTTCTGGTGGGCGGTGTCGGAATCCTTGCGGTAATGCTCATCTCGATTCGCGAACGCCGCGGCGAGATCGGCCTCAGGCGGGCGCTGGGGGCAAGGCGTCCGGATATTCGCATGCAGTTTCTCATCGAATCGATCCTGCTCGCCGGGACCGGCGGGGGTATCGGCGTGATCATCGGCGTCGGCTGCGCCTATGCCCTGTCTGCTCTTGGATACTGGGAGACTCTGATCTCATGGCCGGCGACTGCTGCGGCATTTCTCTTTTCCGCAGTACTCGGGATCTTTTTCGGAATATATCCCGCGTCCCGCGCCGCCGGCCTGGAACCGATCGAAGCGCTCCGTGCTGAATAAGCCTGATGCCATTCTGATGAGCTACCTTCATTAATGGTTTTGAGCGGAAGTTTCATGAAAAAAATATTCTTGTTGGGGAATGCACAACTTGAGGAACAATTTATCGTATGCAAAATGATCAAATTCAGAAAGCATGTTATAGCCCTTCTTTGACCGTGTTATTTGGTTCCTTCCTGAGACTGGGGATCACCGCATTCGGCGGCCCGGCAATGATCGCCTATATCCGCAAAATGGCCGTTACGCAAAAGCAATGGATTGATGGAGAATCTTTCCAGGATGGGATAGCTCTCTGCCAGGTTATTCCCGGGGCAACCGCCATGCAGATGGCCGCCTACGTCGGGCTGAAAGCCAAGGGGGCACGCGGGGCAATGGCAGCCTATATCGGGTTCGGCATGCCGGCGTTTTTCCTGATGATGGCGCTTTCTATTCTCTACTCGGTCATGCATGCGTTGCCTGCGGTGGTTTCGGTTTTCAGCGGTCTTCAGGCCGTCATTGTGGCCGTTGTGGCCAATGCTGCCGTATCTTTCGGAAAGACATCCCTCAAAAGCAGGAAGAACGTGCTGGTTGCCTGCATCGCCGCGGGACTGTTCTGGTTCATGGCAAATCCGATGCTCATCATTCTGCTGGCGGCTTTTTTGGGAATGCTGCTGAACAGCAGACAGCCGGCCACCCTTCGGACCGAACATGAGATCAAGATGTCTAAGCGCCCCCTGTTGCTCTTTTTGCTTGCGACCGTTGCGGGCTTTGCCCTGCTCTATTTCTTGAGAAAAGATCTTTTCCAGCTTGCCGTACTCATGTCCAAGATTGATCTCATCGCCTTTGGCGGCGGGTTTGCCTCGGTTCCCCTCATGTTCCATGAAATCGTCGAGGTCCGCTCCTGGATGGATGGCCCCACGTTTCTGAACGGCATCATCCTGGGGCAATTCACGCCCGGCCCCATTGTGATCACGGCAACCTTTGTCGGCTACCTGGTGCATGGCCTTACCGGAGCGATCGTTGCCACCGTGGCCATATTCCTGCCTTCTTTCCTGATACTGGTCGGCATTGCACCCTATTTCGACAGGCTTCGCGCCTCCCCCTGGTTTGCAAGAGCCATCGGCGGTATTCTCTGTTCCTTTGTCGGACTTCTTTTAACGGTCACCATCCGCTTTGCCTTGAACGTCCACTGGGATCTTCCACACGTCGCGCTTGCGGGTGCGGCTTTCGCCGCTCTGCTTCTCAAACAGGATATCCTGTGGGTGGTTCTTGCGGGAACGGTTGTTTCGGTGCTTGTTTTGTAAGAGCCATTTTTACTGAAAGCCTCATTTGGGGCAATTGACCAACATGATATTTCTGTAGAAGATAAGTCAAAAATCAGGATATTTTTGAAACGATGCTGATTGAATAGCATTGTTCATCGCAGCACTTAAGGGAAGTGAACGATTATGATGACCACCATCCACAAAGCGACCCAGACGGGGAAAAGACCATGACCAGATCCTGCCATTTTGATCATTTCTGGAACATTATGCGCGGCCTTGTCCCGGCACTGGCATTGATGCTGTTTTCAGCTTGCGCGGTCGGACCTGATTATCAGCGCCCAGATGCCACAACCATTCCGGATGCCTATGTCGGTCCCGGTAACGACTGGAAAGTTGCCGCCCCACAGGCGCATTTACCCCGTGGCGACTGGTGGGAAATATTCGGTGATCCGGAACTCAACCAACTGGAAGCCGATGCCATGGCAGCTAATCAGGATTTGAAGATGGCTGTCTCGCGTTTCGCGCAGGCCAGGGCCGTTGCCAATGTCGCGGAATCCGCGCTTTTTCCCCGCTTGGGGGTTTCAGTCCTTCAGGTGGATCAGCGGGATTCCTCGCACCGTCCAGTCGGTGGCAAACCCGATCAAACCTACGATACACTTACCGTGCCGTTTGATTTCAGCTACGAGATCGATCTCTGGGGGCGGGTTAAGCGCTCGGTTGAAGCGGCCACTGCTCAGCTCGAAGCCAGCGCGGACGATGTGGAATCTATCCGGCTTTCCCTGCAGGCCGAAGTCGCAGCCAATTTTATCGCCCTGCGCGCTCTGGATGCCGACAAGGCGTTGCTGCTTTCCAGCATTGAGGTGTACCGCAAATCGCTTAAACTCGTGCAAAACCGTCGGGCAGGCGGCATGGTATCCGATCTGGATGTGGCGCAGGCTGAGACGGTGTTGAAAACCGCGGAATCCCAGGTTCCGGATATCGCTATCCAGAGGGCCAAATATCAGAATGCCCTGGCGGTATTGACCGGAAAGACCGCTTCCCTGTTTCAACTTCCGGAACGGTCGCTGGAGATACCTCCACTGGTCATCCCCTCAGGACTGCCATCGGAACTGCTCGAACGCCGGCCGGATATCGCGGCAACCGAACGCCGCATGGCCGCCGCAAACGCCAACATCGGCGTTGCAACCGCCGCATTTTTCCCGACCGTTAAATTGAGTGGGCTTGCCGGTTTTCAGAGCGGAAGCGTGGATATGCTCTTTGATTGGCCAAGTCGTTTCTGGGCTGTCGGCCCGTCCCTGACGCTGCCGCTGTTCCAGGGCGGGCAACTGACTGCAACGCTTCGCCAGACAAAGGCCGTTTATGAAGAAACCGTCGCAAAGTATCGCCAAACAGTACTCTCTGCTTTTGCGGAAGTAGAAAACAATCTTGCAGCAGAGCATCTTCTGGCTGATGAATACGAGAAGGTATTGGATGCTTTGCGGTCCGTGCGACGACAACTGGAAATCGCCAACAACCGATACCGATACGGCCTTGCGACGTATCTTGAGGTGGCGATCGCGCAGAATGCGGCGCTGGGAATTGAACGCTCCAGCGTCCGCCTTCGGGGGCAGCAACTGGTATCGGTTACGGCCCTTGTTAAATCTCTCGGAGGCGGATGGCAGGTGGCGGAAGCCGGTAGCCATGAACCTTGATTCTGTTCTCAGCCTTGACAATGCTCATGCTAACACTCACCGGACGACCAGAACCGAACACGGAGCGTAAGAAACTACCTTGGCAGCCACGCTTCCTACAAGCAGTCTCTCCAAACCATTTCTACTTTTGTGTCCCATAATGATCATATCCAGGTTGTTCCTCTCAGCATAATTCACAATGTTATCTGCTGGAGAATACCCGTCTTCAATGGCAGTTTTGACAATAACACCCGACTTTTCGGCGAAAACCAATCCATGAGCGACAATTTCTTCAGTCTGTCGCGACAGGAATTCGCGTAGTTGGATTGAAAGTCCTTCCACATCTAAAAATTGAGTACAAACTGAAAAAATTGTTAATTCGGCATTTTCCTTTTTGGCAATGTCCACCGCTTTCCTTAATGCATTGAAAGCATATTCCGATTTATCCAAAGCCACCATAATTTTCATGTCTTACCTCCGCTGTATATTGTTTAGGTGCGTTATGAAACAGATGTTAGGTTCCGCATGGGGAATCGCAATAACCGAAAGGGAGATATCCATGCATTCGAATCAACCTTAAACATAACATACACAGGCAATCTGCCGGCTGGCCATCAATCGGGTTTTGAGGGGTCAATGAAAAACCGCAAGTGAAACCAAAGCGCCTCCAAGTACAATCCAAACCGTGTCAATTTTCATGAAACGCTGCGTGATGAAAGCCCCTGCGGCCATGGCCATGGTGGGGAAATCAATCAGGGTATTCGTGGAGAGCTTGATCAGCACCACAATCAGAGTTCCAATAAAGGCCGCCACAATGCCGCCGATTACCTGTTTCACGTAGCCCACCTGACCGGCCTTGGCGTACGGTGCGGTCACCAAGGTTGTCAATGCCCAGGCGGGATAGTACATGTTCACCATGCCCGCCAGTGCACCGATGACCCCAGCCACCTTGTAGCCGATGAAAACACCGATGATCGTTACCGGGCCGGGAGTGATCAGACTCAATGCCAGGGCAACGGCAAACTGCTGATTGGTAAGCCAGTCGAACTGGTTGACCACGATGTCCTGAATGAAGGGGAGCATGGCGTATCCGCTGCCGAAAGTAAGTGCGCCGATCTTCAAAAAACTGCTTCCCATCCGCAACAATTCAGGCCTCTGATATATCAGCACCAGGTCAACAACCAGTATCACGATAAGCCAGAACACCTGCAGGGTGATCTTCCGCCAATGCAATGACAACGCTACCCGGCTGCAGGCCGAAATATAGTTGGATGCTTCCGCGTCCACCTCTTGACCGCTCTTTGTCTTGCGCAAGCTCATGAGTTTTCCAGCAAGACGATTGTTGACGGCTTTATTAGGCGATGCTTTACTGGCGGCAACTGCCTGTTGAGGCTTATCGTCGCTCGGACCTCCGTTCCTTTTTTTTCTCAGACCGCTCCAGCTTCCCGTCCAGCGGGAGACTGCGGGAAACTGGAAGGTGAGGAGAACCATCAGGATGCTGGCACTGCCGGCGATGAGCAGAATATTCATGATCCCCATTTTAAACCAGAAAACCATGGCGAAGCTGGCCAAGGCCATCAGACTGTTGAAAACGGTCTTTACGCCCGATCGCCACAGATTGAGAATCGTGTTAAAGACAAGCCCGACGACCAGAGCACCCAGTCCGCGGAAAAGGCCTGATACAACAGGCAAATCACCGTACTGGAAGTAGAGATGGGAGAGTAAAAGCATGAGCAGAAAGCAGGGAATGAGAAAGAAAACCGTTGACGTCACTGCTCCGGGAAGGCCGCGCAGGCGAAAGCCCAGGTAGGATGAAAGATTTACCGTGGGTGCGCCCGGCAAGAGCTGTGCAAGTCCCAAACCTTGCATGTACTCATCATCGGTAAACCATTGCCTTTTTTTCGTCATCCAGTTCTTGGCTTCTCCAAGGGCGGCCAGGCTGAAGGATGCCAACCCGATACTCAGGAAAGTGTATGCGATGCGCCAAATAGTGACCCGTGGCACATCTATCCGCGCAGTTTGCATTTGTGCATTGTCACTTGAGATATCCAATCCGTTCATGGCAACTCCTTTTCCGCTCAATTGGAAAGTTATCATCCAATAATAAACACGTTTAATTATTTTATCGTGTTTATTAATATCAACAAATTTTATGTGCTGTCAAGAAAGTTTTGGTTGTCTTGTAAATATCATCGGATATACTAAAAGAAATGGGGGTCTGAAAATGATGTATGAAATGGTTAAAAGAGAACCCAAAAAAAACTGAAATTCAAGTCCAACAGGTGACCATTATGACGCTTTCAACAAGGAACCAACCCGGACAGACAAGCATTATTTTTACAACGAATGAGACCAATTGTCTGAATACGCTGCAACTGAGTCAACTGGAACAATCCTACCGCGAATGGGCGAAAAGCTCGCGCCGGTCCGATATTTCTTTATCCCGCAAGCGTATCCTGCTGATCTTTCTTTTAATCCGTTATACAGGCGCCAGGCTGAATGAGGTCCTGGAATTGAATCCGTTTCAGGATATTGACTTTCACCGTCAGGTGGTGTGTTTTGGAAAAGCAGGGACTGAGAAAGGTCATAAAATACGAGAAGTCCAGATGTCTGAAGCTCTTTCTAATGAGATCAATACTGTTCTGAGTGATCCTTTGTTGAAATCGCACCCAAGTCATTGGTTTCAGGTGGATCCAGGGCATGTCCGCCGTAAATTCTACGAACGTGCTGCGTCCTGCGGCTTTCTCCCGGCGCATGGCGCTCCGGATGCTATCCGGAAATCCAGGGGAGCGGAGCTGATCCAGAACAACATGCCATTGCAGGTTGTACAGCGGATGCTGGGACATTCAACGCCCAACCTGGCCGCCTCATATGTTGAATTTTCCGATGAGGACATTCAGCAGGCAAGCCGGTTTTTTATTGAAAAAGAGTCGCTTCGAAAAACCAGCGCGCGCAACATTTTTTTCGGTAAAATCCGCGCGATCCAACCTGGCGACATTCAATCGAAAATCGACATGCTCACCATCGCCGGTGCCACGGTGACCGCCGTGATTACCAATGACAGCCTGGCCAGGCTGGGTCTGAAAATCGGATCGCTGATCACCGCAGAAGTCAAAGCCCCTTGGGTGATTTTAAAAAAAGGCAATAATGAACCGGACTGTACGGCTGAAAACCGGTTTCAAGGAACCATCGCCAGAATTACGGAAGGGAAGATCATGACAGAATACGCGGTTCACCTTGAAGATGGAACGGAGATGTGTTCTGTCATTACCCGGGAAAGCGGCAAGCGCCTGGAACTTCGGAAAGGAGATCCCATCTGGGTCTTATTCAACTGTTTTTCAGTGGTGCTGCATCGTGATTGATATTTGCGGATAGTGATCTTTTCATCGAGCCGTTTAATTAAATCGAAAACTTTATCCGTAGCGACTGCTTGGTTGCAGAGTTTTGAAAAAACGCATAACGATATTGCTCTCCCCAGGTTTTCCGAAACAGATAAGAAGGAATAACGGCGGTGAATCTTCTGGATGAAAAAATCAAAGCCATAAATAAAGTGCATCGTGAATTTGTAAAGATCATGCAACATGATCG
>Ga0315268_10004238_pt1 | contig 15574 bp, 12 predicted proteins | sample C1_top_MG_FD_204535 | JGI IMG/M metagenome (GOLD analysis project Ga0315268, IMG submission 204535) | Sediment microbial communities from Yellowstone Lake, YNP, Wyoming, USA - C1_top | ecosystem: Environmental > Aquatic > Freshwater > Lake > Sediment | place: USA: Wyoming | collected 2017-08-01
CACTGCTGCAGAACTACGTAGACTTTCTCATAATTCTCAGGGATATGGCCGAAAAACATGGGGAACAATTTGAGTCGGAGGGTTTCACAACGCTCTTCGCGATGCTTGAAAGAGAGTTCAGTGACGCGTACCTGGAGAGCATCCAGAATCTTCTGGTAGAACTCAAGTTCAGTAAGGGAGTACTAGTGAGTGCCGAACTTGGCGCGGGCAACGCAGGTACTAACTACGTGCTTCGCAAAGCAAATCGTCCGATTCGGAATTGGTTCGAACAGATTTTCGCTAAGGGGCCACCTGCATACACTGTTCGTATTGCCGAACGCGACGAAAGCGGCGCACGCGCCTTGTCGGAACTGCAGGATCGAGGAATCCACCTGGCCGCGAACTCCCTCGCCCAGTCTGCTGACCACATCCAGAGTTTCTTTGAGATGTTCCGCACCGAACTGGCCTTCTATGTCGGTGCCTTAAACTTGCATGACCGGCTCGTTCTCAAGGGCGAACCCGTGGCATTTCCTGTTCCCAAACCTGCGACTGAACGATGGCATTCAATGGAGGGGCTCTACGATGTCTGCCTCACGCTCAGCATGGCGGGAGCGGTGGTGGGCAATACTGTAGATGCTGATGCCAGGAGCCTGGTGGTCATCACGGGGGCAAACCAAGGTGGAAAGTCGAGTTTTCTTCGCAGCATCGGTTTAGCACAATTGATGATGCAATGCGGGATTTTCGTCGGTGCGCAAACTTTTACCGCGGGGATATGTAATGGGCTCTTCACCCACTACAAACGAGAGGAAGACAAGACTTTAAAGAGCGGGAAATTTGATGACGAACTCAGCAGGATGAGCGATATCGCCGACCATCTGAGGATCAATTCTATGCTGCTGTTCAATGAATCCTTCGCCGCAACAAACGAAAGGGAAGGATCTGAGATCGCCCGACAGATCGTGCGTGCCTTGCTAGAGAGACGCATCAAAATATTCTTCGTGACGCATTTGTACGACTTCGCCCACAGCCTTTATGAGAAGAAGATGTCCGACGCAATTTTCTTACATGCTGACAGAGAGCCCGATGGGAGAAGAACCTTCAAGTTGGCAGAAGGTGCGCCGTTGATAACCAGTTTCGGTGAAGACTTGTATGAGAAGATTTTTGAAATCCATCCCCGCTAGCCTGACATCAAAACTATCAAGGAGGCACTATATGAACACCGACATCAAAGGCATCAATTCTCGTGAAATTCTCGACTCACGTGGCAATCCCACCGTGGAAGTCGAGGTGCATTTAATAGGCGGTGCCTTTGGTCGCGCGGCGGTGCCCTCCGGCGCATCAACGGGTGTACATGAAGCGACTGAATTGCGAGATGGTAATAGCAGGCGGTATGGTGGCAAAGGAGTGAAGAATGCGGTTGGTCATGTTAATAATGAAATCGCTGCAGCACTTTCTGGCATGGATGCATTAGATCAAGGTGCGGTGGATCGCGCCATGATTGAATTGGACGGTACCGTTCATAAAGAAAGACTGGGAGCCAATGCGATTCTCGGTGTAAGTCTGGCCACAGCGCGAGCCGCAGCAACTGCGAGCGATCTGCCATTGTTCCGATATCTCGGCGGAACAGCGGCGTGTCTTATGCCCGTGCCTATGTTCAACATTCTTAACGGCGGCGTACATGCCAATTGGCAGGGTACGGACTTTCAGGAATTCATGATCGCGCCGGTCGGCGCGCCTAACTTTGCCGAAGCAGCGCGCTGGGGAAGCGAGATTTACCATGCTCTGAAAAAAGTACTAGGCGATGGTGGTTACTCCACTGGCGTTGGCGACGAAGGCGGCTTTGCGCCAGCTTTGAAACGCAATGCCGATGCAGTGGAGTTAATCCTGAAGGCAATTGAAGGCGCTGGCTACCATCCTGGCGAGGATGTAGTGATTGCCCTGGACCCGGCGTCCAGCGGATTTTACGAAGAGGGTCACTATCACTTACGAACGGAAAATCGCAAAGTGGATGCTGCTGAAATGGTGGCGATGTACGCCGACTGGGTCTCCAGATACCCCATCGCCGTGCTGGAGGACGGCCTTGCAGAAGATGACTGGGACGGTTGGAAAGTATTAAACCGCGAGTTGGGCGACAAAATCGAACTCGTAGGTGATGATATTTTTGTCACAAACGTAGAGCGCATTCAACGTGGCATCAATGAAGATATTGCCAACGCAGTGCTGATCAAACTCAATCAAATTGGGACACTAACCGAAACTATTGCGGCCGTAAACCTTGCCTATGGAGCGAATTGGGGCGCCATGGTTTCACATCGCAGTGGAGAAACAACGGACAGTTTCATCGCGGATTTCACGGTTGCTCTGGGTACTGGTCATTTAAAAACAGGGGCGCCGTGCCGGGGTGAGCGCGTAGAAAAATACAATCAATTGATCCGGATCGAGGAGTACCTTGGCGCCTCTGCGCAGTATGCCGGCCACAAGGCATTTGCCCATTGAAGACCTTCCCAATGAGACTCTTCGAGGCTACTTAGCGGTTGCCCCGAGATAAAGTCGAGAGACTTCTGGATCCACCAACAAATCAGCACCTGTGCCTGATAATGCGATTCGACCGCCTTCAAGAACCGCTCCATGATCTGAAACCGCCAAACCAGAACGGGCAACTTCAACCTGTTTCTGCTCGCCACCAGATAGAGAACCAGCTGCGGCATTTGGCCGTGGAGTCACCTGGGTCGGTGAAGACGAAGCCGCCTTTGAACCTCGCTCTCGCCGTCCGTACTCCAAACCTCGCCGCTCTTCCTACACTCGCTTTGAGGCCATCCAACCGAATGAAGCCTGGCAGAGCGACTTCACTCACTGGAAACTTCGCAACGGCTGAGGCATCGAGATCTTGAACTTCATTAATCGATTTCTGACCGCATGCACCGCCACCCATGTCACCACAGGGCCCTTCGTCGTTGAGACATTTCGCCTCGCCTGCAATGAATACGGTCTGCCGGCCAGTGTTCTCAGCAACAACGGAGCTGTCTTCACGGGCAGGCCGCGCGGTGGGCGCAACGCCTTCGAGTCCGAGATGGCCTGCCTAAAAATCATTCAGAAGAACCCGCGTCCCTGCCACCCGCAAACGTGTGGCAAGGTCGAGCGCTTCCATCAGACATTGAAGAAGTGGCTGGCCAAACAACCCAAAGTCAGTTCCATCGGGGATTTTCAAAACCAACTCGATCAATTTCGTGAGTACTACAACTTCACCAGGCCTCATCGCGTGCTAGATAAAGACAGGGAGCGTCTAGTATGTCTGGGGACATCCGTCCTCGATGTCTGGAAACATCACATTGGTGCGCGAGAGGGGATTTGAACCCCCACACCCTTGCGAGTACACGGACCTGAACCGTGCGCGTCTGCCGTTCCGCCACTCACGCCTGTAGCAAGGCAGATTATCACCATTAGGCTGACGCCTAAGAATTCCAAACTGGGACGTGAGCACGAAGGGGCGAGATGACCACCGCAAGCTTCGCGATCACCGCTCGATCTGTCGTGGGCCTAGTCCGATCTGACAACGAGGATTCAGCTCTGCTTCATCCCAAATTGATTGCGGTTGCAGACGGCATGGGTGGCCACGCCGGAGGTGAAGTCGCATCTGCATTGGCCGTTAAGACCCTGTCAAGCCTCACCACGATTCTTGAGCAAGGAAATATTGACCCGGATTCAATTGAAGATCTGTTGCTAAACACTTTGGAAGATGTTGATTCGGAGATCGGTCGCGTCGCTGGAGAGAATGTTCATCTAACTGGGATGGGAACTACGTTAAGCGCCTTAATGCTTTACGGTTCAGCGAGTTCACCAAAGGTTGCACTCCTTCATGTCGGAGACTCCCGCTGTTACAGACTGCGTGGGAGCACCTTCACTCAACTTAGTCATGATCACACCGTCTTGCAGGAACTTCTTGATCAAGGATCAATCAGTCCAGAGGAAGCGCACGAACACCCGCAGAGATCCTTCCTCACGCAAGCCCTCATGGGTGAAGGCCCCCTAGCTCCCGTACTTATGGTTTATGAAGTGAAATCCAAAGATCGCTTCCTACTTTGTAGCGATGGTCTTTCAAGTGCAATTCCCGAGAAGGAAATAAAAGTTGGCATGAAGATTCACGCGCGTGAAGACGCTGTCGCCTACTTGATCGACGCGGCGTATACGGCGGGTGCTCCAGATAACGTCACAGTTCTTATTGCAGATATCGACCTAACCGACCAACATGCGTCTCCGCTCTTCATGGGAGCTGCATCATGAAAAAATTGTTGGGTGATCGCTACAAACTAGGTGCGATGATCGGTACCGGCGGAATGGCCGATGTATATATCGCTGAAGACGAGCGTCTTTCCCGCAAGGTAGCCGTCAAAGTTCTACGAAGTGATTTAGCGCGCGATCCTTCCTTCGTTGCAAGATTTCGCAAAGAAGCATTTGCCGCGGCCGGACTTAATCATCCTGGAATCGTCGCTGTATACGATTCGGGCGAAGAACCTGCCCCATACATCGTTATGGAATTAGTATCTGGCCACACTCTCCGGGAATTAATTCACCAAGGCGAGCGCCTTCCGATTGACCGCGTCCTCGAAATCGCAGAAGGTATTTTGACTGCCCTTGAATACTCCCATGAGCGGGGGATCGTTCACAGGGACATCAAGCCCGCCAACGTCATGATCACCGATCAAGGCGTTGTGAAGGTGATGGACTTCGGCATTGCCCGCGCCCTCGATGATGTCGGTGCCACCCTTACGAGCACCTGGAACGTGGTGGGCACAGCGCAATACCTCTCACCTGAACAGGCGATGGGAGATAGCGCCGACTATAGGAGTGATATCTACTCTGTTGGTTGCCTGCTCTACGAGGTTCTGCTGGGGCGTCCGCCGTACACCGGTGACACCCCCGTATCGATTGCATTCCAACATGTTTCTGGGGAATTGATCAAACCAAGCACCCTTAACCCTGAAATCCCGTCCGGGCTAAGCGTTCTCCTTACCGTCGCACTCGCGAAGAAACCCATTGATCGATATCAGAGTGCCGGTGAAATGTTGGCCGATATTCGAAACCTCCGCGAGGGACGGGCCGTCACCGCCAAAGTTGCGCGGAAACCGATCAACCCTCGCAAAGTAATTGCGACTGTGGTCGCTTTACTTCTGGTTAGTAGCGGACTCATCTACGGGGTTCAAGCACTGAAAACTACCCAAACAAATATTTTGGTTGTTATGCCTAATGTTGTCGGTCTAACACAAACCGATGCGCAGAGCCAATTAACGGGATTTACCATAACTATAAAACACGCTCACGATCCAAACATCCCTGTTGGGCGTGTAACAAGCCAGGTTCCCTTGGCAACCTCCAAAGTGCACCAGGCCACCGGCGTTGTTCTCACGCTTTCTGATGGCCCGGGCGATAGCACTGTGCCATTGGATCTCATCGGTAAATCTCTTGTCGATGCACGTGCGAGTTTGGCTGCAGCTGGCTTGGTAATCGCACAAACCAACGCCGTTCCTTCAGATAAACCGCAAGGAACGGTTTTGAATGTCACACCAAGCGGCGGTTCAACCATCACTGCAGGAAGCGGTGTGACGCTACAAATTGCAAGTGGCGACGTGGTGGTCCCGCTGCTTGTCGGCCTTAATGAGATTCAAGCGCGGACAGTTCTCGTACAAGCGGGATTTCTTGTTCAGCAAATTGAGGCTACTGACACTACGCAGGTAAATGGAGTAGTTCTTGCACAGGCACCAGATTCTGGTACGACTCAGACAATCGGTTCGACTGTGACAATCACCATTAACCGAGTTCCCTGAAAAAAATTTACTAGCCCTATTTTCCAACTACCGGAGAAAGCCCAACAGCGCGATCCCGCGCGTTCTCATCCCCACACTCGACCAACCAGTTCGCCAGCATCAGGTGTCCATGTTCGGTTAGAACAGACTCCGGATGAAACTGAACGCCTTCAATAGGTAAAGACTTGTGACGCACCGACATGACAACACCGGAATCTGTTTCACTGGTGATCTGTAAATCGTTAGGCAAGGTGGATTTCTCAAGTGCCAACGAGTGATACCTAGTTGCAGTAAATGGGTTAGGAACATCTTTCAAAACGCCAACCCCATTGTGATGAACAAGTGAAGTCTTCCCATGCAACAACTCTGGAGCTTGCGAGACGGTCCCACCGAAAGCGACGCAGATAGCTTGGTGTCCCAAGCAGACGCCGAAAAGAGGAATCTTCTGTTCGGCGCAGTAGTGGACCATCGCCACACTAATTCCGGCACGTTCGGGAGTTCCAGGTCCTGGCGAGATAAGCACTCCGTCATATTGCAAGGCTGCGCTTACATCGATCTCGTCATTGCGAACGACGGTGCATTCGGCTCCCAGTTGGGCCAAGTACTGAACCAGGTTAAATACAAAGGAGTCGTAGTTGTCGATGACGAGAATCTTGCGCGCGGACATGGGCGCAATTCTCTCTTATTTGGGCGTTAGCTCGCTTACCTGGGGGAAAGGGAAAAAAAATTGCCAGCGTGTTACCCTCTTCTATGCCTAAATCCAAGCTCCGTAAAAAGACGAAGAAGGTCATTCCGGCCGACGTCCTTCACCCTGTAGCCCTTCCTAAAGAGAGCCCTCACTGGCTGGCTCCGGTCATGGTGGGCGCATTTCTCGCGGGATTGATCTGGATCGTGATCTTTTACGTGACCTCGACGGGTTACCCCATCCCAGGCATCGGCGCATGGAACATGGTTATCGGCTTTGCCTTCATAGGAGTGGGATTCTCTCTCGCTACCAAGTGGCGTTAGGGGAATGACAACGGTGTAATTCTCCACATGGTGGATAACTACTGTGGATAAGTCAGACCCGTTTCTTACCCATTATTAAGAAGAGTTTGGCCGTAATTGCTCCGCCGATGAGCCCTCCCAGATGGGCATGCCAGTCGATATTCGGCAAAATGAAATCCAGAGCAAAGTTGATCCCGATAAGGACCAAGATGCTGCGCACATTAGCGCCGATCCTTTTGCCGACAACCGCAAAGGCACCAAACAGTCCAAAGATTGCACCGGAGGCTCCGACTGAAACTTGGTTCGGGGCGGCCAGGGCAAGGGATGTCAGCGATCCGGCGACTAAGGAAACAAAGAAGATAATCAAGTAGCGAGTTCGGCCGAAAGCGCGCTCTACCGGATTGCCCAACACGAAGAGTGCCCACATATTAAAAGCAATATGGGTGAGTCCGCTATGGACGAGCGCGACCGTAAAAATCCGGTACCACTCGCCAACACCAACACCATGGACCTGTCCATCACTCAAGATGGCTTTGTTAACTAAAAAAAGCTTCTCTTGTAATGCGGGGTTGAGCATCCCAAGCAGGTAAAACCCACAGATTAAAGTTATTAGCCCTGTGGTGGCGTTGCGCTTCACGCGATTGTGACGGAGTTAATCGTTATCGGCGTAGCGGGGCGATCTTGACCGTCGGTCTTTGACTTGGCGATCTTGTCGACAACAGCTTGGCTGGCTGCATCTTTTACTTCACCGAAGATAGTGTGTTTGCGGTTGAGCCAGGTCGTCGGAGCAACGGTGATAAAGAACTGTGAACCGTTGGTTCCAGGTCCTGAGTTGGCCATTGCCAGAATGTATGGGCGGTCAAAAACCAATTCGCCATGGAATTCATCAGCAAATTTGTAGCCAGGTCCGCCAGTGCCGCGACCGAGTGGGTCGCCACCTTGGATCATGAAGCCTTCGATGACGCGGTGGAAGACCGTGTTGTCGTACAGGTTGGCTGTGCTCTTTTCGCCAGTACGTGGATCCGTCCACTCACGAGCACCTGTTGCCAACTCAATGAAGTTTGCGACGGTCTTTGGTGCCTGATTAGGGAACAGTTCGATAACAATGTCGCCTAAGGATGTGTGCAGGGTTGCTGAAGTGTTTGTCATGTGGAGACTAGGGGAATCGAACCCCTAACCCCCGCCTTGCAAAGGCGGTGCTCTACCAATTGAGCTAAGTCCCCGTGGTCTTCGGGAGTGGGCCTTGGAGGACTCGAACCTCCGACCTCTTCCTTATCAGGGAAGCGCTCTAACCAGGCTGAGCTAAAGGCCCGAAAACCTGCGTAAGGGTACAGGCAAGTGGAGGTAGACCCCAAACCGAGAATAAATCCTTACTCTGACTCCACCTCCGCGCTCTTGGTCACAGAGACGACCGTAACCCCCTCTGCAAGGTTCACCAGCCTAACACCCATGGAGTCTCGCCCGGTTTGGCGAACTTGGGATGCAGGAGTGCGCATGACAGTACCAGCAGATGTAATTGCAAGCACCTCATCCTCTTCGCGCAAGACCAGAGCGCTCACTAATACTCCGCGCGAGTCCTCATCGATCTTGGCCGCTTTTATGCCGATGCCTCCACGGCCTTGAAGCCTGTACTCGTCAAGAGGGGTCTTCTTTCCGTAACCGCCATCGGTAGCAGTAAATACGAGAAGGTTGGAATCTTGTGAATTTATACGAGCCATGGTCAGAAGCTCATCGCCTTCGCGAAATTTCATCCCGATAACACCACTGGTTGAGCGGCCCATTGGACGAAGTGATTCGTCGTCGGCTGAGAAACGGGTCGACATTCCTTTCTTGGAAACCAGCAGTAGTTCGTCGTCGCCACTTACAAGAGATGCACTCACTACTTCGTCGCCACTTCTTAGGGAGATAGCGATCAAGCCTCCCGCACGAGGTGAGTCGTACTCGTTGAGCGAAGTTTTCTTCACCAAACCGTTCTTAGTAGCCAGAACCAGGTATGGCTCAACTCCGTAATCTTTTATCGATAGCACTTGAGCAATTGTCTCATCAGGCTTGAATGCCATCAGGTTGGCAACATGCTGACCGCGTGCATCCCGACCCGCATCTGGCAGCTCGTGCACCTTTGATCGGTAGACCCTGCCCTGGTTAGTAAAGAACAACAACCAATCGTGGGTTGAGGCGATAAAGAAATGATCAACTACATCGTCTTGCTTTAACGCCGCCCCTCGTACCCCTTTGCCTCCACGCTTTTGAGAGCGGTAGAGGTCGGCCTTAGTGCGCTTTGCGTATCCAGTGTGAGTGATTGTCACCACGGCATCTTGATCAGGGATCAAGTCTTCCGCCGAGAAGTCACCCTCACTTGCCACAATTTGAGTACGACGATCATCGCCATACTTGGCCACCAATTCTGAAAGCTCTGTCTTGATAATTTCACGTTGTTTGGCCTCACTGGCCAAAATGGCAGTAAGTTCAATGATGTCGGCCATGAGCCCGTCGTACTCGTCATTGATCTTCTGACGCTCAAGGGCTGCGATGCGACGAAGTTGCATATCCAAAATTGCGTTGGCTTGGATTTCATCGACATCGAGCAATTTCATCAACCCGGTACGCGCCTCTTCCGGAGTCGAACTTGCCCGGATCAAAGCGATAACCGCATCAAGAGCATCCAGTGCTTTTAGGTATCCTCGCAGGATGTGGGCTCGACGTTCCTTCTCTGCCAGACGGAAGGTAGTTCGTCGAACAATAACTTCAACTTGGTGATCAATGTAATAGCGGACGAACTCGTCCAAGCGAAGAGTGCGAGGAACTCCGTCAACCAGTGCCAACATGTTTGCACCGAAGGTATCCTGCAATTGTGTCTGCTTGTAGAGATTGTTCAAAACAACTTTAGGAATCGCATCGTTGCGCAAAACAATAACAAGGCGTTGGCCTAGTCGCTCGTTACCCTCATCACGCACATCGGCAATGCCTCTGATTTTCCCGTCCTTAACGAGTTCTGCGATCTTCAAGGCCAAGTTGTCTGGGTTGACTTGGTATGGCAACTCCGTGACTACCAAGCAGGTGCGCTTGTTGATCTCTTCGACGCTAACTACAGCACGCATGGTGATTGAACCACGACCTGTGCGGTAGGCAGCTTCGATTCCAGTCCGTCCGACGATCAGCGCCCTTGTTGGAAAATCTGGTCCTTTCACAACTTTTAGAAGTTGAGAAAGCAATTCTTCGGGTTTCGCATCTGGGTGAGCTAGCGCCCAGTCCACACCTTCGGCAATTTCCCGCAAGTTATGCGGTGGGATATTTGTAGCCATGCCCACAGCGATTCCCGCACTGCCGTTAACAAGCAAGTTTGGAAATCGGCTTGGTAGAACGTCTGGTTCTTGGGATCTGCCGTCGTAGTTAGGTGAGAAATTGACCGTATTTTCATCAATATCTCGCATCATCTCCATGGCAATGGGGGATAGCCGTGCTTCCGTGTAACGCATCGCGGCGGCAGGATCATTACCAGGGGAACCGAAGTTTCCGTTGCCATCAACTAGTGGATAACGAAGCGACCATGGTTGAGCAAGTCGAACAACAGTGTCATAAATCGCTGTATCACCGTGGGGGTGGTAATTACCCATCACGTCTCCAACGATGCGCGATGACTTGTAATAACCTTTGTCTGGACGATACCCGCCGTCGTACATCGCATAGAGCACTCGACGGTGTACCGGCTTCAAACCATCTCGCACATCCGGCAGGGCACGGCCGACAATAACACTCATTGCATAATCGAGGTAAGAGCGCGCCATCTCCACTTGGAGATCGACTATTTCTTGTCGATCAAAATTCTTACTAAGCTCGTCCATTTTTACCTAACTGCCTTCGCTTATTTTGCGTTTTATTAAATATCTAGAAAGCGAACATCTTTAGCATTGCGTTGGATGAAGAGGCGTCGCTGTTCGACATCTTCACCCATAAGTACAGAGAAAAGATCATCCGCTGCAGCAGCATCCTCAAGTCCGACTTTGATTAGAACGCGATGTTGCGGATCCATGGTTGTATCCCACAATTCTTTTGCCGGCATTTCACCAAGACCTTTGAATCGCTGAATTCCGTCTTCTTTTGGTAGGCGCTTGCCGGCATCCAAACCAATTTTGATGAAACCATCGCGCTCGCGATCGGAGAATGCGTATTGCACCGGCTCTTTCCCGCCCCACTTCAACTTATACAGAGGTGGCTGTGCCAGATAGACATACCCATGCTCAAGAAGAGGGCGCATGAAACGGAATAGAAGTGTGAGCAAAAGAGTGCGGATGTGCTGGCCGTCGACGTCAGCATCTGCCATCAAAATAATTTTGTGATAGCGCAATTTCGCGATATCGAAATCATCATGCACTCCTGTACCGAGGGCAGTAATCAGTGACTGGACTTCATTATTTTGAAGGACGCGATCAATACGAGATTTCTCTACGTTAAGGATCTTGCCTCGAATTGGTAGAACTGCTTGATACCGCGAGTCGCGGCCGCCTTTTGTGGAACCACCCGCCGAATCACCCTCGACTATATAAAGTTCGCACTTTTCAGGCTCGGTCCACTGGCAATCGGCCAGTTTTCCTGGCATTCCTCGTCCTTCAAGCAAACCTTTTCGATTGCGAGACAAGTCCCGCGCTTTTCTTGCCGCGACTCGAGCCGCAGCCGCATCGATACTCTTGCGAAGAATGTCTTTCCCTTCGGCGGGATTCTTCTCAAACCACGATGTGAGTTCTTCGTTGATCGCCTTCTGTGTAAAAGACTTGACATTTGTATTTCCAAGTTTAGTTTTGGTCTGACCTTCAAACTGGGGTTCGGCAAGTTTTACGGAAACGATCGCAGTTAACCCTTCACGAACATCATCACCAGTGAGTCGATCTTCGCGCTTGCGGATAAAACCCCACTCTTCGCCGAACTTATTCACTATCGATGTGAGTGCGGTACGGAAACCTTCTTCATGGGTTCCACCTTCTTGGGTGTTAATGGTGTTAGCGAAGGTGTAGACAGATTCGGAAAACCCAGCGTTCCATTGCATGGATATATCTAACGACATCTTGTTTACTTTATCCGTAGCTGAAAAAGCAATGATCGATTTGTGGGTTTGGCCGCGAGTTGAATTCAAATGGCGGACGAAATCTGAAATGCCATCTTCGTAGTGGTAGCGAACATGCAAAGGTTCGCCTTTTTCATCGACATGTCCTGGGCGCTCATCTCTAAGCGTGATCGTTAGACCACTATTGAGAAATGCCATCTCTCGAAAACGTGTGGAAAGAATCTCAAAGGAGAAATCTGTAGTTTCGAAAATTTCCTCTGACGGCCAAAATCTCACGGTTGTGCCCGTTTTAGTGGAGGGCTCTCCTTTAGTAACTGGACCGGTTGGCACGCCTAGTTTGTAATCTTGCGTCCAAAAGAAACCGTCGCGTTGTACAACAACGGACAAATCCGTGCTCAGCGCGTTTACTACCGAGATGCCGACCCCATGAAGTCCGCCAGATACGGAATACCCGCTATCTCCAAATTTTCCACCTGCGTGCAGGACGGTCATGACAACTTCCAGCGCGGGCTTCTTTTCGACGGGGTGGATATCTACCGGGATGCCACGGCCGTTATCGACTACCTGAAGGCTCCCATCGGCCATCAGGGTCACATTGATCTCGGTGCAGTAGCCGGCCAAGGCCTCATCGACCGAGTTGTCTACAACCTCGGTGACCAGATGGTGCAGACCCCGCTCACCGGTGGATCCGATATACATGCCAGGGCGCTTACGGACCGCGGCTAAGCCCTCTAGGACTGTGATGGAACTGGCGTCGTAATTGCCTGTTTTTGCCGGCACGAGACTCCCTTACTTCGTCGCCCACCCTCAAACGAGGAAAGGGGCCCTAGCAGCCTCCTAGGGATAATATCCCTGGAAGCATCCCGTCATCTTAGCCTGAAATTGGATTGCTTGTAGCCAAGATAAGCCTTAGAAGTGGGTGTAGGGACGAGAAGTCGCCAGGGGTGAAGGTTCCTATTAGGAGCGGGTTGTGATAGGGCTTTATCCGTAAGTATCGCGAGGACCTTTGGCCCCACGAATGGTGCGGATCCCTTTCTTCCAGGAGGGCCCATGTGGGCCAATAACGACCAAGGATTCAACCAAGGCACCTGGGGAACTAGCTCGAATTGTTGCTAGAAGGTCTGGACTTACGAGTTGGAGTTGAACAGCCCAAGCAGTTGATGAAGTTTGAATCGTGAGAATGCCCTCGAGTAATGAAATAGGGGTGGCGTGGAAGGAGATTTCAGGACCGACAACCTCTGCCCAGGTGGAGAAGAGGGTTCCTTCAGCAATACCCCCTTTCCAATCTCGATCATGGATGACCTCTGCTAGAACATCTTTGAGAAGTTGTGGGCCACTTGAAATATCGGAGTTATGCGACGCCGGCGCACTCTCGCGCACCACCTTCTTCGTCTTCCTCTTACCATTCTGGAAGGAATGGAAAAGATCTAAAGCTAAGTCTCGTTTAGCCATTACTGCCTCATAGTTGAAACTCGACCGGGTTGAACATAACGCCGTTGGGTTTCCAGCCCAGGTGGAAGATCGCTCTCGACGGCAGCGGTAATAATCGTCTGTTCGGCAATCTGGGTCGCTTTCATCAATTGCATCCTGCGATAGGTGTCTAACTCAGAGAAAATATCATCGAGAATAAGTATCGGTTCAGCGCCTTCGTTTTTCAAGAGGTTGAAAGCGCCAAGCCTCAGCGAGATCGCAATTGACCATGACTCACCATGGCTTGCATATCCTTTAGCGGGAAACTCACCAAGTTGTAAGTGTAAATCGTCTCGGTGTGGGCCAACTAATGTCACACCGCGTTCTACCTCTTGGTATTGAACCTCTTCCAACCTTCTCTCTAAAATCGCTTTATTCTCCAGTAAGTTATTGGAAAGGTTTTTAGTGGAGGATTTATATGAGATCTCCATGGGTTTAACTTCATTTAAATTGGTGTAGTTTTCGGCCGCCCACGGATTTAAAGCTTCACATAATTTTATTCGTTCAGTAGTTAGCACTGATCCCGCAGAAATTAATTGTTCATTCCAAGGGATAAGAGAGCTTTGTGGGGAACGTGTTTTTAAGAGTGCATTCCTTTGTTTAACAACCCTTTCATAATCACTCATTACACCCGCCAACCTTGGAGATCTGGTTATAAGCAGCTTGTCTAAAAAATCTCTTCTTGTAGTGGGTTCCCCTCTGACAAGGTCTAAGTCTTCAGGTGAAAAGTAAACACTTTGGCATGCCCCTAGAATTTCTCTCTGGCTTCGCACCGGGTTTTGATTTAAACGGGCCCTATTTGCTTTGTTTGCGTTAATTTCTAAATCCACCTGCAGACTGCGATCCTCCCTAGTTATTTCAGCTCGTATCACCGCTTGATCAGCACCTAACGCTATAAGGGGTTGATTTTGAGAGACGCGGTGTGAGGAGAGGAAGGAGAGATAAATAATCGCCTCTGCGATATTTGTTTTACCGGAACCGTTATCTCCTATAAATGTTGTAGTTCCAGGTTGAAAAGATAGGTCTAGTTGAGGGTAGGACCTAAAATTCGTAAGTGAAAGTTGATTTATACGCATTCATTTATGAGGCGTAGCGCATTGGCATTAGAAGGTAGCGGTAGTTCTCAATCGGTTCGCTATCTTTTTCTTGCTTCCCAGTGAGGATAGCCGGCTTGTTTGAGCCGGTGAAAGAAATTTGAACGAAGGGCGTACCCACGGCCTGTAGACCATCAGCTAGGAATGTCGGGTTAAACGCAATAGAAATTGGCTCGCCGGTTAAAGAAATGTCCAGCACTTCTGTCGCCTGTGCTTCTTCTCCTGCACCCGCCTCTAATTCTAAAGTTGATTCATTGAAAGAAAGTCTTAATGGCACAGTTTTATCAGTAACAAGTGCCACTCTATGAACAGAATCTAAAAAGAGTGCAACCTCAACAACCGCTGTTGTTGTGATGTTTTGCGGTAAGAGATGTCGGTAGGGAGGAAATGTTCCATCGAGCATTCTCGATGTCATCGACTTTCCATCACTTATAAAACCAACCAACCGGTCATGCGATGCAGGAGGAGTTAAAGAAACAGAAAGATTTTTTGTCCCGGTTAAAGATTTTGTGGCTTCCGCCAATGTTCGTGCACGAAGAAGCGCGGATGTTTCTAAATCTGGCTGAGTTGCTTGCCATTGAACTTCCCGAACTGCCAAGCGATATCGATCAGTTGCCGCCAAGGTAATTGTGTCGTGGTTAATTTCCACATGGATACCTGTGAGTGTTGGAAGTGAGTCATCCCGACCAGCAGCTACAGCTACTTGAGCCACCGCTGTTGCAAAAATATCACTAGGAATTATTCCTGTAGTTTCCGGCAATTCCGGCAAACTTGGATAGTCGTTTAAAGAAAGAGTTGGAAGTGTGAATTTTGCAGTACCTGATGTAACTAAAACTCTAGATCCGTCTAATTGAACAGTTACTGGTTTATTTGGGAGGGAACGTGAAATCTCAGCCAATAGTTTTCCTGGCACTAATACTTTTCCAGTTTGGCCAACTTCGGCAGAAAAGTGAACTTTGCTTGAAGTTTCAAGATCGGATCCAGAGAGGAAGACTTGATCTTTCTCAACGTCGATGACAATGCCAAGTAATGCCGTCATGATCGGCCGGTTGGAAAGACTTCTAGAAACCCAATTAACAGCATCAGCCAGGGTTTGTTGCTCGACGGTAAATCTCACGCCGCACCTCTCGTTACATTTAGTAGCACGCTAACCTCTAACCGAGGTGCTTGTACTTTCAAGTCTT
>Ga0315268_10004240_pt1 | contig 15568 bp, 13 predicted proteins | sample C1_top_MG_FD_204535 | JGI IMG/M metagenome (GOLD analysis project Ga0315268, IMG submission 204535) | Sediment microbial communities from Yellowstone Lake, YNP, Wyoming, USA - C1_top | ecosystem: Environmental > Aquatic > Freshwater > Lake > Sediment | place: USA: Wyoming | collected 2017-08-01
GTGGGTCCGGGCGCGCGGCCTGGCCTTCTTCTGGGTCGCATTCACGGGGGGCATGGCGGCGGGCAGCGCACTTTGGGGGCAAATCGCCTCGTGGATCGGCATTCCCGCGGCGCTTACGGTGGCCGCCGTCGGCGCGCTGGCCGGGATAGCGGCAACATGGCGATACCGGATCGGGCTGCACGATGTCGCCGATCTTTCGCCGTCGCTGCACTGGGCTACGCCGATGGTGGCCGATGAGCTTGAAATGGATAGCGGGCCGGTGATGGTGACGGTGGAATACCAAATCGATCCGGCAAGAATCCATGAATTCGCGCAAATCATGCATAGCATCAGGCGGGTACGGCGACGCGACGGTGCATTCATGTGGGAACTGTTCAACGATATCGAGGACCCCGGACGCTTCGTGGAATGCTTCATGGTCGAATCATGGCTTGAACATTTGCGCCAGCACGAGCGGGTGACCGTTGCCGATCGGGATGTCAGCGAGAAGGCACGGGCGTTTCATCTCGGCAGCGAGCCCCCCAAAGTGACTCACTTGGTGGCCGGGAGTATAGGCCGGCCTTCAGCCGGCAAGTCGGGCTAAACGGCCTGCAAAGCGCTATCCCCATCGCCGAGAAGCTCCAGGCAGAACGAAGCGGCCTGCGCGGCGGCAACTGGCGAATCCGAGCGGATTGAGGCTAAAATGTGCGCAGGCTATGTCGCCGTGAAAGGAGCCGCCATGGGATTCCTCGTTCTGCTTGCCATTCTGCTGGTTGTCGCGATCTATTTCATCATGCTCTACAACGGTTTGGTGGCACTCAAGCACAACCTTGCAAAAGCCTGGGCCAACATCGACGTGCTGCTGAAGCAGCGCCACGACGAACTGCCCAAGCTGGTGGAAACCTGCAAGCAATACATGCAATATGAGCAGGAAACCCTGGAAAAAGTGATGAAGGCGCGCGCCCAGGTTTCTGCCGCGCGCGAGAGCCAAAACATGGGCGCGCTCGGCGCAGCCGAGGCGCAGTTGCGCGGGATGATCGGCAACTTGTTCGCAGTGGCCGAAGCCTACCCGGAGCTCAAGGCCAATGAAAACTTCCAGCACCTGCAGGGACGCATCACCGGTCTGGAAAACGCCATCGCCGACCGGCGCGAGTTCTACAACGACAGCGTCAATCTCAACAACGTGCGCATCGAGCAGTTCCCTGACGTGATCGTGGCGCGGATGTTCAATTTCCAGCCCGCCGATCTGCTCGAATTCGACGCTGCGGAGACCGCCGACGTCAGCGTGAAACAGCTATTCAATAGCTAGAGCTTGACGAACAAGCTCTTAATGTTCGACAGCCTGAGGCAACACTATGTCAACCTGCTCACTTCGGGCGGGCATCTGGTGCTGCTTTTCGCCGGTTTTCAATTCGGCTCAATAGCTGCGTGGCTCGTCGTACTGGGGCTGATCGGCACCATCAGCTTTTTCGCCTGGACCGGCAACCACCGCCGCAGCCGCCTGATTCTCGACACCCCCACGTCCCGGATCGCCTCGGCCGCTCAAGGCTATGTCGAGCTGATAGGCCGCGCCAAAGAGGCGCAGGACGCCCCGCTGCTGAGCAAACTCACCCTGCTGCCGTGTGTATGGTACCGCTACACCATCGAGCAGGAGCGCAACGATAACAAAGGTTATGAAATCGTGGATCGGGGGGCAAGCGACGACACCATCCTGCTCAACGACGGCAGCGGCCAGTGTTATGTCGATCCCGATCAGGCCGAAATCCTCACCAGCCACAAGCAGGTATGGACCAAGGGCGACTACCGCTACACTGAATACGTGCTCTCGCCTCTCGACACGCTCTACGTCCTGGGCGAATTCACCACCTTGGGTGGCGCCAACAGCGACCTTGATTTCAAGGGAGACCTCAATGCCTTGCTCACCGAGTGGAAGCGTGATTCTGCGCGCCTGCTGGCGCGTTTCGATCTCGACAAGAATGGCCGGATAAACCCCAAGGAGTGGGAACTGGCATTGCTCGAAACCAAACGCGAGGTGGCCAGGCAGCATGGCGAGATCCGTCTTGGGAACGGCGTGCACCTGCTGCGCAAACCCCAGGATGGCCGACTGCTCCTGATTTCCAACCTGCCCGAAGAAAGCCTGGCCAGGAAATACGTGCTGTGGGGCTGGTTCCACCTGCTGACGCTCGTGGCATCTGGCGGCAGCGCAGTCTATCTGCTCGCCGTTTGAATCATCGGCTGGTTCAGCCTGTTACCATATCCGGATTCTGTGGCAAGACATTGTTCGCGCAACTCATGGAATTTGTGCCGTGGACCAGCTTTGTGCGGATCGTGGTACGTTATGGCGGCGATTTCAGTTGTGCGCGCCGGCAATAAGGTTGGACGCAACGATCCCTGCCCATGCGGATCCGGGAAGAAATACAAACAGTGCCACGGCAAGCTGAGTTAATGCCGAGTGGCGGATAAAGTGCAAAAAAGCCGGCCGGTTCGCCGGCTTTTTTGTTGGCAGGCTGCCAGTGCCATTATCCAAAATCAGATACGCTTGCGGGGCGTTCGTAAAATAAACCTAAAAACGGCAATTGAAACCGCCAAGACGCCAAGATCGCCAAGAAATTTATGCCGTTACAGGATGCTTGCAGATCACCCATCGGGTGATTCGGCTAACTCGGCTTTTTCTTCGTCATTACTTGGCGTTCTTGGCGTCCTTGGCGGTTCAACTGCTTTTTATGAGTTAAAACAACAAGCTGTTCGCGTTCTCAAAATCGACTCAGAACTCGGCCCATACTTTTTCAATTATGTATACCTGTCAGTTTTGACAGGTGGTAAAGATGGAATAAAAGTGTACGCTACGCGATGATTCAGTTGGGTAAACCCCCGGCTATGCCGGGGGACTCAAAAAGGTTTGACCTTTGCGGCGGTCGTGTTCCAGGTTATCCCCGCAAGGGGGGGCGACGGGTTCCCCGCTGTTTTGCGGCGCCCCGTTCGCTTTTGCTATGAGCGCGGCGCTTTTTATCCCCCCTTTGCAAAAGGGGGGCGAGGGGGGATTTGCGGACGGTGATGTGCGAAGCCGGTGTTTTCAAATCCCCCTCATTCCCCCTTTGTTAAAGGGGGAGGCGAAGATTGCAGCCGCCTTGGGCGGCTCATGGTTTTACCGGCGCCTTTGAGGCGCTCACACAATAAGCCTCCGGCTTTGCCGGAGGTGATTTAACCTCAAACGAGGACAGGTCGATTAACGTGAGCGGGGATTGTTGACGAGATCGTAAAAAAAACAGCCTTGATCCGCAGCGCGGAACTTAAGTGCACGACGTGGGCTGACTGAATGGTCATTTGCCCGCTACAAAATAAAAACAAGGGCACACAATAGTGTCCGGTTAACTTACGAAGTCATGCACCGAACCAGCATTGGCACGGGTTGTAGAGCAATTTATTTTGGTGCCGATTTGAAATTCGTTTATCCATATTCCGATTCGAGTAACTTCCAGAGGTCGATACCTCTGGAGGTGAACTATGAACTTGGGCAAGACGTTGTTCGCGCAACTCATGGAATTTGTGCCGTGGACCAGCTTTGCGCGGATCGTGGCACGTTATGGCGGCGATTCCAGGGTGCGCAGCTTGAGCTGCACCGAGCAATTCCGCGCCACGGCTTTTGCGCAACTGACTTACCGCGAGAGCCTGCGCGACACCGAAACCTGCTTGCTGGCCAATCAGGCGAAGCTGTATGGCATGGGTTTTCGCATGCCGGTCAGGCGTTCGACGCTGGCCGATGCCAACGAAGGGCGCGACTGGCGCATCTGGGCAGATCTGGCGGCTTTGCTCATTCGGCGCACGCGCAAATTGTATTGCAACGAGAGTTTCGGCATCGAACTGGGCAATACCGTCTACGCCCTGGATGCCACGACCATAGACTTGTGTTTGTCGCTGTTTCCATGGGCACCGTTCCGCTCTACCAAGGCGACAGTCAAGCTGCATACCCTGCTGGATCTGCGCGGCAACATTCCGGCTTTCATCCATATCTCGGACGGCAAAACGCTGGTCCTCCTGACCAACGACACCGCTTTGCCCGCGTTGACCATCGCGGCCTTGTACAAAAGCCGCTGGCAAGTCGAACTGTTCTTCAAGTGGATCAAGCAGCATTTGGGCATCAAGCGTTTCATCGGCAACAGCAAGAATGCGGTGAAGACGCAAATCTGGTGCGCCGTCGCCGCTTACGTGCTGATTGCTATTGTCAAAAAGGAGCTTCAATTTGAGGCCTCGCTCTACACTTTGCTACAGATTTTAAGATTTTATCGGTGTCTGTTTTCGAGAAAACCCAGCTATCACAAGCCTTCGCCGGCAACGGGCAGCTTCCAGAACAGCCAGATTTTTCTAACCAACTAAATTTGTTCGGCTTTTAACCGGACATTACTGATAAAAGGCAAAGAATACATCCAAGGAACATCATCGTGAAAACATCGACCAGCCATAGTACAACAACTCATCAAGATAGCCTGCGGGTATTAAAGGATCTGGACACCGGCATCCTGAACCACATGACCTGGCTGAAGAAACTGCACCGCCCTCTGATAAGCGACGAATCCCCGGAACCAGGCGATTTGGCGGAGGACGCCCATTGCCGCTGCAAATTCGGCCGCTGGTATTACCAGAACAGCAATCATCCTGAATTGCGTGAAGCCCCTGTTTTCCAGAAAATTGGCGAACTCCACCAGGCCATGCATGAAGATGCCCGTATTCTGCTGCAGAGAAAAATGAACGGGCAAAAAATCAGGCTCGAGGAATACGAACGATTCATGGACGGTGCCATCAGTTTCGAATGGGAAGTCCAATCCCTGCAATTCGAAATTGTGCAAAGAATTTGCGTCATCGATCACCTGACCGGCGTCTGGAACAGGCAATCCATGCAGTCAAAACTTGCCGAAGAGATGGAACGCATGAGGCGAACTGGCAATACCTGCTGCCTCTGCATGATGGACATCGACCACTTCAAGACAGTTAACGATATCTACGGCCACCCTGTCGGCGATCAGGTGCTGCAAGCCTCGGTCCAGTTCATCAGCCAACGGTTGCGCAAATACGATTCCATCTTCCGCTACGGCGGGGAAGAATTCCTGATCTGTCTGCCGAATACCCGGGCAGAAGAAGCCGAGTTCATGCTGAAACGTCTTTGCTCCGAATTTGAACAACATGCCATCCCTCTCCAGGACGGAAACACAGTATCCATAACCGCTTCCTTTGGGGTGGCCGCCATGCACACCGAGATGTCCATTCAGGACGCCATTGTGATGGCCGACCATGCCCTTCTTTGCGCAAAATCCAAGGGTCGCAACCGTGTTTGCATGTGGGAGATCGAGGAAACGAGCTAAATCAATTAAGCCAATTTTCCTTCCAGCGCCTCCCAACGTGCCAGCGCCATTAGCAGTTCATCCTCGATCTCCGCGTTGCGCGCCTGCAGCCGCTTCACCTCATCTGGATTGGTGCGGTAGAGCTCGCCGTCTGCCAGTTGTTCGCCGATCGTGTGCTGCTCTTTCTCCAGCACCTCGATCTGCCCCGGAAACGCCTCAATCTCGCGCTGCTCCTTGAAAGAAAGTTTGGGCTTAGGCGCCGTTTTTTCTTGTGCCGGCTTGGGCCTGGCCGGCGCGGAAGCCTTCTTTTCCGTTTCAGTTTCGGCGCGCGCCTTGCAGCGCAGCCAGTCCTCATAGCCGCCGGCATATTCGGCTAGCCTGCCATCACCTTCAAAAGCGATGACCGAGGTCACCACGTTATCGAGAAACGTACGGTCGTGGCTCACCAGAAAGAGCGTACCAGCATAATCCAGCAACAGCTCTTCCAGCAGTTCCAGTGTTTCGATATCAAGATCGTTGGTGGGCTCATCCAGCACCAGCACATTGGCGGGGCGGGTGAACAACCGCGCCAGCAATAAGCGATTGCGCTCGCCGCCGCTCAAGGACTTGACCTTCGCACGCGCGCGCTGCGGCGGGAATAGAAAATCGCCGAGATAGCTGATGACGTGTTTTTTCGCCCCGCCGATTTCGATGAAGTCGTTGCCCTGGCTGATGGTGTCGGCCAGCGTCGCTTCCTCATCGAGCTGTTCGCGCAACTGGTCGAAATAGGCCACGGTGAGCTTGGTGCCGCTACGCACCGTACCCGAGTCGGGCTGCAAGTCGCCCAGAATGAGCTTGAGGAGGGTGGTCTTGCCCGCGCCGTTAGGGCCAATCAGACCGATGCGGTCGCCGCGCATGATGCGGGTGGAAAAATCACGGATCACGGGCTTGCCGCCGAAGGACTTGGATACATGCTCCAGTTCCGCCACCAGCTTGCCGGAGCGCTCGCCCGCGTCGAGTTCGAGCCGGGCCTTGCCCATCTGATTGATGCGCGCCGTATGCTCGCGGCGCAACTGCTCCAGCCGCCGCACCCGGCCTTCGTTGCGGGTGCGGCGCGCTGCGACGCCCTGACGTATCCACACTTCTTCCTGCGCCAGCACCTTGTCGAACTTCTCGCTCTGGATCACCTCCGCCGCCAGCATTTCCTGCTTCCTGCGCTGGAAGGCGGAGAAATTGCCGGGGAAGCTCGCCAGCTGCCCCCGGTCCAGTTCGATGATGCGGGTGGCGACGTTGTCGAGAAAACGCCGGTCGTGAGTGACGAACAGCACGCTGCCGCCGAATGTCTTGAGCAGTTCCTCCAGCCATTCGATGGCGGCCAGGTCGAGATGGTTGGTGGGCTCGTCCAGCACCAGCACATCCGGCTCGGCGACAAGCGCACGTGCCAGTGCGACGCGCTTCTTCCAGCCGCCGGAAAGTGACGAAACGAGGGCATCTTCAGGCAGTGCAAGGCGGCTCATCACCGCGTCGATGCGGCTTTGCTGCCGCCATCCGTCGCGCGCTTCCAGTTCGCCCTGCAATATCTGCATACGGTCGAGCAGGGCTTCGGTATCCGCGCCCTCCTCCCCCATGGCATGGGAAACGGCATGGTAATCGATCAACAACTGACTCAGCCCAACCAGCCCCTCCGCCACCGCTTCAAATACGGTATGGCCGGGGTCGAGCTGCGGTTCCTGGGGCACATAAGCCAGATTCAGCCCCGGTGCGCGCCACACCTTGCCGTCGTCGGGCATGGCCACCCCGGCGATAATCTTCAGCAGGCTCGATTTGCCGCCACCATTGCGCCCGATCAGGCCCACTCGCTCGCCGGGGTCGAGCAGAAAATCCGCCTGCGCAAGCAGTGGATGGTGGCCATAGGCGAGGGAAATTTTTTCAAGGGTGATGATGGGCATATTTATTCAGTTAAAGAGTAAAGAAGGAAGGAGTGATGAGAAAAGCCAAAGACAACACCGTCGCCGGTTTCACTCCTCAGACCTCACCGCTTTTTGTAGGTTCATACGATTTTAGCAGTTGAGCGATTTCTTCCGCAGGGATGGGGCGGCTGAAATAGAATCCCTGATATTCGTCGCATTTCTGCACGTCCAGAAATGCCAACTGCTCCCTGGTTTCGACGCCTTCCGCAATCACGCTCAGGCCCAGGCTGCGCGCCAGGTTGATGACGGCCACGGCAATCGCCGCATCGTTGGGATCAGTCGAGATGTCCCTCACGAAGGAGCGGTCAATCTTGAGCCGGTCGATCGGAAAACGCTTGAGGTAGCTCAGCGAGGAATAACCGGTGCCGAAATCATCGATCGCGATTTGCAATCCCTGGATCTTGAGCTGCTCCAGCACTGCGCTGGTCTCGCTGGTGTTTTCCATCAGCAATCCCTCGGTCAGCTCAAGCTCCAGCAGCCTGGGATTGATCCCGGTTTCCCGCAAAATACCATCGATCATTTCCACCAGGTTTTCCTGATGGAACTGGTGCGCGGACAAATTCACCGCCATGCGCAGGGAGGGCAGACCCTCATCCCGCCATGCCCTGCTCTGAGCGCAGGCGGTGCGTAGCACCCACTCGCCGACAGGGATGATCAAACGGTTTTCTTCCAATAGCGGGATGAAGTCGCTCGGCGGCACCATGCCCCGTTCGGGATGCTGCCAGCGCAGCAGTGCTTCCACCCCGACCACCAGACCACTCTTGATATCCAGCTGGGGCTGATAATAGAGCACAAACTCATCACGCTCCATAGCTCGCCGCAGCGCGCCTTCCATGGCAAAGCGTTCCACTGCGAGGGCATTCATGTCCGTCGTGTAGAAACGGAAATTATTACGCCCGTATTCCTTGGCCCGGTACATTGCGGCATCGGCGTTCCTGAGCAGATTATCGCTGTCGCGGCCGTCCAGGGGATAGATGGTAACGCCCATGCTGGGCGTCACATAAACCTCCTGGCTGGCCGGCATAAAGGGACGAACAAAAATATCTATGACCTTTTGCGATACCCGCGCGGCTTCCTCGATCTCAGACATTTCTTCCAGGATAATTGCAAACTCATCTCCCCCCAGCCGCGCCAGCGTATCATCCTCCGGCACAAGGTGTCGTAGCCGTTCGGCTATTTCCTGCAGCAGGATATCGCCGAGAGAATGTCCAAGGGTGTCGTTGATGGCCTTGAAATTATCGATGTCGATCAACATCACCGCCATCATCTGACCGCTGTGCGTGGCACGGCTTATCGCATGCCCAAGACGATCAAGGAACAGGGCGCGATTCGGCAGGCCCGTCAGCATATCGTAGCTGGTAGCCTGGGCCAGATTCTGCTCCGCCTCTTTATGGTGCTTGAGAATACTTTCCATGCGGAGCGATTTTTCCGACAGTTCCCTTTCCGTTTTCCGCAACTCGCTGATCAGGTAGTAGAGGAAAGATACGATGGCGGTCGCGACAACAAGGGCAATGACCAGGCTGGCTGCCTGGTCATTGGCTGGCGCATCGCCTTTGGAGAGCAGGTTAGTGAGCACAACGACAGCTTCCGTCAGGAGCGCAACAGCCATCACAGGCAACACGATGAGAACCCACAGGCTGCCAGCCTTGGCCTTTTCAGCGAGTAGCGTTACTAACTTAATTTGTTCCAACCCGTCACCAGAATATCAAAGAGTGGGATTCCCATTATGGGCATAGGTGTGCTCATGCGTGGACTGGCATGAAACACAGCGGATGGCTGTAGGGTAAGCCAGAAGGCGTGCAAACGGGATGTCGGCGCCACAGCCGGAACAGGATCCACACTCGCCCGCATCGATGCGCTTAAGCGTCGACTCTATGTCGCGCACTTCGGTGATTTGACGGTCGACCATGGCGGCATTCAAATCGGCCAGCATGTCCGCTACCGATTCATCACCCGGATCGGTTACGCGACCCGCCAGATCGATATAGTGTTGCTCGCCTGACCGGGCCAGCTCGTCGCGAATTTCTTCCAGCAGCTGATGACGGCGATTTTGCAGTACCTGCTTGAGCTGTGCTGTTTCATCAACAGTAAGAGCAGCCATATTCAAACTCCTTGTAGTAAATCCGTCGCCAAAAGGGTCAATTATGTCACAGGATATGGACATCCTGTTCTCGCATTGATTCTCTTGGCTTTTCTTACCGACGGCTCAAATTCCTCTGTGCACGCCGTGTTATATAGTAGCATGCCTTGTCAAGCGGATATTGGCGGAGCCATCTCATGCATATATCCACGACCCATTCCGGCTCACTTTTTGCGACGTCATTCAGCCAGTTCGCCACGGAGTCCTGCACATAGCGGCTTTCATCGCGGCAGCACGCTTCCAGCAGCGGCAAGCCATGCCAGGGTTCCGCGAGCAGTTGTGCAATGCGTTTGGCCCATACACCGCGCGGGCGTGTAATCTCAATGGCAAAACGGCGCAAATTGGCATCCGGCTCGGACACCCACTCACGCAGCAAGGAAATTGCCTCAAATGGTGCGGCAACGACGGTCGGCCGCAACGCCAGCCAGGCCCATTCGCGCACGCCGAAATGGCGGTCCGCGGCAAGCGGTCTCATCCATGCGAATTTATCCGCAAAGCTCAAACCCGTATGCCCCGCAATAACAAAACAGGCAAAGCCCCGCACCGTATCGGCACGATGCGCCATCAACTGTTGCAGCGACCGAGCGCTTGCAAAAGCGCCGTGCCTGCCCAGCAAATATCCGGCTAGCGCCATGCGTTTTACCAGGCCATGTTCAGAAAAATTCTGCTCTGGCACGTCCCGCAAAAGTCCCGTCACATCGCCGGACCAGCCATTCAATGTTCCCAGTATTGCAGCCAGATCGATCGCCGCCTGCTCGGTCAGCGTTGCCGTCTCGACTGCACCGTGATTAAGCAAATCGATCAGTTCGGGCGGGATATCGCGCAGCCGGATATAGCCTTTCCGTTTCGGCGCCAGGCTGCTGCCGCAATCGATTTTATCCATCCGTGGATTTTAGCGTAAAATGTCGCACTCGCCCCAGTAGCTCAGTGGATAGAGCAACCCCCTCCTAAGGGGTAGGTCGGACGTTCGATTCGTCTCTGGGGCACCATTTCTCGGCAGGGGGTGGGCATTTTGCTCCACTCGCGCTCCGAAGCCATCCAACCCATTAGCTATACAGCTGCGTCCTAGCACCACCCTTGCCATCGACGCTAAGGACGCGGGGGAGCGGGCGGCGGGGGATAATATGGCGGAGGAGTATAGCGCGGCGGCACATAGCCCAGAATCTGGTTGCCCTTGGCATACATGCACTGCTGGTAGGCAATATCATACCGGCGCTGCAGGGTCATGGCGCTTACGTTCGCAGCACTTGCGCCGGCAGCAGAGCCGACTATCAGGCCTGCGCCCGCCATCGATTCGGCCTGGTTGTGTCCGAGGAGAGCTCCAGATGCCGCGCCCACTGCTGCACCAGTCGCCGCTCCCGTCAACACTTGTTCCCGTGCCACCTCGTTTGCATTCACACCGATCTGTTGACGCGCGAAAGCCATACACTCGGCATTGTCTGCCTGAAACTGGTCAAATGGTTTGCCGGGTCCGGGCATGACCGCAATGCTCGGCCCAACCGGGATGGATGCGCAACCTGCAAGCGCAAAGCCAAGTGCCGCGTACAGCGCCGTTTTACTGAAATACATTGCCACTCTCCCCGTGTTATTGAGCAGGAACACCGGGCGGGGTCGCGGGAACCATCTTCCACCCCTCTGGACAGGAAAGCACATAGGGATAGTAACCCTTGGCCGATTCGCAGTAATACCAATTTTGCGCTTGGGGCGACAGCGCGCCAGGTCCGAATGCCGGCGGTTGGGCGGGTGGCGCGGTCTGCTGAATGACCACAACTGGCGGAATATAAGGATCGGGATAGGGGTAGATGGGCTGGGGATAGAAGTACCACACACCCGCTACCACCCACCACCATCCCAAACGACCTTCGTGGTGGCCATGGCGCCAATTACCGGCGCGCCAACGAGGTAAATCGTAGGCATGGAACACACGTATATCACCATGCCAGTTGCGGCCATGATCGTGACGCCCCCCATCACGGCGGCCATCATCATGGCGATCGGCGTTGGCGGGCATGGGAACTGCGGGCATCAGCGCGGAGAAGGCAAGTACCCAGCTTATCTTCTTGGTAATCTTCATTCGTGGTTCCTCAAAGTTTGACTGTTGACTTTGGCGCCATCTCTGGACCACCCTGTGATTGACCATGGCTTCCTCGGTGCCCGGATCATCCCCTATCGTCAGACCGCATTGCCCCTGTGCAATTCCCCTGAAGTTGCAATAATTCTTACCACAGATGTAACGGTGGGCTCCACGCCTGTCACAAGGGATTTGCCGAAGCCAAGGGTGAAATTTGGGGTAACGCCACAGGTAGTGCAGTAGTGTTCACGCGATATCTAGTAGTCAGTCACGGTGAAAAGCATGGATGAGTTGAACCGTCACACCGGCGAAAGCCGGTGTCCGGTGTCCAGGTTGTTGATTTTTCTGGATCTCGGCTTTCGCCGGAATGACGAGATTGTCCACCGGTTTCAATATGACTGACTACTAGTCAGGCCTGGGCGCTGTGCAAATTTCCCGAAGCTTGCGGTATAGAGCCCCCAAGATCCTGCACAAGGTTTTGCAGGAAGGATTGTAGGGTAGGCTGAGAAGCACTGCCGGAAGAGGATGTCCCCAGTGCTTGCAGAAAATTCTGGAAACTTGAATCCAGGGACGAAGGCGTGGACCCGGTCGTAGCGCTACTCGATGAAAGTGATTGCAGAAGCTGCTGGGCATCAGCGGCAAATTGCTGACGATGACCGCCATGATGATGGCTTACGCCCCCTGTCGATCCAGCCTGATCACTGCCGCTACTTGTCTGCCCGCCTGATGCGCTCGCGGCCTGGCTTGTCCCGCCCTGATTCATTGCCTGAAAAAGTGAATGCATAAAGGCGTGAAGGGCTTGCTGCGCGGAAGATGGCGCAGCGGCCTGCGTGCCGCTATCGGTTCCCGTGCCGCTTCCTGTCGTTGCTGTATTTCCGCCGGAGGAATTCATGTTGGGCAGTGAAACCCCCGCCTGCTGCAAGGCCTGAAAAACCGAGCTGAAAAACTGGCCCCGCCCTCCACTACGACCAACGCCAGAACGACCGTCATTGTCGCCATCGGTGTCCTGGCCAGAAACACCGGAGACCGGGTTTTGAACCGATACCTGGGGTACGTAAGACTGTGATGAAATTGAAGAAATATCCATGGCATGCACTCCTTAATGGTTGATGGTTGCTGAGTAATTTCTAATACCCAAGAGACGCTTCCCCTGGATATGCTCAATATCGACACATCACGTCTCGATTTTTACCCCCTTTCTGAACAATAAATTATTACCAAATGCGACAAAACCGTTCATGACTGCCTGACCAGATGCACTATAACGGGCAGGCGGATTGCGGCCACGAACCCTCTGCCGTCAAGGTTGTGCAATTCGAGTTCGCCGCCATGTTCCTCGGCGATTTTGGAGGCGATGACTAGCCCCAGGCCGCAATGGCCCTTTCCACCACGGGAACTGTCAAGACGTGAGAAGGGGCGTAACGCCCGGGATATCTGGTCAGGATCAATTCCGTTACCTGAATCCTCGACTGCAATAGTGACATGCTTGTCTTCCCGTGAGATTCGAACAGTTATGGGAGGGCGGCCATACTCTATGGCATTTTCGATCAGATTCATTAGCGCACGTCGAAGCGAGTTTGAGCGTATGGAGAGAACGACATTGCTCTTTTCGCCGACAATGGATACACCTTGCTCGGCATAAGGAGCGCAAACTTCCTCAATGAAAAGATCGAGATCACGTTGCTCGATCCGTTCGTCATTATTGCCGCGGGCGTAATCGAGAAATTGTTCGGTTATTCGTTCGATGTCGTCAATGTTCTGGAGCATCTCGCCGATGCGCGAACCTTGCGTCAATTCCACCAGCAGACGCAAGCGTGTGATGGGAGAACGCAAATCGTGGGCTACGCCGGCAAGCATCATGGCGCGATCTTCCTCATACCGATGCAGACGCTCCACCATGTCGTTGTAGCGCCCGGCTAGGATGCGGATTTCCCCGGCGCCAGTTACGGGTAACGTGGCTAATCCGTGCGACTGACCTACCATTTCCAGCGCCTTGCTAAGGCGTTTAAGAGGTCGCTGGATGCGCCAAAGCAGCGCCATGCTACCTGCAAAAAAAACCGCAAAACCAACCAGCAGCACGCGCACCAGGGGATCGCCGGAACGCGAATGCGGCTTAAGTGTGGGGATGAACATCCACTGCGTATGATCAGCAGTGGCGCTGAGATTTATCCAAAGCCCGGTGACAGGATTTGTTGCGGCCACGACTTCCACATTTCTATGAAGCTCTTCACTTAACCGGCCCTTTAGCAAAGGCAAGCGGCGAGCGGTTTCGGAATCAGGATTGCTGGTTGGAGAAGGCGCGTTCCGGGCAATTCGAATCCCAGCAATTGAGGGAAATTCCGAGGCGGGGCGGGTATGCAGCAATTCTTCGACAAGTCGCACCTGAGCCACAACGGATCGCGCGAAGTTGCTGTTCCTGGTGTCCTCAAGGTGAGACAGAAAGAGGAAATACATTGTGGCAAAGCTTGCCCCCAGCGCGACGAGCAGAACCAGCGTGAGGTGAGCATAGAGTGAACCGGCAAAGCGCCTCATGCAGCGGTCTCTGCAGCATCGGGAACGAACACATACCCAAAACCCCATACTGTTTGAATATGGCGCGGTTTCGCCGGGTCGCGTTCGATCAACTTGCGCAGGCGGGATATTTGCACATCCACGCTGCGCTCGAAAGTTTCTGAACCTGGCCCGCGGGCAAGCTCAATCAGGCGTTCCCGTGAAAGGGGTTGGTGCGGGTGTTTGACAAAGGCTGCCAATAAAGAAAATTCCCCGCCGGTCATCTCAATTTTGAGGTCTCCATGCCAGAGAGCTCGGGTCGACAAATCTAGTCTGCTATCGCCAAAATGCACTATGTTGCCATCTGCGATCGGGGTGCCCGGCGGCAGAGGAGCACGTCGACGCAGCACAGCCTGGATTCTGGCGGTCAATTCGCGCGGCAGGAACGGCTTGCCCAGGTAATCGTCGGCTCCCATTTCGATACCGATAACACGGTCGATAGGGTCGCTCCTTGCGGTAAGCATGATGATGGGGACATCGTCTCCCGAGGCTCGCAGGCGGTGGCAGACATCCAGGCCGCTATCGCCCGGCATCATCAGGTCGAGAACCAGCAAATCCGGGCGTTCGCGCGACAAGCGGCGCTCCAGATCGCGGGCGTCTGGCAAGGTGCGCACGGCGAAATCCTGCTTGACCAGGTATTCCTCAAGTAAATTGCGCAACTCAGGGTCATCATCAATGACCCAAATACAGGATTGTCGACTCATGGGAAAATTCTACTTCGATACTTGGCATGGCACGACCAATAAAGTGTGACCAAATGTTGCTAACGGGCAATTCGGTCACATATCGTCGGAAATTTACGCGATTCATAAATTTTTTGGTAATAGCTTACCCCCATCATTTCATCACATCTGCTGCGACGCCTCTGCAATTACTCGAGCCCCCTGATTCCAGGGTACGGCGATTCAAAATTCAACCAGTGTGACCTTGGAAGATCGGGAGAACAAGATATGGATTTCATCAACACTATAGGCTGGACCGGGATGAAGCATGTCCCGAATTTTAGGTGGGTCTTGCCGTTAACCATGGCAGCATGCTTTTTATTCGTCTCCGGCTGCGCCTCCACCCCCTCTCCGCGCAAACATAATCATGATACTGCGGCGCGGCAAGATGTCGTCAGCCCTGGCTACCAACCGGAACGAAGGTATACCACAACTTCGCTGCGTGAAAACTGGCAGCACGGCGACGCAACAATGGACGTCACGCTTGTCACCCCTTCCGAACACGGGACTTTTCCGCTGATTATCTATCTTCCCGGACTGGGCGAATCCGCGAGTGCGGGTGTCCTCTGGCGGAACACCTGGGCGGAGGCCGGCTACGCCGTGCTGGCCGTGCAACCGAGCACGCTCGGGGAGTCGGTTTGGGCGTCTAGCCAAGCCCGCAGCGGAGATTTCCAGGCTCTTGCCAAGGAGTATTTTGCGCAGCCTGCGCTCGAAGCGCGCTTGAAAATTGTTGATTATGTGGTCGGCGAAGCAAAGCGGCGTGCGAATACGGGCGTGGCGGCCTATGCCGTCCTGGACATGACTCGCGTGGCGATCATCGG
>Ga0315268_10004241_pt1 | contig 15567 bp, 13 predicted proteins | sample C1_top_MG_FD_204535 | JGI IMG/M metagenome (GOLD analysis project Ga0315268, IMG submission 204535) | Sediment microbial communities from Yellowstone Lake, YNP, Wyoming, USA - C1_top | ecosystem: Environmental > Aquatic > Freshwater > Lake > Sediment | place: USA: Wyoming | collected 2017-08-01
TGGTCGCCATGAGCATGGACCGGGTGCTGCCCGAGTCGCTGGGCAAAATCAGCCGCCGGTTTCGCGGCTCACCGGTCAACGCTATCCTGTTCTTGTTGATCGGGGCCGAGGTACTGGCACTCATCTTGCGATTTGTGCCCAACTTGGAAACCTATGCGCTTTCGACCTCTTTTGAGGCGACCATCTACCAATCGCTTACTTGCCTGGCGGCGGCTGTCTTCCCCTGGCGAGCAAAGCAATTGTACGAGGCCTCACCCATCGCCAAGTACAAGATAGGCAACATTCCACTGGTGACAATCTGCGGGGTGTGGGGCTTTTTGGTCGGCATAGTGTTGATCATCTTTTACCTGGTGGAACCCAGCCTTGGCCTGGCTTCGACGGCTGGTCTGTGGGGCATGATCAGCGTGTTTGTCTTTTGCTTCGTCTGGTTCTGGGTAGCTCGCGCCGCGAATAAGAGCAAGGGTATTGAGATAGACCTCAACTTCCGGCAGATACCTCCAGAATAAAAGCTCCATGGCATTTGCCTAGCCGAGATGGCTCACCGGCATTCCTCTGCTTTTCCGTCGTCGCCGGCGAGCCATCTCGATGATTTTGGGTGAGACATGTTCTGGTTCAAACGAAATAAAGGAGAGAGGAAAAAAGCCTTCACGCGCATCTTTTTCACGACCGACATTCATGGTTCAGAGCCGTGTTTTGCAAAGTTTATCAACGCGGCCAGCTTTTATCAGGCAGACGTGATAGTGCTGGGTGGGGACATAACAGGCAAGCAGATCGTGACTATCGAACGCCGGGGCGACGAGTACCGGTCGCACTTGTTTGGTCAGAATTGGGTAGCGCATACTCCAGATGAGCTGGCGGAACTGGAAAAGCACATCCGCATGAACGGCTACTATCCCTACGTGGCAACCGCCGACGAGTTGGTTGCGTTATCAGCCGACGAGACTCTAGTCGCAGCGCTGTTCTCGCGACTGATGCGCGAGACGGTTGCGCGATGGATCAAGATGGCCGAGGAACGGCTGCGTGGAACTCCGGTCAAGTGCTTCATCTCGCCCGGCAACGACGATCAGTTTGACCTCGACTCTGTCTTGGACAACTCAGACGTAGTGATATTCCCAGAAGGTAAAGTTGTTGACCTGGACGGAGAGCACACAATGATTAGCTGCGGTTATGCCAACATGACGCCATGGCGCTGCCCGCGCGACGTGGAGGAAGATGAATTGCGGACCAGGCTGCAAGCGATGCTGGCGGAGGTGCCCGATCCATCGCGATGCGTTTTTAATTTGCACGCCCCACCCTACGATAGCACTTTGGATATTGCTCCACAATTGGATTCCGACCTAAAGCCGGTCATGATGGGAGGTCAGCCCCACATGATCTCGGTAGGTAGCGTTGCCGTGCGGGAGGTGATTGAAAAATACCAACCCGTCGTCGGCCTGCACGGCCACATCCACGAGTGCCGAGGAGCCATCAAGCTGGGGCGGACCGTCTGTGTGAACCCCGGCAGCGAATACTCGGAAGGCATCTTGCGTGGTGTGCTCGTCAACATCGCCGATGGACAGCTCAAAAGCTACCAGTTTGTCGCCGGGTAAAGTCCGCCTTCCGCCAAGTGATGTAGGACGGACTCTGCACGTTCTCTTGCCGGCGATACCGCTCACGTAGGATGCAACTCAGCGTGCCTGTCTGGCTTTTGACAATCTCTGCTTCGTCGGTTATAATGCGGGCCGTTCAAAGGAAGGCGCAATGATGTACATGGATCCGATCAACGGCAAGTTGTTTTCCACGCAATCGCTTGCGTGTGGACCGATCTCGCCTTGTACAGGTGCGCCTACTGCCCGGGAAGTAGAGTCCGTTTAGGGATTTCTTTCAAGAACACGAGCCGCAGGCGCGCCCTGCGGCTTTTTTTTATTTGGCACCCAACCTTGCCACAAAGCCACGAAGGCACAAAGATAGCTCGCAAACATTAAAGCTTGGTGTTCTCAGTGCCTTGGCAGTGAGAGTTTATTTGGAGAGACAAGAATGATTGCCGTTCATCTTGACCACGTCGCCATCAATTTTGCTGGACGCGAGATCTTTTCCCGGCTAGATTGGGAGATTCACGACGACCGGTGCGTCGGGCTGGTCGGCCCGAATGGCTCCGGCAAGTCCACGCTGCTCAAGATTATTGCGGGGGAGCTGTCGCAAGATGCGGGCAACGTCTTCCGCGCCAAAGGTTTGACCATCGGCTATCTGGCGCAAGAAGTGACACTCGACCCTGAGTGGACAGTGTGGCAAGAGGCGCTCACAGCCTCGCCGGACATTGCCCGGTTGGAGGGAGAGCTGGCCCGCGTAGAATCGAGGCTGGGCGATCCGGCGGTCTATGGCGACGAGAAAGCACTCATCCGCGCGCTGGATGCTCAAGCGCGGCTGCTGCACGAGTACGAAGCGGCGGGCGGCCCCGGCTACCAGAGCCGCATGCAAGATACGCTGCACAGCCGGGGCTTTTCCGACGCCGATATGCAGCTTCCGACGACCGCGCTTTCCGGCGGGCAAACAAAACTGGTGGGGCTATGCAAGCTGCTCGTCACGCGCCCTAGCCTGCTGCTGCTCGACGAACCCGATAACCACCTCGACCTGGAAGCGAAGGCCGCACTGGAAAAGACCATCGTCGGTTACGAGGGAGCGGTCGCCATCGTCTCGCACGACCGTTACCTGCTCGACGCGGTGGCCGACGAGATCGCCGACCTGGAAGACGGCGAGATTCAGGTTTACGTCGGCAACTATTCCGAGTACGCTTACGTGAAGCGCACGGCGCTTCTGCGGCAGCAACAACTGTATGCGGTTCAGCAACGCGAAATCAAGCGTATCGAGACGGCGGGCAAGCGTGTGTTGCAGTGGGGCAGGCAGTACGATAACCCCAAGCTGGTGCGGCGCGGCAAAGCGATCCTGGCGCGGCTGGACAAGATCGAGCGCATTCCTCGCCCGGTGCTAGAGCGCAAAACGATGGGACTGGAGCTCAACGGCTGGCGCGGCAGCAACAAGGTGCTCGAAATCACCGGGGTCAACAAGTCGTTCGACGCCAACCACGTGCTGCGCGGCGTGGACTTGCTCGTGCGTCACGGCGAGCGCGTGGGGCTGGTCGGCCCCAATGGCGCAGGCAAGTCGCTCCTGCTGCGGATGATCCTGGGGCAAGACGAACCGACGGCGGGTGAGATCGTCGTCGGGCCGAGCGTGCGCGTGGGCTATTACGCTCAGCAGCACGAGACGCTGGACTACTCACAGACGCTGATCGATACGGTTCGCCGCGCTGCGCCGATGACCGAGCAGAACGCCGTGGCGTTCCTGGGCAAGTTCCTCTTTGGTTACCGGCAAGCGACGCAAAAGATCGGCTCGCTTTCCGGCGGCGAGCGCAGCCGCATGCAACTGGCGCTGCTGATGCTTTCCGGCGCCAACTTTTTGGTGCTCGACGAGCCGACGAACAACCTGGACATCGCCTCGGCCGAAGTGCTGGAAGACCAGCTCGACGAGTTCGAGGGGACGGTGCTGGCGGTGAGCCACGACCGTTACTTGCTCGACCGCGTGGTGACGCGCATCGTGGAGCTTGACGGCGGCAAGCTTACCGAATACATCGGCGGGTGGAGTGATTACCAGGCGACAGCTTTTCACCCTCACTGAAGCAAGTATCGAATATCTTGCGCCAGGTCTTGTGCCGCGAAACCCTGAGAATAGGTCAAGCGCAGGTTGCCCCGTGTATCTACCAGGTACACCTGGGTCGAATGATCCATCGAGTAATCCTCCGCGCTGCCACCGGGTTGCTTTTGACGGTACACACCATAGTCATGCCAGACCGGGGTCAGGTCAGCCTCGGAGCCGCTCAAGCCGACGATGGTCGGGTCAAGCGTGTCCAGGAACTCGCGCATTCGCGCCGGCGTATCGCGTTCGGGGTCAACGGTGATGAACACGAATCGCACCCGGTCGGCCTGGCTGCCCAGTTGATCGCGCGTCAACTTGAACTGCGCCAGCGTGGTCGGGCAGACGTCGGGACAATGCGTGTACCCGAAAAAGACCAGGACCACGTCCCCTTTCTGATCGCTCAGGCGAAAGGGGTGCCCATCCTGGTCGTTCAATGCAAAATCGGCCGCAGGGGAAGGCGGGTCAATCGGCGAGCCGTGCAGTGCATAGGGCCGGGAAAACACACCCACTCCTGCTATCACAAGCACCGACACGATGGCAACTGCTGACACTGGCAGTAACAGCTTTTTCATGTCACTCCCCCATCGAGAAGCGCAAAACACCCACAGTCTGTCATTCTGAGGCGAGCACTTGGCGCAAAAAGCGCGCTCAGGGTGACAAACCCACGGCATAGTTACGCCGGGGTGTACTAGTCCTGATCAACAAGCGAGAGACGTGATCCCTGGCCGATAGCATGTGTGCGCCTGGATCTAAGACCGAGGCGCAATGTCCCTTGGCTGCATAAAATTATAGGCTGAATCGAGAGTGTGTCAAGACAAGAATCAAGCGTCATGCGACATGCGATAAGCTGAAAGGTGTGTTAGAATATCCGGTGATTGTACTCACCATTCAAGGAGCAAAAACCATGTCAGAAGTCGTCATCATCCAAGCTATCCGTACACCGGTTGGCCGCCACGGCGGGGCGCTGGCCTCGGTGCGGCCCGACGATCTGGCCGCGCTCGTCATCGGCCAGGTCGTCAAGCGCGCAGGCGTTGATCCGGCGATAGTCGAAGAGGTCTACATGGGCTGCGCCAACCAGGCCGGCGAAGACAATCGCGACGTGGCACGCATGGGGCTGCTGCTGGCGGGCTTTCCGCACAGTGTGGCGGGCGTCACGTTCAATCGGCTGTGCGCCAGCGGTCTCACCGCCATCAATCAGGCTGCGCGCGCCATCAAATGTGGCGAAGGCGAGGTGTTCATCGCGGGCGGCGTCGAGTCCATGTCGCGCGCGCCATACTCGGTCCCCAAGGCCGAGTCAGCGTTCCCGTGGGGCAACCTCACTGCTTACGACACAACGCTGGGCTGGCGCTTTCCCAACAAAAAGATGGAGGCCATGTTCCCACTAGACAGCATGGGTGAGACGGCAGAAAACATTTTCGCCGAGCATCCCGAAATCACGCGCGAGATGCAAGACGAGTTTGCACTCAACAGCCAGATGCGCGCCAAAGCTGCGATTGAATCGGGACGATTCAAGGGAGAGATCGTGCCGGTGACCATTCCGCAAAAGAAGGGCGACCCCATTGTCGTGGATACGGACGAGCATCCGCGTCTGGACACGACGATGGAGAGACTCGCCAAGCTCGGCCCAGCGTTCCGCAAGGGCGGCTCAGTGACAGCGGGGAACGCCTCTGGCATCAACGACGGCGCCGCGGCGGTGCTGCTGATGAGCGCGGACAGGGCCAGTCAGCTTGGCCTCAAGCCGATGGCACGTTGGGTCGGTTCGGCGGCGGCGGGCGTCAACCCGCGCACGATGGGTTACGGGCCGATTCCCGCCACGCGCAAGGTCTTGGAGCGCGCCGGGCTCAAGATCGCCGACATTGATCTGTTCGAAATCAACGAGGCATTTGCCGTGCAGTCATTAGCCTGTGCGCGCGAGCTGGGCATCCCGCTCGACAGGCTCAACGTCAACGGCGGCGCGATTGCGCTGGGTCACCCTTTGGGCTGCTCTGGTGCGCGGCTGATGACCACGCTCGTCCACGAGATGAACCGCCGCCAGGCTCACTATGGACTGGCGACGCTGTGCGTGGGCGTAGGTCAGGGCGAGGCGACTATCGTAGAGTGTCTAGCATGAAGCGCAAAGCGTGAAGCCAGATCGCTCTACGCTCGACATTCCACGCTCTACGAACAAGGGGGCGCTATGTTGACTCTGTCGTACCCAGTCATCGGCATCGTGTGCCTGCTGGCGGGCCTGGGCATCACGTTCTTTTGGCCGCTGGGGCCTTCGCGGCGCAATCACGTGGTCGGCGAGATCGTGATTGTGGTGCTGTTTGTCGCGGCAGGCGGCTTTCTGTGGGCAGGCGGGCTGATACCGGAGAGCGTATCCTGGGAGGCCTCGATGATCATCGGCGGGATCGTCGGCATTGTTGCGGTGGTGTTCCGCGATGTGCGTCGTTTTATCCAGCATTTTCGCTACGAGACGTACAAGTGGACTCACCCCTATTACTGGTACGGGCGCGTAGGCCGCACGGTCATGGGGGGTGGCCGGCGGCGGAAAAGATAGTATCGCACATCGCTTCACGCATTGCGCGACACGGAACACGAAAGTCCGATCGAGGTTCGGAATCATGAAGCTGACAATTGGTCTAGCCCAAATCTCGCCCCGTCTGGGCGACGTGAAGGCGAACCTGGACAAGCACTTGTCATTCGTCGAGCGGGCGGCGGCGCAGGGCGTGGAACTACTCGTGTTCCCGGAACTCTCGCTCACAGGCTATATGCTCCAAGACCTGGCGCACGACACGGCTCTCGCCGTGTCCCGCACAGCCGCGCCGGGCGACCCATTCCTGGCGCCTCTGCTGGATGCCAGCCACAAGCTCGATCTGGTGGTGGGTTTTGTGCAGCGTGACGTGCGCGGGCGGCTCTTTACTGCTGGGGCTTATCTTGCACAAGGCCGCATCGTCCACGTCCATCGCAAAGTGTATCTGCCTACTTACGGCATGTTTGACGAGGGCCGCGATTTTGACTGGGGCGAAGAGGTGCGCGCATTCGACACGCGCTTTGGTCGCGCGGGCCTGCTGATCTGCGAAGACTTTTGGCACGCCAGCCCGCCCTATTTGCTCTGGCTGGATGGCGCCGACTTGATGCTGCTCACCTCCTCCAGCCCCGGTCGCGGGATTGACCATCGGAACAAGCTGGGCAGCAGCCGGTTCGTAGAGCTGGTGAACCAGGCGTATGCCAGCCTGTTCGGGTGCTTTGTGACGCATACCAATCGCGTAGGGTTCGAGGACGGCGTGAACTTTTGGGGCGGCTCGACGGTGTTCGGGCCGGATGGCGAACTGATCGCCCAGGCGCCATACTTTGAAGAGTCACTTCTCGTCGCAACGCTGGATCGGAGCGCGCTTCGCCGTGCCCGCGCCCGGCTGCCGCTTTTGCGCGATGAGAGACCCGAATTGACAAGGCGGGAACTGGAACGCATCTTGCGCGATACGTGACGGAACACGCAACACGGAACACAGACCATGCAGCTTGCCCTCAACACTGGTTCTCTATCTTTTGACACCCGCAAGGCCATCGCCGAAGTTCATGCGTTGGGGTTCACCGCTATAGAGATGAACCTGCAGCAGGCGGAACTGGCCTATGACTTTAACTGCCAGCCCGGATTGACCTTTTATTCCGATCTGGCACGCGAGCTCGAGGTCCGTAAGCTGGTGGTGACGGATGTCCATGCGCTGTTCCTCAACGCGGCGCAAATGTTTTCCGCCCAAGTGCGCCGCGACATGCTGGCTGTCGAAGGCGAAGCTACGCGCCTGTTGGGCGCCGAGATGCTTGTCGTTCACCCTACAGACATTCTAGATAGTGAAGAATCGCTGGACGAGTTTGCGGCCAATCCCCAGGCCAGCGTGCCGCTCGTGCACGGCATCGACTCGGTCATCCGCGAATTGCACAGCGGCGGAGTGCAGATCGCTTTAGAAAACGTCCAGCATTGGCACTATGCGCGCGGGACCAACGACGCGGAAGTGATGGCGCGGCTGGTAGCGGCATTGGATTGCCACGTGACCCTGGACGTGCGGCGCGGCTATGACCATCCCAGCCTGGCCCGGTGGATCGAGCTGCTCGGCAGCCGGATCAGCGTGTTGCACCTGCACGACACCGTCAATGGAGTTGAGCATCACCCGCCCGCAGCCCCAGACTGGCGCGAGATCGTCCCGCAGCTCAAGCAGACCTCCGCTCAGGTATGTGTGCTGGAAGCGACGGCCAACCGCAGCCCCGGCGCAATCAAGGTGAGCCGAGAATATATTGGCAAGCTGTTGCAAGCAGAGTGATGGTTAGATGTGTATTGCGTATTCCGTCGTGCGATACAGAACACACAATACAAGAGATAGTTGAGCAACCATGGAAACAGTCACCAGTGAACTGCAGATTGATACCCGCCTCGTTCATAAGATTCTCGTCGAGTTCTTGCGCCAAGAGATAGGCAAAGTCGGGATGCAGCGTGCTGTGGTGAACCTCTCCGGCGGGATTGATAGCGCACTCTCGTGCTATCTGGCAGTCGAAGCACTCGGCGCGCAGAACGTGCTCGCCATTCGACTGCCTTATCGCACGTCCTCGCCGGATAGTCTGACGGATGCGCAGTTAGTGATTGATGCGCTCGGCATGCCCGGCGCCACGATAGACATCACGCCCATGGTCGAGCCATTGTTCGAGCGATTTCCCGACATGAATCAGAACCGCCGTGGCAATGTCATGGCGCGCGCACGGATGATCGTGCTCTACGATCAATCTGCGGTGTGGAACGGGCTGCCTGTCGGAACCAGCAACAAGACCGAACTGTTGCTCGGCTATGGGACAGTGTTCGGCGACATGGCCTCGGCGGTCAACCCACTGGGCGACCTGTACAAGACGCAGATCCGCCAACTGGCTGCGGCTGTGGGCATGCCGCAGCCGATTCTTGACAAGCCGCCTTCCGCCGATTTGTGGGTCGGCCAGACCGACGAAGGCGAGATGGGCGTGACGTACGAGGAGGTAGACCGGCTGTTGTACCTGCTCGTAGACGAACGCTATTCGCTCGATGAAGCGGTCGAAGCTGGCTTTGCGCGCGAATATGTGGAGCGCGTGTGGAAGATGGTGCGCGTGAATTCGTTCAAGCGGCGCTTGCCGCTCATCGCCAAAGTCAGCACGCGCACCATCGGCGTGGACTTTCGCTACTTGCGCGATTGGGGCGTATGAGATCGCAGAACGCAGAATGCAGAATGCAGAATGGCTGGGCGAAGCGGTCGGTATTGGCGTTGCTAATAGTTGTCGCTGGCATCAGGCCCAGTGGCAAACTCGTTTCAGCGCCACCACCGCCCACCGCCCATGTTTCGCCGCATGTCCTGCAAGTTACTGAGGGCGGCGCGTCGGCTTCGTTCCTGGTCGTCTTGCGCGAGCAGGCTGACCTGCGACCCGCCGCATCGCTTTCCACAAAAGCCGAAAAAGGGCGCTTTGTCTACGAGGCGCTGCGACGGACGGCGCTGCGCTCTCAAGCATCGCTGCAGGCTGCGCTCGACCGCGACGGCATCGAGTATCGCTCGTTCTTCATTGCCAACATGATCGAGCTAAAAGGCAACCGCGATACGGTCTTGAAACTTGCCGCTCGCCTGGATGTGGCCCGCATTGAAGCAAATCCTCAAATCTCAAATCTCAATTCTCAAATCTCAAACCTGACTGCAGGCCGCCGTCTAAAGACGATCTTTGGACCGATATTCGAATTTGCAAAGCCGCAATCCATCGAGTGGAACATTCAGAAGGTGAATGCGCCAGCGGCCTGGGCGATGGGCTACACAGGGCAAGGGATCGTCGTGGCAGGTGCAGACACCGGTTATCAGTGGGATCATCCGGCGCTCCGGCCACACTATCGCGGCTGGAACGGCATCACGGCCTCGCACGACTATAATTGGCACGACGCGATCCACGATAGCACTGGCAACCCGTGTGGCAACAATTCGCCCACCCCGTGCGACGACTATGGGCACGGCACGCACACAATGGGAACGATGGTCGGCGACGACGGCGCAGGCAACCAGGTCGGCATGGCTCCCGGCGCCCAGTGGATCGGCTGCCGGAACATGGATCGGGGATATGGTACGCCCGCACGCTATATCGAGTGCTTTCAGTTTTTCCTCGCCCCCTACCCCGTCGGCGGAGATCCCGTGACGCAAGGTGACCCAACGCGCGCCCCGGCCGTCATCAGCAATTCGTGGAGCTGTCCTTCCAGTGAAGGATGCAGCGCAGGCACTCTCCAAACGATTGTAGACACGCTGCGCGCGGCGGGGATTGAGGTGGCGGCCGCTGCGCAGAATTATGGATCGGGGTGCAGCACAGTGAGCGAGCCGATTGGCATCTATGCCAGCGCATTCACCGTGGGCGCAACGAACTCGGACGACACGATCGCCGGCTTTTCCAGTCGCGGCCCGGTTACAGCCGATGGCAGTGGACGCCGTAAGCCGGACATAAGCGCGCCAGGCGTGAGCGTGCGGTCGGCGTATCCCACAAACTCGTGGAGATACCAGCAAGGCACTTCGATGGCAACGCCACACGTAGCGGGGCTCTTTGCACTGGTGTGGTCGGCCGCGCCAGGCTCTGTGGGCAATCTGGCGGCGACCGAGCAGGTCATCACCAGCACTGCGGTTCACCTGACGGCGAGCCCGGGCTGCGGAGACGACGCCCCCACGTCCGTGCCCAACAATGTCTTTGGCTGGGGACGGATTGACGCGCTGGCTGCTGTCCAGGCCGCGCGGCCCGCGATGCAGATTACGGCGACCACAACCATGGGTCCTGTCCCCATCGGCGGCCCGCTCACTTATACGCTGACAATCGCCAACCCTTCCTTGCTTTCGGCCAATACCAGCGTGGTCGTAACCAACACGCTGCCACTGAGTGTGACTTTTGCAGCGGCATCGGGCAGTGGAATTTACTCGCCGATGGCGCGGATGGTAACGTGGCAGGTGCCAACTCTGACAGCACAAACCGGTATCACCTTTACGTTGGCGGTGACACTCAGTGATGCGTTCACCGGGACATGGATCATCAACTACGACTATGGCGCGCGCAGTGCACAAGTCACGAACACTGTCGGCGGGCCACCAGCCACGACCATGGTTGGCGACTTTCCCTACCCATATTACCTTCCGTGGGTTGCCGTGTCGTCGTGAGCGTCAGACCCAAGCTCAACTTGCTCTTCCTTGGCTTACTCCTCGCTTACGTGGCCCTTGCCTGCCTGCCGGGTGAGCCTGCGCTGGCAACGTTCACGCTTGCTTTCGCGGGCGACGTGATGCTGGGGCGCGGAGTAGCACGGGCGCTGGCGGGAAACTGGGAAACAGCTTTTGCCCAGGTGCGGCCATGGCTGGCTGAGGCTGATCTGGCGTTTGCCAATCTCGAATCGCCGTTAACGATCCAGCCGCAAATCGCCAGCGGATACGATCTACGGGCAGCCCCCCAGGCGATCACTGCGTTGCACGTGGCCGGCTTTGACATCATGTCGCTAGCCAATAACCACTCACTGGACGCAGGAGAAGCAGGGCGTGCCCAGACCAGAGCTACATTGAGTGCAGGGGGAATCGTGGGCGTGGTAGAGCGAGAAACAGGGCATTTGGTGAGCCGCCAAGCCCCCTACCCGGCTCTTGTCTATCAACTGCTCGCGTTCGACGATTCGACCGTTCCGCTCGACCTCGAAGTAGCAAGCCGAATGGTAGCTGCGGCGAAGGAGGAAGCAGATTTGGTCATCGTCTCGGCGCATTGGGGAGGTGAATACCAGGCCGCGCCCAGCCCACGTCAACAGTCTATCGCCCAGGCATTGGCTCGCGCCGGGGCCGACCTCATCGTCGGTCACGGGCCACACGTCTTACAGCCGGTCGAGCGGGTGGGACAGACGCTGGTCGCCTACAGCCTGGGTAACTTTTTATTCGATCAGCCCTATCCCGTCGACTGCCGATGGGGACTCGTACTTCGCATCACACGCCTGGCGCAGAGCAAGCGACTGACAGTCGAATTACTGCCGACAGTCGTGGAGCGAGGGCGTGTGCGACTTGCCAGCCCACAGGAGGCGCCCGCCATTCTTGCTCATCTGTTTCGGGGTCGCCGCACGGACTAGCGACGCCTTACACCAAAAACGGGTTGCTCCGCTTTTCGTCGCCGACCGTCGTCGCAGGGCCGTGACCGGGGTAAACGACAGTTTCGTCCGGCAGTGTGAACAGCTTGTTGCGGATGCTGTCCATCAACTGCTGATAGCTTCCACCGGGGAAATCCGTCCGACCGATACCCATCTGGAACAATACATCGCCGTCGAACGCGGCTTTTGCTGTGGCTTCGTGGAACGTGACGTGACCTGGTGTGTGGCCGGGCGTATGGAGGACGTGCAGCCGCAGCGTGCCGACCTCGATCATCTGGCCTCCGGCCAACGCGAGGCTCGGGTCGGGGCTGGGCCGCATAAAGATGCCAAACATCGCCGCGCCGCCTCTGGCATGCAAGATCGGCAGGTCGTCCGGGTGCAGCGCCAGCGGCGCGCGGGTCGCCTCTACAATCTCTGCCACCGCGCCGATGTGGTCAAAGTGCGCGTGGGTCAACAAGACATACTGGACGGTCAATCCATCCTGCGCCACGGCAGCGAGAATATCCGCCGCATCGCCGCCGGGATCAATCACCGCGCCCAGGCGCGTTTCTTGGCAGCCGATGAGATAACAGTTGGTCTGCAGTGGGCCAACCGCCAGCGTCCGAACAATCACGCCTCGTCTCCTGGAGCTGTCCGGACCGTCTTGCCGCTGGCATCTTTGCCCCACCCATCCAACGTGCCGGGATCAATCCCTCGCGCCTGGCACCATTGGGCAAATTCTTGGTAACGAGCGATGGGATCCTCGCGCGCGTGCATTCCCTCCGGCTCCTGATCCTCATAGATAAACTGGGCAAAGCGCAAGACCTGGCGCACTTGCTCGGTCGTCATCCGGGCCAAGAGCTGGGCCAACTTGTCTGCATAATCGTCCATCATGGCGCGTCACCTTGAAAGGCGATTATAACACAAAAGGCCACCGCGAATGACGGTGGCCTTGAATGGAATACAGAGCAGGGATAGTGGACTCGTTCAGTCTCTAAACTCCCCTTGACGATCACATCACCGGCTTGGCGCGCAGTCCCCGCGCAAGGAGCAGGATTGCCGTCAGCACTAGTACCGCCACAATCGGCAGGCCGATGCCCGTCACAGGCAATGCCTGCGGGCTGACGAGCGCCCCGCCGGATCCTCGCGTGCTGACAGCCGGGCCCTCGCTATAAAACACCGTTGCTCGATTCGCCGCAGCCGAGGTCTTGACATTTTGCGCCACCTGGGCCACGATGGTGACAGTGGCCGAATCAGCCGACGCCAGCGTGTTCAAATCCACCGTTACAGTATTCGCGCTGCGGCCCACCACATCGCCGCGCGATGTCGTCACACCCAGCACCGTCATCCCGTCCGGGAGCTGATCGCCCAACGTCAAGCCAGAGACCGGATCTTGCGTCCCATTGACCACCTTGAGATTAAAAGTGATCGTCTCTCCAGCCTGCGTGCGCGAAGACGACGAGCTGGTGGTCAACGTGACCTTGGAGGCCAACGCCTTGCCCTTGGGCAGCGCGGCCAGGTTCACCTGGAGTCTGCGCCCCGGCGGCGGCTGGAGGACGATGCCACCCGTCCCGGACTGCCATTGGCTATCGACCAGATCAAGCGTCCCCACATCAGGGCCGAGGTTGGCGAACGTAAAGTGACCACGGCGGTCGGTCGTGACATCTATGCTAATCCCATCGCTCGTATAGCGCACGACCACACCGCTGAGCGGCTTTTGGGTGTCACCGTTTTCCCAGACGAACCCGTCCAGTTCGGCCAGAAAACCCGTGCCTCCATTTCCACCCGCCCCAGGTGGAGGAGGCGGCGGTTGGTCAAACGGCGAGGCCAACGCCGCAGAAGCACCAAGCAACAAGGCTATCCCAGTCAAGACTGCCACGACCCAGTGATTAGGATGCGATCCCCTGCGCATAGACTCCTCCTTGTGGACAGCACTCTGCTTGCTGTTTCGCCTGGGTGAGCGACAACCAGTTAACTTGCGCCCTGCCCCACGGCAAGACCGCCTAGGGGACGTTTAACGTCACCGGGCCCCCCTTATTATCGCTCTCATTTGTTTCTTGCACAAGTCCACTGGGGCCGGTCCCGGAGGCCGACCAGGCATCCACCAGTGCCCACAAGGAATGTGGCCCATGACCAGGTGGCCAGTTATAGTAGCCGGGCCTGTGATCGGCCTGTTGCACTGTCAGCGTCAACGACTCGCCCGGCTGGATCGGGGTCGAGACAGTCCAGATCATGCCATAGGTACAGCCGATCCAATACCAGGGCCGATCAACCTTGATCTGAGACGGGTCGGGAGGATCTACGTAGAGGCTCACCCCAAATTCTTCGGTAACAGCCAGGGTGCCCATGTTCTTAATCACCACCATGACAGACATCGGATCGGTCGCCGGATTTATAGAGCTCACGATCAGATTCTTGCCCGGAACGGGAGGACTATAGTTGCGAATCACCACCGGTAGATAAATGTAGCTCCGGGAAATGGAGATGGTCGTCGTCGCCCACAGTGCAGAGTCAACCGTGGCAGTGATAGTAGCAGTTCCCTGCGTTATGCCGGCAGTGAACCTGACAACTGCTTGCCCGTTCACCGTGCTAGTCACGGGAGGCGTTATCATTCCCAGATCGGCAACCGTGAAAGTGACCACGGTGCCGTTGGCAACCCAGTTACTGTACCGGTCAGTCACACCTGCGATTACGCTCGCGCTTGACGTTGGCAGGATTTTGGACGGAAAAGCCGACACAGTCATGGTGAATGGCGCCAGTGGGGTAAAGGTGATAATCGTCCTGGCCCAGGCCGCGCCGCTGGTTGCCGTGATGACCGAGCTGCCCGCCTTGGTCGGCGAAGTCAGCGTGACCACTGCACTGCCACCTGTCGTCGCCATAGTGCTAGGCACAATGTCTGCCGAGATCGGCGCGATGGTGAACGCGACCGGCGTGCCGTTGCTCACTGGATTACCGCCGCCAGTGGCACAGTCGCGCACGGTAGCTGTGAGGGTTGTCGTCACCCCACCTACGGGTAAGATGTAAGATCCAAGCGCCAACGATACAGTGTAGGGTACGCCAGGCGCTATAAAGCTTGCATTCGTCTGCGTCGCCACAATGCCAGCTTGCGCTGTCAGCGTGATGGACTGGGCCGTGCAGGTCGCCGTCAGCACCGTCATCGCGACGCCAGAAGTCGTCGTGCTCGTATACTGGGTCTGTCCGTTGGGCAGCGCACCGGCCGTCGTCGTGAGCGTGATACGAGTTCCATTCGCGACCGGATTAGCGTAGGCATCCACCACAGTGGTCGTCAGCCGCGCCGTCGCGCCGAGCGGGATGGACTCCGGGTTAATTCCTAGTGTGACCCAGGCCGGTACATTCGGCAGAACGGTGAACAGGTTGCTGGCGCGCCAAATGGTAGGAGTGGCGGCCATTGTCGCCGTGATCTGATCGCCCACGAGCGCCCGCGTAATAGCCACCGTCGGCGTCGCCACACCGCCCGACCAACTGCTCCATGTGGCCGGCAGCAGTGTCCCAGTGGAATCTGTCAGCGAGATGACACCGGAGCCAACAGCTATATTACCAAACGCATCCAGCGCTATGACCATCAGCGAGAAAGGCTGGCCTGCCGTCTGCGAGGGCACGGTCCCCAGCATCAATCGAGCCATGGGGCCTGGATTGACTGTGAGAGTCGCAGTGTTCACCAAACCGGGCGCGTGCGTGCCCGCGATGATCCATGTGCCGGCGACCGTCGCCGAGAACACATTGCCATTGGTGAAAACGCCGCCCCCGTTTGCGGTGAACGTCGTCGAGATCGTGTC
>Ga0315268_10004242_pt1 | contig 15567 bp, 11 predicted proteins | sample C1_top_MG_FD_204535 | JGI IMG/M metagenome (GOLD analysis project Ga0315268, IMG submission 204535) | Sediment microbial communities from Yellowstone Lake, YNP, Wyoming, USA - C1_top | ecosystem: Environmental > Aquatic > Freshwater > Lake > Sediment | place: USA: Wyoming | collected 2017-08-01
GGGGCCAGGCTGGACGAGAGCAGGGCGGAGACGTTCTCCGGCGTGGTGGTGGTGGCGATCGCGAGCCTCAGGCCGGCGGCTCGCGCCTGCCCGATCAGCCCGATGATGCCGGGCCGCAGCGGGATGGCGCCGGCCCCGACCAGGGCCAGATAGTGACGGGTCTTCAAGCGGTGCAACTCAACTACCCGTGCGGCGAAATCGGCGCGGGCGGCGAAGCCGGGGTCGAAGCGTTCGGCGTAGTGGCGGATCCGCTCCTTGCCGCCGGCGATCTCCAGCAGTTCGCTGTAGAGCGCTTCGTCCCACACCCAGGGCAGACCGGCATCCGCAAATGCGGCATTGAAGGCCGGGCGATGGCCGTCGCGCTCGGTGTCGGCGAGCGTGCCATCGACGTCGAAGATCAGGGCGGCGAGCTTCATGGGGGAATTGTAGCGGCGCTGTGCCATAAGCAATAGTCACAAAATCTTATGCCGATGATAAGCTGTCGGCCATTTTACGGAGTCCGTCGATGAAGCACCTCACGCTGCGCCAGTTGAAGGTTTTCGAGGCGGTGGCGCGCCATCTCTCGTTTTCGCGCGCCGCGGAGGAACTGCACCTGACCCAGCCGGCGGTATCGATGCAGGTCAAGAGTCTGGAGGAAGAAGCCGGCCTGCCGCTGACCGAACAGGTCGGCAAGAAGATCTTCCTGACCGACGCCGGCGCCGAGCTGGCGCGCCACGCGCGCCTGATCGCGCAGCAACTGGCAGCGGCGGCGGAGGCGCTGGCGGCGATCCGCGGCGTGCGCGGCGGCCGGTTGGCGATCGGCGTGGTCAGCACCACCAAGTATTTCGCGCCGCACTTGCTGGCGGTGTTCCGTACCCGCCATCCGGGCATCGAGATCGTCCTCGGGGTGCACAACCGGGAAATGATCGTGCGCCAGCTCGCCGACAACGAGATCGACCTCGCCATCATGGGCAGGGCGCCGCACGAACTGGAAACGGTCGCGGTCGCCTTCGCCGAGAACCCGCTGGTGATCATCGCCGCCCCCGAGCACCCGCTGGCCAGGCGGCGCAAGATTGCCGCGGCCGAGCTGGCGCAGCATACCTTCATGATCCGGGAACCGGGTTCGGGCACGAGGAGCGCGATGGAGCGCTATTTCGCCGAACAGGGGGTGGCGCTGGTGCACACCTTCGAGATGAACAGCAACGAGACGATCAAGCAGGCGGTGATGGCGGGCATGGGCCTCTCCTTCATCTCGGAGAGCACCATCGGCCTCGAACTGGCGGTCGGCAGGCTCACCCGGCTGCGCGTCTCCGGTACCCCGGTGCTGCGCCAGTGGAACGTGGTGCGCCGCGCCGAGAAGCAGTTGCTGCCGCTGGCGCAAGCCTTCCACGACTTCCTGTGCCAGGAGGGGGCGCGGCTGATGCGCGCCGATCAGGAGGCCGGCCGGCGGCAGGCCGCGGGGGGCAAGCGCTAGCCCCTATAATGAGCTGATGATGCCGCGCTTCCACTGCCCCGGTCCGTTCGCCGCCGGCGCTACCGTTCCCCTGCCGCCGCAGGCGGAGCAGCACGCACTGCGCGCGCTGCGGCTGCGTCCGGGCGACGAACTGGTGCTGTTCGACGGCAGTGGCGGCGAATGGCCCGGCCGCCTGGTCGAGGCCGGGCGGGGGCTGCAGGTGGCCCTGGGCGAATGGCGTGGGGTCGAGCGCGAGGCGACGCTGGCGCTGACCCTGGCCCAGGCGCTGGCGGTTGCCGACAAGATGGATTGGATCGTGCAAAAGGCGGTCGAACTGGGTGCTGGCGCGATCGCGCCGCTCGCCGCCCGGCGCAGCGTGCTGCGTCTTGCCGGCGAGCGGGCTGAGAAGCGCCACCGCCACTGGCAGCAGGTGGTGGTTTCCGCCTGCGAACAGTGCGGCCGCAACCGGCTGCCCGGGCTCGCGAATGTCGTCGATCTGCCGCACTATCTGGCGCAGCCGGCGCAGGAAAATGAAACCCGGCTCCTGCTGTCGCCGCACCAGGGGCTGCGCTTGTCCACCCTGCCGCGGCCGTCGGGGCCGGTGACGCTGCTGGTCGGACCGGAGGGCGGCTTCGATCCGGACGAGGAGGCGGCGGCGACGGCAGCCGGCTTCCAGCCGGTGTCCCTCGGCCCGCGCGTTCTCCGCACCGAGACCGCCGGGCTGGCCGCGATCGCCGCGGTCATGGCGCTGTGGGGCGATTTCTAGTGCCCTGGGTTGTCACCGGGGTGTTTTTACCCGGAGACAACCCAGGGCACTTGTACTGCGTAGCAGGTATTAGGGGGAAGCACTGATGTTCGAATCCGCAGAACTGGGTCACAGCATCGACAAGAAGAGCTATACGAAGATCGTGCCGACGCTGCGTGCCGACCTGCTCGATGCGCAATACGACCTGAAACAGAGCGGTCGCTTCCCGGTCATCATCCTGGTCAATGGCGTCGATGGCGCCGGCAAGGGCGAGACGGTGAATCTGCTCAACGAGTGGATGGATCCGCGCTTCATCGAGACCCACGCCTTTGGCGACCTCACCGACGAGGAGCGCGAGCGGCCGCCGATGTGGTGCTTCTGGCGCGCTCTGCCGCCCAGGGGCAAGATCGGCATCCTGTTCGGCAACTGGTACGCCGACCCGATCGCCCGGCACGCCATGGGCAAGATCAAGCTCGCCGAGCTCGACTGGCACCTCGCCGAGATCAATCGCTTCGAGAAAATGCTCGCCGACGAGGGCGCATTGATCTTCAAGTTCTGGTTCCATCTCTCCAGGGACGCGCAGCGGAAGCGCCTCAAGGCCCTGGAGAAGGATCCCAAGACGCGCTGGCGCATCACCGCGGACGACTGGCGCGCCTACAAGCACTACGACGCCCAGATCGAGGTGAGCCAACATACCCTGCGCCAGACCAGCCAGGGCTACGCGCCCTGGACCGTGGTCGATGGCTCCGACGAGCGCTACCGCTCGGTCACCGTCGGCACCGTCCTGCTGGAGTCGATCAGGAAGCGCCTGGCCTGGGAGGGCGACACCACGCGCCGCATCACCGCGGCGCCGATCGTCCAGCCGATAGACCGCAGCAACCTTCTGAACCAGCTCGATCTGTCCAGGCGGATCGGCAAGAAGCGCTACGCCGAGGAGCTCGAAACCTGGCAGGGCCGGCTCAACCTGCTGTCGCGCCACCCGAAGTTCAGCCAGTTGTCGCTGATCGTGGTGTTCGAGGGCAACGACGCCGCCGGCAAGGGCGGCGCCATCCGCCGCATCACCGGGGCGCTCGACGCGCGCCACTACCGGATCGTGCCGGTCGCAGCACCCAGCGAGGAGGAACGCGCCCAGCCCTACCTCTGGCGTTTCTGGCGGCGCGTGCCGCGGCTGGGGCAGATCACCATCTTCGACCGTTCCTGGTACGGCCGGGTCCTGGTCGAGCGGGTCGAGGGCTACTGTTCCGAGCCCGACTGGATGCGCGCCTACGCCGAGATCAACGACTTCGAGGAGCAGTTGACGGTGGCCGGCGCCGTGGTGCTCAAGTTCTGGCTGGCGATTTCCGCCGAAGAGCAGTTGCGCCGCTTCAAGGGACGGGAGGAGACCCGCTTCAAACGCTTCAAGATCACCGAGGACGACTGGCGCAACCGCGACAAATGGCCGCTCTACGAGGCGGCGGTTTGCCATATGGTCGATCGCACCAGCACCGAGGTCGCGCCCTGGACCCTGGTCGAGGCCAACGACAAGAATCACGCCCGGATCAAGATCCTGAAGACGCTGTGCGAAAGGCTTGAAGCGGCTTTGCAGGCCAAGGGCTGATACCATTCAGGCGACAGGAAGCGCGAAGGGGAGCGACATGGCGGCACAGGAGGATATCGCTGACGGCAGCGCCGGTCTGGTGGCTTGGGTGCGCCAGGCGGCGCCCTACATCCACGCCTTCCGCGGCCGCACCTTCGTCATCGCCTTCGGCGGCGAGGTGCTCGGGGGCGGCCCCGACAGCGCCCAGTCGCTGGCGCAGGATCTCAACCTGCTGGCGAGCCTGGGCATCCGCCTGGTGCTGGTGCATGGCGCGCGGCCGCAGATCGACGCCGAAATGCAGCGGCGCGGCCTCAAGCCGCGCTTCCACAAGGGCGTGCGGGTGACCGACGCCGATGCGCTGGAGTGCGTGAAAAGCGCGATGGGCGTGACCCGGATCGAGATCGAGGCGCTGCTCTCGCAGGGCCTGCCCAACACGCCGATGGCCGGCGCCTGGATGCGCATCACCGGCGGCAACTTCATCACCGCCAAACCGGTCGGCGTCCTCGACGGCATCGATTACCAATACACCGGCGCGGTGCGCAAGATCATCAGCGAGGAAATCCGCGCCGACCTCGAACAGCAGAACGTGGTGCTGATCACTCCGCTCGGCGTATCGCCCACCGGCGAAATCTTCAACCTCGCCTGGGAGGAGGTGGCCGAAGCGGTCGCGGTCTCGCTCAAGGCGGACAAGCTGATCTTCCTGTGCGCCGCGAAGGGCGTGGTCGACAACAAGGAGGCCCTGATCGAGGCGATCACCGCGGACGAGGCCGAGCGACTGCTCATCCGTCGGGTCAAGCAGGCGCCGGAACTGGCGCGGGTGCTGCCCGCTGCGCTCTCGGCCTGCCGCGCCGGCGTCGAACGCGTGCATTTCATCGACAGCCGGGCCGACGGCGCCATGCTGATGGAGTTTTTCACCCGCGCCGGGGTCGGCACGGTGATGACCCGGGCGCCGCTGGCGCGCCTGCGCGAGGCCAGTATCGACGACGTCGGCGCGGTGCTCGCCCTGATCGCCCCGCTCGAAGCCGACGGCACCCTGGTCAAGCGTGGCCGCGAGCGCATCGAGATGGAGATCGGACGCTTCTCGGTGCTCGATCACGACGGGGTGATCATCGGCTGCGCCGCGATCTATCCCTTCGGCAAAGAGATGGCCGCCGAGATGGCCTGCCTCGCCGTGATGCCCGAATACCGGCGCAGCGGCTACGGCGATCAGTTGATGAAGCATATCGCGGCTCGGGCGAAGAAGCAGAAGCTGAAGCGGCTGTTCGTGCTGACCACGCGCGCTGCGCACTGGTTCATCGAGCGCGGCTTCTCCGAAACCGGCGTCGAGGAGTTGCCCGAGGCCAAGCGGGAACTCTACAACTATCATCGACGCTCGAAGGTTCTGGTGAAGACGCTTTGAGCGTTCCCCGCTTCGCCGGCCTTGCCGGGTAAGCCGGGTCCGGGGTCGCCGGCCGCGGGGGAAGCGGCAACCGAAACAACTTGTCATCGTCATATGTCGGCCGCACAATGCCGGCTGACCCTTCAGCAGTCATAGGCCGGCTCGATGTTCGACACCTTGCGCACCCTGCTGCATTCCCTGCGCTTCCGCCTGGCGATCGCCAGCAGCGCGGTGCTGGCGATCGTGCTGCTCCTGGTGGGCGGCAACAGCGTGCGCCTGCTCGACCGGACGCTGACAGCACAGGAAGATAGTCGGCTGACCCAGTTGCAGGGCCTGCTCAACGCCACCCTGGCCGGCCCGCTGATGCGGCGCGACCGGTCCGCGCTGGCGACCTTGCTGAACGACTTGCGCCGGAGCGGCGGCATCGATTATCTGGTGCTGCAAGACGCTCAGGGCGTCGTCGTGGCCAGCGCCGGCTGGGATCCGGCGATCCCGTTGCCGCCGCGTAGCGTCGGCTTCGCCGAACTACCGGCCGGGACCAGCCGCTTCGACGGCGTCAGCACGGTGCACGATGGCAGCTTGATGCTCGGCCGCCTTTACTACGGCATTCCGATCGGTTATGCGTACGCGGCGCGCAGCCATCTGCTCTTTCAGAGCACGCTGATCGGCTGGCTGGCCTTCATTTTCAGTGCCATCGCACTCACCATCATCGGGCGCTGGCTGACGCGCGATCTGCGCCGCCTGCAGCGCGGCGTCGCGGCCCTGCAAAGGGGCGAATCCTCGGTCAAGCTGATGGTCTCGGGCAGCGGCGAGATCGCCGAGCTGACGCGCGCCTTCAACCAGATGGCGGAGTCGTTCGACGAGCGCGTCCACGCATTGCAAAAGAGCGAAGCGCGGTTTCACGCGATCGCCGACTACACCTTCGGCGCCGAGGCCTGGCTCGATCCACAGGGTCGCCTGATCTGGGTGAACCGTTCGGTCGAGCGGGTCACCGGCTATACCCCGCAGGAATGCCTGGCTTCGAAAAATATGGTCGAGCTGTTGATCTACGAGAAGGACCGCCGCTACCTGCTTTCCCAGGGCCCGCATGCCTTCCAGGACGGGCAGGGACAGAATTTCGAGATCCGCCTGCAACGCAAGGACGGCAAGGTGATCTGGGTCGCCCTCAACTGGCAGGCGATCTACAGTGCGGATGGCGGCTATCAGGGCGTGCGCGTTTCGGTCGATGAGATCCAGGCGCGCAAGGAAGCCGAATTGCGTCTGCTCGAAACCGTGGCCGAATTGCGCCGCGCTCAGGGCCTCTCCGGCTCGTACCTGCGGGCAAGCAACGAGGAGCGGGCGAGGCTGGAAACCTTGCTCGACGTGCTGCACATCGGCGTCCTGTTCGTCGACACCGACCATCGAGTGATCTACTGCAACGGCGCTTTCCGCAGCATCTGGGGCTTCGTCCGCGACGAGAAGCTGACTGGCACGCACGAGGCCGTACTGCTCGGCCGAAGCGCGCCGCTGCGCCTGGACAACGTCGCCTACCTGTTGCATCTGGAGAGCGTGGAGGCGAGTACCGAGGCCAGCGCGCCATTCGAGATCACGCTGATCGACGGCCGCGTCATCACCGAGATCTCGACCATGGTGCAGGGCGCGGAGGCCGGGCGTCACGCCGGCCGGGTGTGGACCTATGAGGACGTCACCGAGCGCAAGGAAACCGCCGAGCAATTGACCCAGCTCGCCACCCGCGATCCGCTCACCAATCTCTACAACCGCCGGCGCTTCCACGAGGAACTGGAGCGCATGTTGCCCGATGCCGCCCGGCGCGGCGGACAGGTCGGTCTGCTGGCGATCGACCTCGACGGCTTCAAGCCGGTGAACGACCGTTTCGGCCATCAGGCCGGCGACGAGGTGCTGGTCACCTTGGCCCAGGAGGTCAGCGCCATCATCCGCCGCAATGAAATGTTCTTTCGCCTGGGCGGCGACGAGTTCGCCGTGCTCGCTTCGGACAGCACGGAGGACGACATGGTCGGTCTCGCCCGAAGGGTTGGCAGCCGCATCGCGGAGACGCGCTTCGTCTTCGCCGGCTACGAGACGCGGCTCACCGCCAGCCTGGGCATCGCTCTCTACCCGGTGCACGCGGGCACTGCCGAGTTGCTTGTGGCCTACGCCGATCAGGCCATGTACCAGGCGAAGAGCGGCGGCAAGGACGGCTGGCAGGTGTATCACAGGGATGTCAGGCACTGATCGGAGGCGGCGTTTCGCGCTACAATCCGCCGTCGCTATCAACAGAAGGAAACCTCATGGCACGCATGGTCAATTGCATCAAGCTCGGCCGCGAGGCCGAAGGTCTTGATTTACCGCCGATGCCCGGAGAAATCGGCAAGCGGATCTATGAGAACGTCTCCAAGGAAGCCTGGCAGCAGTGGGTCAAGCAGCAGACCATGCTGATCAACGAGAACCGCCTCAACCTGGCCGATGCCCAGGCGCGCAAGTATCTGGCCGAGCAGGTGCAGAAGCACTTTTTTGGCGACGGCTCGGACAAGATTTCGGGCTTTACGCCGCAGTAGTGCGGTTTCGACGGAGCGCCGTGCCGGGCGCCGTCACCCTCGTCGCTGCGAGGCCGTAGGCCGCGGCAGTCTAGATTGCTTCGCTGCGCTTTCCATGAACCCCCAAGATTGCTCGTCGTTGCGACTGCCACGGCCTTCGGCCTCGCAGTGACAGTAGCGTGGCAACCTCAGATCGCCACGCTACTGTCATTGCGAGCGAAGCGCGGCAATCGCGATGACGACCGTACCCGTTCGGGTATTCCCATCGAAAGGAAGTCCCAGTGGGACGGAATGAGGGTTCATGGCCCATGTGCAGTTTTGGCCACGCCGAAACAGGCACCTCGCAATGACGGGGTTGGTGGGGAAGGCAGTAAATCTCAGCTGGCCACTTCCCGCTCGATCGCCTCCAGGCCGATGTGGCGGACGTCGCGCCCCTTGGCCATGTACACCACGTACTCGGAGATGTTCTTGGAGTGGTCGCCAATGCGTTCGATCGATTTGGCGATGAACATCAGGTCGATCGAGCGCGAGATGGTGCGCGGGTCTTCCATCATGAAGGTGATCAGCTGGCGCATTACGCTCTTGAACTCGGCGTCGACCTCCTTGTCCTGGCGCACCACCTGGGCGGCGGCGCTGAGGTCCATGCGGGCATAGGCGTCGAGCGCCATGCGCAGCATGCCGACCGCGTCCTCGGCCATGTGGCTCAAGTCGATGCGCGGCATCAGGGCGGCACCGGCGTCATGGATCGACTTGCCCACCTTGGCGATCTTCTTCGCCTCGTCGCCGATCCGTTCCAGGTCGGTGATGGTCTTCACCACCATCATCACCATGCGCAAATCCACCGCCGTCGGCTGACGCTTGGCGATGATCTGGGTGCAGGCCTCGTCCAGCTCGACTTCAAGGCGATTGACCTGATGGTCGTTGTCGATGGTCTGGTCCAACAGATGCGGGTTGCCTTCGATCAATCCCTTCATGGCCTGGACGATCTGCTGCTCGACCAGCCCGCCCATCTGCAGCACGCGGGTGCGGATGTTCTCGAGATCGATGTCGTACTGCTTGACGATGTGTTCGTTGCTCATGGCGGCAATTCCCAGTATCCGGTTTTCGGAATCTACCAGAACATTATGAAGGAATTGTTGCAGATGCGCGCCGCAGCGTTTTCACGCCCCCGGGCGTGGCCAGCAGCAGCAGGTCGGCGCCGCGCAGCGCGAACAGGCCATTGGTGACGACGCCGGGGATCTGGTTGATGCGGGTCTCAAGCCGCGCAGGATCGGCGATGGACAGGCCATGCACGTCCAGGATCAGGTTGCCGTTGTCGCTGACGAAGCCTTCGCGCAGCCGCGCCTGACCGCCCAGCCCGGCCAGCTCCCGGACGACGTGGGCGCGGGCCATGGGGATGACTTCCACCGGCAGCGGGAAGCTGCCCAGGGTGGCGACCAGCTTGCTCTGGTCGCAGACGCAGACGAAGGTTTTGGCCACCGCGGCGACGATCTTCTCGCGGGTCAGCGCGCCGCCGCCGCCTTTGATCATCATCAGCTCGGCGTTGATCTCGTCGGCGCCATCGACGTAGATCGGCAGCTCGGAAACCTCGTTCAGGTCGAGGACAGCGATGCCGTGGCCCTCCAGCCGCCGCCGGCTGGCGTCGGAGCTGGCGACGGCGCCGGCGATCCGATCCTTGATCGCCGCCAGTTCGTCGATGAAGAAGTTCGCCGTCGAGCCGGTGCCGACGCCGATGATCGCGCTTGCGTCCTTGCCGATGTTGGCCGCGACGTAGTCGCGCGCCGCGCGCGCCACCGCCTGTTTCAGTTCGTCCTGGGTCATGTCGTTTCTTCCTTGGTATGAACTGCGAGTATAGCGAGCCACAGTCACCCCCTTACCTGGGAAGGGGGGCGGGGGGATGGTCATCTCTTGCGCTTGGGAGGAAGGTCTGTGCAGCTTCCATGGGCGGCCTCGGCGGCCAGGCCGATCGACTCGCCCAGGGTCGGGTGCGGATGGATGGTCTTGCCGATGTCTACGCTGTCCGCGCCCATCTCGATGGCCAGCGCCACTTCGCCGATCAGGTCGCCGGCGTTCGGGCCGACGATGGCGCCGCCGATGATCCGGCCGCTCTCCTGGTCGAACAACAGCTTGGTGAAACCGTCGTCGGCGCCGTTGGCGATGGCGCGGCCGGAAGCCGCCCAGGGAAAGAGTCCTCGCTCGTAGGCGATGTTCTGAGCGCGCGCCTGCTCTTCGGTCACGCCCACCCAGGCGATTTCGGGATCGGTGTAGGCCACCGAGGGGATCACTGTGGCGTCGAAGAAGGACTTCTCCCCGGCCGCGGCCTCGGCGGCGACGTGGCCCTCATGCACCGCCTTGTGCGCCAGCATCGGCTGGCCGACGATATCGCCGATGGCGAAGATGTGCGGCACGTTGCTGCGCATCTGGCGATCGACCGGGATGAAGCCGCGGCCGTCGATGACGACGCCGGCTTTGTCCGCGTCCAGCCGGGCGCCGTTGGGCGTGCGCCCGACCGCGACCAGGATCCGGTCATAGATCTGCGGCGGCGGCGCCTGCCTGCCCTCGAAGCTCACCCGCAATCCTTCCTTCATGACCTCGACCGCGGTGACCCGGGTCTCCAGCATCACCTTTTCGAAGCGCTTGGCGTTCCTTTTCTCGAACACCTTGACCAGGTCGCGGTCGGCGCCCGGCATCAGGCCGTCCAGCATTTCCACGACGCTGATCCGGGCGCCCAGGGCCGAATACACCGTGGCCATCTCCAGGCCGATGATGCCGCCGCCGATCACCAGCAGGTGCTTGGGCACGCTGGCCAGTTCGAGCGCGCCGGTGGAGTCGATGATGCGCGGATCATCGGGAACGAAGGGCAGCTTCACCGGCTGACTGCCGGCGGCGATGATCGCGGTCTTGAACTTCACCACGCGGCGTCCGCCCTCGGCCGCCACCGCCAGATGATGCGGATCGAGGAAGCGGCCGACGCCCTGGAGCACCGTCGCCTTGCGCGCGCGGGCCATGGCGGCGAGACCGCTGGTGAGCCTGGCGACGACAGCACTCTTGTGCGCGCGCAGCCGGTCGAGATCAACCGTCGGCGCGGCGAAGGAGACGCCGAGCGTGGACAAGTGCGCCGCCTCTTCCATCACCGCCGCGACGTGCAGCAGCGCCTTCGAGGGGATGCAGCCGACGTTGAGGCAGACGCCGCCCAGGGTGGCGTAGCGCTCGACCAGCACCGTCTTGAGCCCCAGGTCGGCGGCGCGGAAGGCGGCCGAGTAGCCGCCCGGGCCGGCGCCCAGGACCAGCAGATCGCATTCGAGATCGAATGCAATTGCGGCAGGTTGCGGGGATGGGGCCGGGGCTGGGACAAGAGCCGGCACCGGAGCTTTCTCTGCCGGCACGGGAACCTTCTCAGCCGGCGCCGGCTTCGAGTCTGCGTCGAGCAGCAGCACCAGCGTGCCCCGGGACACCTTGTCGCCGACGGCGATCTTCACTTCCTTGACCACGCCGGCGGCCGGGGAGGGCACCTCCATCGCCGCCTTGTCGGACTCCAGGGTCAGGAGCGCGTCCTCAATCTTGATGCTGTCGCCGGGCTTGACGTGCACCTCGATCACCGGCACGTCGTGGAATTCGCCGATGTCCGGCACCGTCACTGTTATCAGTTGGCTCATGTCCGTTTCCTAGTGTTCAACAAGGATCGCAAGGGTGCGTAGGTCGGGCTTTCAGCCCGACGACCGGAGGAAGTCCCCGTGGGACAGTCGGCCTGCACCCGTTCGGGTGTCTCCATCGAAAGGCCGACCTACGCCCTGCTATCGGTTGGTTTTCTAGAGCATCGTCCGGCGCATGTCGCCGAGCAGTCGTCCGAGCAGCGCCGTGAAGCGCGCCGCCAGGGCGCCGTCGATGACCCGGTGGTCGTAGGAGAGCGACAGCGGCAGCATCAGGCGCGGGGCGAACGCGGTGCCGTCCCATTTCGGTTTGATCTCGCTCTTCGAGACCCCCAGGATCGCCACTTCCGGGGCATTGATGATCGGCGTGAAGGCCGTGCCGCCGATGCCGCCGAGCGAGGAGATCGAGAAGCAGCCGCCCTGCATTTCGGCCGGACCGAGCTTGCCCTCGCGTGCCCGCTTCGAGAGCTCGGCCATGTCGCGGGCGATCTCCAGCACGCCCTTCCGGTCGGCGTCCTTGATCACCGGCACGACCAAGCCATTGGGCGTGTCGGCGGCGAAGCCGATGTGGCAATAGCGTTTCAGGACCAGGTTGTCGCCGTCCAACGAGGCGTTGAACTCGGGATGGGTCTTCAGGGCCGAGACCACCGCCTTGATCAGGAAGGCCAGCATGGTCAGCTTGGGCTTGTCCGGGGACGAGGACTTCTCCTGGTTCAGCGCGACGCGGAAGGCCTCCAGCCCGGTGATGTCAGCCTCGTCGAACTGGGTGACGTGCGGGATCATCACCCAGTTGCGGTGGAGGTTGGCGCCGGAGATCTTCTTGATGCGCGCGAGCGGCTGCACCTCGACCGGGCCGAACTTGGCGAAGTCTATCTTGGGCCAGGGCAGGAGGTCGAGGCCGGCGCCGGCAGATGACTGGGCCGAGGCCGGGGAAGCCGCCGTTGCCAGTACGGCGCCCTTGACGTAGGCCTGCACGTCTTCCTTGAGTATCCGGCCCTTGGGGCCGGAGCCCTTCAGCTTCGTCACATCGACGCCCAGCTCGCGCGCGAAGTGACGGATCGAAGGGCTGGCGTGGGCCTGGGCGCCGGACTGCGCCGCTGCCGGCTGAGCTACTGTCACGGGTGCCGCAGCGACGGCGAGCGGCGCGGCAACTGCGGGAGACGCGGCCGGCGCGGGGCTCGGGGGCGGCGGCGATGCGGGCTGCGGCGTGGGCTGAGGCGTGGCAACGGCGGCGGCGTCAGTTTCCAGGATCAGTACCAGCGTGCCCGCGGATACCTTGTCGCCGATCTTCAGCTTGACTTCTTTGACCACGCCTGCGGCCGGCGAGGGTACTTCCATCGCCGCCTTGTCGGACTCCAGCATCAGCAGGGCGTCTTCCGCCTTGATGCTGTCGCCGGGCTTGACCAGCACCTCGATCACCGGTACGTCGTGAAAATCGCCGATGTCCGGCACCTTGACTTCTATGGTCTGCGACATGGGGCCGGCTCCTAGACCGTGACGGGGTTGGGCTTGTTCGGGTCGATGCCGTACCTGGCGAGCGCATCGGACACCAGGCCGCGCTCGACCTGGCCCTCGTCGGCCAGCGCCTTCAGGGCGGCGACGGCGACGAAGCGGCGGTCGACCTCGAAGAAGTGGCGCAATTTCTCGCGCGTGTCCGAGCGGCCGAAGCCGTCGGTACCGAGCACCACGTAGCGGCGCGGCACGAAGGCCCGGATCTGCTCAGGCAGCGCGCGCACGTAGTCGGTCGAGGCGATCACCGGGCCGCGGCTGTCCGCGAGGCAGGTCTCGACGTGGGAGAGCCGGGGCGCGGCCTGGGGATTGAGCATATTCCAGCGCGCCGCGGCCTGGCCGTCGCGGCCGAGTTCGCTGAACGAGGGGCAGCTCCAGATATCGCTGTCCACTCCCCAGTCCTGCCTGAGCAACTCGGCCGCCGCGATCACCTCGCGCAGGATCGCGCCCGAGCCCAGCAGTTGCACGCGCGGCCCGTTGCTCGCCGCGCCCTTCATGAACTGGTACATGCCCTTCAGGATGCCGCGCTCCGCGCCCTCGGGCATGGCCGGGTGCTCGTAGTTCTCGTTCAGCAGCGTCAGGTAGTAGAAGACGTCTTCCTGCTCGCGGTACATCCGGCGCAGGCCGTCGGCGACGATCACCGCCACCTCGTAGGCGAAGCTCGGGTCGTAGGAGATGCAGTTGGGCACCAGCGCCGACTGGATATGGCTGTGGCCGTCCTCGTGCTGCAGACCCTCGCCGTTCAGGGTGGTGCGCCCCGAGGTGCCGCCGAGCAGGAAGCCGCGGCAGCGCGAGTCGCCGGCCGCCCAGGCGAGGTCGCCGAAGCGCTGGAAGCCGAACATCGAGTAGTAGATGAAGAAGGGCATCATCTGCACGCCGTGCGCGCTGTAGGAGGTCGCGGCGGCCATCCAGCTGGCCATGGCGCCGGCCTCGGTGATGCCTTCCTGGAGGATCTGGCCGTCCTTCGACTCCTTGTAGAACATCAGTTGGTCGGCGTCCTGCGGCGTGTAGTTCTGGCCCACCGAGGACCAGATGCCGAGCTGGCGGAACATGCCTTCCATGCCGAAGGTGCGCGACTCGTCGGCGACGATGGGCACGACGTGGCGGCCGACCTTCTTGTCCTTGACCAGGATGTTGAGGATGCGCACGAAGGCCATCGTGGTCGAGAACTCGCGGCCGTCGCCGGAGGCCTTGAGCAGCGCCTCGAAGGCCGGCAGTGCCGGGACGTCCAGCGGCTCGGCGCGCAGCCTGCGGCTGGGCAGGAAGCCGCCCAGCGTCATGCGCCGCTCGCGCATGTAGGTGATCTCGGGCGAGTCCTCCGGCGGCAGGATGTACTCGAGGTTGTCCACCTGCTCGTCGGTGAGCGGCAGTTCGAAGCGGTTGCGGAAGGCGATCAGCGAGGTGGTGCCCATCTTCTTCTGCTGATGGGTGATGTTCTGCGCCTCGCCCGATTCGCCCATGCCGAAGCCCTTGATGGTCTTGGCCAGGATCACCGTCGGCTGGCCCTTGTGGGCCATCGCCGCGGCGTAGGCGGCGTAGATCTTGTGCGGGTCGTGGCCGCCGCGGTTCAGGCGCCAGATGTCGTCGTCCGACCAGTTGGCGACCATCGCGCGCAGCTCGGGATACTTGCCGAAGAAGTGCTCGCGCACATAGGCGCCGTCCTTCGATTTGAAGGTCTGGTAGTCGCCGTCTACGCATTCCTCCATGCGCTTTTGCAGGATGCCGGTCTTGTCCTGGGCGAGCAGAACGTCCCAGTAACCGCCCCAGACCACCTTGATGACATTCCAGCCGGCGCCGCGGAAGTCGGCCTCCAGCTCCTGGATGATCTTGCCGTTGCCGCGCACCGGACCGTCCAGGCGCTGCAGGTTGCAGTTGATCACGAAGATCAGGTTGTCGAGGTTCTCGCGGCCGCCCAGGCCGATCGCACCCATCGATTCGGGCTCGTCCATCTCGCCGTCGCCCATGAAGGCCCAGACCTTGCGGTTCTCGGTCTTGGCCATGGCGCGGTCATCGAGATACTTCATGAAACGGGCCTGGTAGATGGCCTGCAGCGGGCCCAGGCCCATCGACACCGTCGGGAACTGCCAGAAGTCGGGCATCAGCCAGGGATGCGGGTAGGAGGACAGACCCTTGCCGCCGACCTCGCGGCGGAAGTTGTCCAACTGCTCGCGGGAGAGGCGGCCGAGCATGAAGGCCCGGGCATACACGCCCGGCGCGGAGTGGCCCTGGACATACACCAGGTCGCCGCCGTGACCGGCCGAGGGGGCATGCCAGAAGTGGTTGAAGCCGACGTCGTAGAGCGTCGCGGCGGAGGCGAAGCTGGCGATGTGGCCGCCCAGGCCGGAGTCGTTGCGGTTGGCGCGGAGCACCATCGCCAGCGCGTTCCAGCGCACGTACGAGCGGATGGTGTTCTCCAGTTCGTGGTTGCCGGGACTGGGCCCCTCCTTGCCTACGGGGATGGTGTTGAGGTAGGCGGTGGTGGCCTTGTAGGGCAGGTTGATGCCTTCGCGGCGCGCCCGTTCGACCAGCTTCTCGATCAGGAAATGGGCGCGCTCGGGGCCTTCCTGCTCGATCACGCCGGCCAGCGCTTCCAGCCATTCCTGGGTTTCCTGCGCGTCCGGGTCGTCGACGGGCGGGCTCTCGGGTACAGCGGACATGATCATCTCCTCTTGGACGTGTCGCCCGTTTCTCGGCGGGCAATTTCTGGACAGCTTAATACGAACCGCGATGACCGAGCCATCCT
>Ga0315268_10004243_pt1 | contig 15563 bp, 14 predicted proteins | sample C1_top_MG_FD_204535 | JGI IMG/M metagenome (GOLD analysis project Ga0315268, IMG submission 204535) | Sediment microbial communities from Yellowstone Lake, YNP, Wyoming, USA - C1_top | ecosystem: Environmental > Aquatic > Freshwater > Lake > Sediment | place: USA: Wyoming | collected 2017-08-01
AGGCGCTGGTCGAGGGCAGCGCCGAGACCATCGCCGCCATCGTCGCCTGGGCCAGGCACGGCCCGCCGGGCGCGCATGTGGCGCATCTCGCGGTGGAGCTCGGCGAGGGTTCGTTCTCAGGCTTCGAAGCCCGGCCCAGCACCTGAAGACCTGCTGGACCTAAAGCCCATTGTCTCCGGCTATCTCCCCGATAGCGAAATGCAATCGTTATCGCCGCTTGCATCGAAATCCCATGCAGTACAATTGATATTGATGCGGTATGAGAATGGAGTATGACGCTCTCGCCGCTCCGGCTTGCAATAAGCCGCGCCACTCATCACAACATCGCTGAAAGGAAACCATCATGGCCGTTCTCGTCGGCAAGCCCGCCCCGGATTTCACCGCCACCGCAGTTCTCGGCAACAACGAAATCAAGGACGTCACTCTTTCCAAGATCACCAAGGGCAAGTACGCCGTGGTGTTCTTCTACCCGCTCGACTTCACCTTCGTCTGCCCGTCCGAACTGATCGCCTTCGATCACCGCCTGGACGAATTCAAGAAGCGCGGCGTCGAAGTCATCGGCGTCTCGATCGATTCGCAATTCACCCATCTCGCATGGAAGAACACGCCGGTGGACAAGGGTGGCATCGGCCAGGTGAAGTACGCCCTGGTCGCCGACGTCAAGCACGAGATCTGCCAAGCCTACGACGTCGAATCGGCGGGCGGCGTCGCCTTCCGCGGCTCCTTCCTGATCGACAAGTCCGGCGTCGTGCGCCACCAGGTGGTCAATGACCTGCCGCTCGGCCGCGACATCGACGAAATGCTGCGCATGGTCGATGCCCTGCAGTTCAGCGAAGAGCACGGCGAGGTCTGTCCCGCCGGCTGGAAGAAGGGCAAGGCCGGCATGGACGCCTCCCCCGCCGGCGTCGCCAAGTATCTGGCCGAACACGCCAAGGAACTGTAAGCGGCGAGCCATGCGGAATGCGGTGCAGCCGCATTCCGGCTAGCGCTCAGTCCTCCTCCTTGCGCCCCGTGCGCAGGCCGAGATCCTTGAGCTTGCGGTAGAGGTGAGTGCGTTCGAGGCCGGTCTTTTCCGACAGCCGCGTCATGTTGCCGGCCTCGAGGCGCAAGTGGTGCTCGAAATACAGACGCTCGAAGACCTCGCGCGCCTCGCGCAGAGGCAGCGCCATGACCTCGCCGCTCAGCCCCCCGAGCGCAGCGGATTCCAGGGCGACGTTGGGAGCCAGCAGGCGGGTCACGTCTTCGGCGGCGATTTCCTCCTCGAGGGCGGTGAGAGCCAGCGACTTGACGGCACTCTTCAGTTCGCCGTAGCCCCCCGGCCAGAAATGCTGGCGCAGGGCGTTCAAAGCGCCGGTGGACAGGCGACGCGGCGCGATTTCACCCGATTCGCCCAGATGGGTGAGCAGATGAACCGCGATCTCCGGAATCTCGTCGCGCAGTTCGAACAGCGTCGGCGCACCCAGCCAGACCGAGAACAGGCGTTCGAGCTGCGCCTCCTCCCAGCCCTGCGCCAGCAGCGCCGCGGTGTCGAGCGCGGTGGCTGCCGCCAAATGCAGGCCGAACTTCTCCAGCCGCTCGGCGGCGAACAACAGATTTTTTTGCTGCAAGCGACTCAAGCGGCCGAGCTCCTCGGCATAGAGCACGCCGCCGGCCGCAGTCTGCAATACCTCCAGGGTCAGGGGCACGCTGTCCAGCGATAAATCGATCCAGGCCTTGCCCGGCACATGCAGGGTGCGCGCGGTCAATTCGACGATGCCGCCCGGCGCCGACTTGAGCATCACGATGCGGCTTTTGGCAGCCAGCTGTTCAAGCCGCCGCTTGAGGTCGCGCAGCGGCGCCGAACGTCCGAAGGCGGCCAGGGAAAGGCTGGCAGCGGCGGCGACCGGCGCCTTCGCCAGCGCGCGCTTGACAGCGGCGAGAAGCTTTTGCAGGGCGATCGGTTTCTCCAGGAAATCCATCGCGCCGATCTTGGTCGCCTCCACCGCGGTGTCGATGGTGCCGTGGCCGGACATCATGATCACCGGCATGCTGAGCTTGCCGTTGCCGGCCCACTCCTTGAGCAAGGTGATACCGTCGCTGTCGGGCATCCAGATGTCGAGCAGCACCAGGTCGGGACGCCCCGCCTCACGCGCGGCGCGCGCGGCGACGGCACTCCCGGCCAGCACCACGTCATAGCCTTCGTCGCGCAGAATCTCCGAGAGCAACTCGCGGATGCCCATTTCGTCGTCGACTACCAGTATTTGAGACATAGCTTTCGTCAATGATGATGGCTAAAAGATGGGGCGCTAGGCGCTGCCCGCTGCTGGCTGCTTGCCCCCTTGTGGGGGCTCGTCGCCGGCTGCCGCCGGCAGGCGGATCGTCACCTCGGCACCGCGCGGTGCCCGATTGGCGATACGAATCTCGCCGTGATGCTCGTCGATGATCTTCTTGACGATCGCCAGACCCAGGCCCGTGCCCCTGGCTTTGGTGGTGACATAGGGCTCGAAAGCGCGCGCCAGGATCTGCGGCGGAAAGCCGCCGCCGTTATCGCGCACCGAGAGCAGTACCGCGTTCCCCTCTTGCCTGGTCGCCACCAGGATCTCGGGCCGCGTCTCCTCCTGCAGCGCATCCGCCGCGTTCGCCAGCAGATTGTGGATCACCTGGCGCAACTGGGTCTGGTCGCCCGCCACCCTCGGCAAATCGGCGGCGAGTTCGGCGGAAACCCTCACCTGAGAGGTCTCGTAGAGCACCAGCACTTCGCTCACCAGGGCGTTGAGGTCGAGCGCTCGCAATTGTGGCGGCGGCGAGCGCGCGTAGTCGCGGAAGTCGTTGACCATGTTCTTCATCGCCTCGACCTGGTTGACGATGGTCCGGGTCGCCCGCTCCAGCAGTTCGCGCGCATCCGGGTCGAGCTTGTCGGCCAGCTTGTGCTGCAGGCGCTCCGCCGAGAGCTGAATCGGCGTCAGCGGATTCTTGATCTCGTGGGCGAGACGCCGCGCCACCTCGCCCCAGGCCGCCGAGCGCTGCGCCGCGATCAGGTAGGTGATGTCGTCGAAAACCACGACCAGGCCGCTGCCACCCGCCTCGGGCAGGGTCGAGCCGCGCAGCAGCAGCACTTGCGGCGCCGCGCCGGGACGTTCGATTTCGACCTGCTGCTGCCATTCGCCGGCGCGTTCGAAACCCTCGCGGATCGCCGCCTTGAGCTCATCGTGGCCCGGCCATTGGTCCAACGTCCGCTCCGCCACCGCGGTCAGGTCCTCGCCCAGGATGGCGTAGGCGCCGCGATTGGCTGCGCGCAGCAGGAAGTCGCGATCGAAGGCCAGCACGCCTGCCGAAAGATTGGCCAGAACGCTCTCGAGGTAGGCCCGCGCCGCCTCCAGTCCGGCCCGATGGCGCTCCGCCTCGCGCCGGGCGTCGTCCAACTGACGCGTCATGCGGTTGAACGATTGCGTCAGCACGCCCAGTTCATCCGGCGTCTCCAGCGCGGCGCGCGGGGAAAAATCGCCGGCCGCCACCGCCTGCGTGCCCTCGGCCAGGATCAACAGCGGCGCCACCAGCCGCTGCGCCAGGAAGATCGCCAGGGCGATGGCCGCGAACAGCGCCAGGAGCAGGGTCAGGGTCAGGGTCAGGGCGTAGATGTGCTTCAGCCCTTGGCGGCCGAGCGACAGCTCCTGGTAGTCGCGATGCGCCGCCTCCACGATCCCCGCGCTGCGGGCAATCGAGGGCGCCACCGCCTGGGTGAGCTGCAGCACTCGTGTCTCTACCGACAGCGCCCCGCCCGTGACCGGCACCAGCACGCGCAGGGTCAGGCCGGTCGCGGCGTCGCCCTCGATCAGGGACAGACCCCGGCCCTGCCGCGCCTGGCGCAACTGCATGGCGCTGGGCAACTCGGGCAGCAGGCGACCGAGATCGCCCGAGCTGGTCGCCAGCACCTGACCGCTGGCCGAAAACAGCGTCGCGCTCTGCGCACCGGCTTGCTCGCGCAGTCGGTTCAGCCTTGCCGGGCCGGCCGACTGCGGGTCGCCGAGGTCGAGCGCCATGCTGCGCGCCTTGTCGTTCAGTTCGCCCAGCAGGCTGTCGAGCACGTTGCGGCCGAGGTCCAACCCGCCCTTGAGGGCCGACTCGACGCGCACGTCGAACCAGGACTCGATGCTATTGACCACGAACTGCATCGACACCGCATACACCAGCGCGCCGGGCAGCACCGCCATCAGCGCCAGCATCAGGAGCAGGCGCGACTTCAGGCGCGAGCCGAATACGCCTTGCCGATACTCGCGCCACAATGCGAACAACTGCACTATCACCAGCGCCAGCAGGGCCACCGCGACCACGGCATTGAGACCCAGGAGCAGCGGGTAGTCGCGCGCGAACAGCGCCGTGTTGGCGCTGGCCGATGCCAGCAGGAAGAGCAGGATCGCGGCGACCGCGGCGGCGACGATGACGAGGATTTTCATTTCGGCGCGCGCCCGCCATCCGGGGCTCCGGGAATGAACTGCCAGTGCAGGGTCAGCGCGTCGATCTGCCAATCGCTGTTGGCGATAGCGTCGACCTGGAAGGGTTTGGGCAGTTGCTGGCGGTCGAGCGACAGTCGCAGCGCCGCCTGGTAGATGTCGCCCTCCTTGACCGCGCTCTTGGCGACCACCGGCAGGGCGAAAACGCGCGACATCACGCGCAGCGCCTCGCCCAGGCTGGCAAAGCTTTGATACAGCGCGCCGTTGGCGAGCCGGTACTGGCGCGTCAGGGCGTCGTAGGAAAGGCGGTAGTTGATGGTCTTGCCGGCGATGTGCTCATTGGCCCAGTACCAGCGGTTGCGCGTCAGATCGAACTCGAGCAGGAAATAGAGCGGCATGCCGCGCGAGACGGCTTCTTCGAGATGGGCGCCGAGGGAAACCTTGAACTCGGCGGTGAGCAGATAGGCGTCGTCGTCCGCGGTCAATTGGGCGCTGACCGGTGTGATCGTGCCGGCCCGGGTGTACACCGGCAGAGCGATCAGGGCCAGCACGACGAGCAGCCAGAGCGGCCGGCGCATCAGGCGGCGGCGCGCGGCCTCAGCTGCGTTTCTGCAGCAGTGCATAGAAGAAACCGTCATGTTCCGCTTGCGGCCTGAGTTGCCAACCGGTTTGCCCTTGTGGCGCCCCCCCTGTGCCGGTCGGCAAGAGCAGCGCATCGGCATGGCGCGCAGCGAGAGCGGCGACCTGCTGCGCATTCTCCTGCGGAAAAAGCGAACAGGTACAGTAGAGCATTCTGCCACCGGGAGCGAGTACGCGCCACAGGGCATCGGCAATCTCGGCCTGGGTGCGGCTGAAACCGGCGAGGTCAGTCTCGCGTCGCAGCCACTTGATGTCGGGATGGCGACGCACCACGCCGGAGGCCGAGCAGGGAACGTCGGCGAGGATGCGGTCGAACGGTCGGCCGTCCCACCAGTCGTCCAGTTGCCGGCAATCCGCGGTCCGGATCGAGGCAGCGAGGCCGAGGCGCCCCAGGTTCTCGGCGATGCGCGCAGCGCGGCCGGCGTCGGCATCGAGCGCGAGCAGGTCTGCGTCGGCCAGCTCCAGAATATGCGCGCTCTTGCCGCCGGGGGCGGCGCAGGCGTCGAGCACGCGCATGCCGTCGCCGGCGCCGAGCAGCACCGCTGCCTGCTGCGCGCCCCAGTCCTGAACCGAGAGCAGGCCCTCGTTGAAGCCCGGCAGCCGCTCCACCGGCAGCGGTTTGTCCACCAGGATCGCCGTCTCGTCGAGTGCGTGCGCGGCAATGCCGGCATCGCGAAACGCGGCGAGACATTCGGCGGCGGCGCTGCGCCGGCGGTTGACCCGCAGCGTCAGCGGCGGGCGGGCGTTGCCGGCGGCGAGGATGTCCTGCCACTGCGCCGGATAATTTTCGCGCAGCGCCGCAATCCACCACAGCGGATGCTGATAGCGGGCGAGCAGGTCGGCGTCGGCCGCCGCCTCCAACTCGACGCGCTGCCGCAGATAGTTGCGCAGCAGCGCGTTGGCCAGCGCCTTGAACTGGCCGCGGGCTATGCCCCCGGCGGCAGCCACCGCCTGGTCGACCGTGGTGTGGCCGTCCTCGGGCCTGGCGGCGAGCCGATACAGCGCCGCCAGCAGCAGGGCGCGCAGGCGGGCATCCCGGAGCGGCTGGCGCAACAGCCGGTTGAGCAGGAAGTCGCCCCGGCCGTAGCGGCGCAGCGCGCCGTAGGCGAGATCCTGCACCGCACCTCGGCTCGCCGCAGGCAAATCGGGATGGCTGCGCCAGCAAGCCGCCAGCGCCGCATCGAGATTGCGTCCGGCGAACACCGCGGCGATCGCCGTTGCGGCAAGATCGAGCGCGTGGGCGAGGGAGTCTGGGGAAATGGGATCGGCTGGCATCGGCTTGGTCACCATCGTAGCAGACAGTATTTGTACGGGGCGCCAGTCTGCGCCTGAAGGAACGCAGCGACGGCCCCGGGGGAATTCAATCGGGCGGCGAAAAAATCTCGCCCGGGCTCAACGTGAACCCGCGCAGGAAATCGCCGGCGCCCAGGCGTCGGCTGCCGGGCTTCTGCAGCTCGGTGAGGCAAAGCGCGCCCTGGCCGCAGGCGACGACGATGCCCCGGTCATCGGCCGCGAGCACCTCGCCCGACTTGCCCGAACCGACCGTCGTCGTCACTGCCCGCCAGATCTTCAGCGGCGTTTCCCTGATCATTGCGGTGGCAACGGGGAAGGGATCGAAGGCCCGCACCTGGCGCTCCAGTTCCGGCGCCGGCCGGCGCCAGTCGAGCGCCGCCTCGGCCTTGGCGATCTTGGCGGCGTAGCAGACGCCTGTCTCAGGTTGGGGGATGGGCGTCAACTGCGTGAGCCGCCCCAGCGCTTCGACGATCAGTTCGGCGCCCAGCGACGCGAGCTTGTCGTGCAGCGTCGCGGCAGTGTCCGTCGGGGCGATCGCGAGCGTCCGCTGCAGCAGCATCGCCCCGGTGTCGAGGCCGGCGTCCATTTGCATCAGGGTGATGCCGGTCTCGCGATCGCCGGCCAGGATCGCCCGCTGGATCGGTGCCGCGCCGCGCCAGCGCGGCAGCAGCGAGGCGTGGATGTTGAGGCAGCCCAGGCGCGGCAGGTCGAGCACCGCTTGCGGCAGGATCAGGCCATAGGCCGCCACCACCATCAGGTCGGCGCCAGCGGCGCGGATCGCCTCGTGGCTGGCCGGATCCTTCAGCCGTTCCGGCTGATAGACGGGCAGTCCGTGCTGCAATGCGAGTTCCTTGACGGCGCTGGCGGCGAGCTTCATGCCGCGGCCGGCCGGCCGGTCCGGCTGGGTGAGCACCAGCGCCACCTGGTGGCCGGCGGCGAGGATGGCCGAGAGCGCCGCAGCGGCGAACTCCGGGGTGCCGGCGAAGACGATTTTCAAGCGGTAATCCGGGCGTGCTGCTTGATGAACTTGCTCTTGATCCGCGTCTGCTTCAGGCGCGAAAGATATTCGACGAACACCTTGCCCTGCAGGTGGTCCATCTCGTGCTGTATGCACACCGCCAGCATGCCGTCGGTCTCCAGTTCGAAAGGCTGTCCGTCCATACCCAGGGCGCGCACCCGTATCCAGGCGCTGCGGGTGACCGAATCATAGACGCCGGGAACCGACAGGCAACCCTCCTCGCCCTCGCATTCGCCCTCGCGCGCGAGGATCTCCGGGTTGATGAAGACCTGCAACTGCGACTTGTCCTCCGAGACGTCGATGACGATCAGCCGACGGTGCACATCGACCTGGGTCGCGGCCAGACCGACGCCGGGTGCAGCGTACATCGTCTCGGCCATGTCGGCGGCGAGCTGCCGGACTTCGGCATCGACGCACTCGACCGGCGCCGCGATTTTGTGCAGACGCGGATCGGGGTAAATCAGGATGGGTAGTATGGCCATGGGCTTGCGCTGTCTGGGGGTTGCAGTTGCCGGATCAGGGAATTACATGCAAAATCTCACGCTGCATACGATTGCTCATGACCGGCGAGGTGCCACGATGTCCCGCATTATATCCGCGCTGCTCCTGATTTTTTCAAGCCTGCTGGTGCCTGCCCAGTCGTCGTTTGCCGATCAGGTGCAAGCACCTCAAGAGGCGCCAGCGCCGGCGCTGGCCGCGAACGCACCGGCGCGCCACGTCGTCGTGCCCGGCGACACGCTCTGGGGCATCGCCGCAAAATTTCTCAAGGAACCCTTCCGCTGGCCGGAGATCTGGGGCCTCAACCGGGAACAGATCAGGAACCCTCATCTCATCTATCCCGGCCAGGTGGTGGTTCTCGACACCAGCAGCGGCCGGCCGCTGCTGAAGATCGAGGCCGCGACAGAGACGGTGGACAAACTCGAACCGCGCATCTATTCCTCGGAGAACCGGGTCGCGATTCCCAGCATTCCCCAGGAGGCGATCGAACCCTTCCTCTCAGAACCGCTGGTGGTCGAGGCCCACGCCCTCGACCAGGCCCCGCGCATCATCGCCACCCGGGGCGACCGCGTCTATGCCGGCGCCGGCGACACAGTCTATGTCGCCGGCATCAAGGAGCCGACCAAACTGTGGCAGGTCTACCGCCCGGGCAAGGCGCTGATCGATCCGGACACCCAGGAAACGCTCGGCTACGAGGCGGTGTATCTCGGCACCGCGCGCGTCGTCCGCGAAGGAGAGCCCAGCACCGTCGACATCGTCAGCTCGCGCCAGGAGATCGGCCGCGGCGACCGCCTGGTGCCGGCCGTCCAGACCGGCGTCATCCGTTACGTGCCGCACGCGCCGGACAAGACGATCAACGGGCGCATCATCTCGATTTACGATGGCGTCGGCGTCGGCGGCAACCAGTCGGTCGTGGCGCTGTCGCGCGGCAGCAGGGACGGCCTCGAGGTCGGGCACGTGCTGGCAATTTACGACGGCGGCGCGAAGGTCAGCGACCGCTTCGAGGGCAAAAAGAAAACCTACCAGTTGCCCGACGAAAAGAACGGCTTGCTGTTCGTGTTCCGCGTCTTCGACCGGGTCTCCTACGCGCTGGTGATGAACGCCGCCCGCCCGGTAGCGGCCGGCGATATCGTCCGTACTCCCTAGGACGTGTTCCCCTCGTGGCCGCCGATGGGAGTCTCGCCCCCTGGCTGCGACTGACGCTGGTCCCCGGCATCGGCGGCGAGACGCAGCGCCGGCTGCTCCAATCCTTCGGCCTGCCCGAGGCGGTTTTCGCTGCCGGGATGAAGGCGCTGACCGACGTCGTCGGGGCTGCCCAGGCCGAACGCCTGCTGGCTTTTGACGGCACCGCCGGCATCGAAGCGGCGACTATCTGGGCCGAGGCGCCCGGCAACCGCATCCTGACCCTGGCCGACGCCGACTACCCGCAAGCGCTGCTGGAATGCGCCGATCCGCCGACGCTGATCTACGTGAAGGGCAGCGCCCCGCTGCTGAACGGCAAGAGCCTGGCGATCGTCGGCAGCCGCAATCCCACCCCGCAAGGGGAAGCCAACGCCTCCGCCTTCGCCGCCGAACTGGCCGCGGCCGGCCTGAGCATCGTCAGCGGCCTGGCGCTGGGCATAGACGCGGCAGCGCATCGCGGTGCCATGAAAGCCGGCGGTCACACCATCGCGGTGATCGGCACCGGCGCCGACCGCATCTATCCCGCCAGGAACCGGGAGCTGGCCCATGCAATCTGTGAGCATGGCGCGATCCTCTCCGAGTTTCCGCTCGGCACGCCACCGCTGCCCGGCAACTTCCCGCGCCGCAACCGCCTGATCGCCGGCCTGTCCCGGGGCTGCCTGGTAGTCGAGGCGGCAGCGCGGAGCGGCTCGCTGATCACCGCCCGGCTGGCGGCGGATTTCGGGCGGGAGGTGTTCGCCATTCCCGGCTCGATCCACTCGCCGCTGTCCAAGGGCTGTCACCAACTGATCCGGCAGGGCGCGAAACTGGTCGAATCGGCCCAGGACGTCCTCGAAGAGCTGGGCTGGGCGTCAGCGACGGCGAGCGCGTTGCCGGCGGCAAGCGCCGCGCAGGGAACCGACGCGCTGCTGATGGCATTGGGCCACGATCCGTGCACCATCGACGTCCTCGCCGCGCGTGCCGGCTTGACGCCCGATGCGCTTCTTGCCATGCTGTTGCAACTGGAACTCGAAGGCCATGTCGCCAGTTTGCCCGGCGGCCGCTATCAACGCCTTACAACATAAGCCTCGGAAGCCAGAATCATGTTCGACATCCTCGTCTATCTGTTCGAAACCTATTACCAGCCCGGCGCCTGCCCGGCGCCTGCCGTGCTCGCGCGCAAGCTCTCCGCCGCCGGCTTCGAGCAGGAGGACATCTCGGCAGCGCTGGAGTGGCTCTCCGGCCTGGAGCGCCTGGCCGATGCCGAGGGCTGCACCGCCGGCCCCCGCTCCCTGCGTCTGTACTGCGCCCCGGAACTGGCCAAGCTGCCGGTAGAGTGCCGGGGGTTCCTGTGTTTTCTCGAAAACGCCGGCGGCATCGATGCCATGCTGCGCGAGATGATCATCGAACGCGCCATGGTGCTGCCGGAGCCGACGGTCTCGCTCGACAAGCTGAAAATCATCGTCCTGATGGTGATGTGGCGACGGCACCAGGCGGTCGACACCCTGCTGTTAGAGGAACTGCTCTCCGAAGAAGACGACCAGCCCTACGTGCACTGACCCGTGTACCGAGTGCCGACCCGCCTTGCCAGTTTCCCCGCCGTGCGCTTATCATGCGGCGCTTCGTACCTGCCTTGGCACGGCGGGACGCGCTCTCCGGCATCCTGAAATGAGCAAACAACTGATCATTGCAGAAAAACCCTCGGTGGCGCAGGACATCGCGCGCGTCCTGGGCGGCTTCACCAAGCAGAACGATTACTTCGAGAACGACGACTACGTGCTCTCCTCGGCGATCGGCCATCTGCTCGAACTGACGGTGCCGGAGGAGTACGAGGTGAAACGGGGCAAGTGGTCCTTCGCCCACCTGCCGGTGATCCCGCCGCATTTCGCCCTGAACCCGATCGAGCGCACCGAGGATCGCCTGAAGCTGCTCACCCGGCTGATCAAGCGCAAGGATGTCGCCGGCCTGATCAACGCCTGCGACGCCGGACGCGAAGGCGAGCTGATCTTCCGTTACCTGCAGCAGCACGCCAAGACCGACAAGCCGGTGCGCCGGCTGTGGCTGCAATCGATGACCCAGGGTGCGATCAAGGAGGGCTTCGCCCACCTGCGCACCGACGCCGAGATGAAGCCGCTGGCCGACGCCGCGCGCTGCCGTTCCGAGGCCGACTGGCTGATCGGCATCAACGGCACCCGCGCCATGACCGCCTTCAACTCGAAGAGCGGCGGCTTCCACAAGACGCCGGTGGGCCGCGTGCAGACGCCGACGCTAGCGATCCTGGTCGAGCGCGAAGAGAAGATCCGCAAGTTCGTATCGCGCGACTACTGGGAGGTCGAGGCCGAGTTCGGCGCCGTCGCCGGCATCTACCGCGGCCGCTGGTTCGACGAGAAATTCAAGAAGCCCGAGGCCGACGAGCACGCCCGGCCGGAGCGCCTCTGGGACGTCGCCAGCGCCGAGGCGCTGCGCAAGAAGTGCCTGGGCAAGCCGGGCATCGTGACGGAGGAGAGCAAGCCCACGACCCAGCTCTCGCCGCTGCTGTTCGACCTCACTTCGCTGCAGCGCGAGGCCAACGGCCGCTTCGGCTTCTCCGCCAAGTCCACGCTGGGACTGGCGCAGGCGCTGTACGAGAAGCACAAGGTATTGACCTATCCGCGGACCGACGCCCGGGCGCTGCCCGAGGACTACATCGGCACGGTCAAGGAGACCCTGCAGGCCTTCTCGGGCACGCCCTACGCGCTGTTCGCCGGGCAGATCCTGAAGGGCGGCTGGGTGCATCCGAACAAGCGCATCTTCAACAACGCCAAGATTTCCGACCACTTCGCCATCATCCCCACGGCGCAGACGCCGAAGAACCTCTCCGACGCCGAGCAGAAGCTCTACGATCTGGTCGCCAAGCGCTTCCTCGCCATCTTCTACCCGGCCGCCGAATACAACGTCACCACGCGCATCACCCGGGTCGAGGACGAACCGTTCAAGACCGAAGGCAAGGTGCTGGTATCCGCCGGCTGGCTCGCCGTCTACGGCAAGGAAGTGCTGGACGAGGACGATGCCGAGAAGCCGCAGCTGGCGGCGGTGGAAAAGAACGAGCGGGTCTGGGCCAACGACGTCCTGGTCAAGCCGAACCAGACCAAGCCGCCGCCGCGCTTCAACGAAGCGACGCTGCTCTCGGCCATGGAAGGGGCGGGCAAGCTGGTCGAGGACGAGGAGCTGCGCGAAGCCATGGCGGCGCGCGGCCTGGGCACGCCGGCCACCCGCGCCGCCACCATCGAGGGCCTGATCAACGAGGAATACGTGCATCGCAACGGCCGCGAACTGCAGCCGACGGCGAAGGCCTTCTCGCTGCTGTTCGCGCTCTCCAAGCTCGGCGTCGACGAACTGCATTCGCCCGAACTCACCGGCCACTGGGAACACCAGTTGCGCCAGATGGAGACCGGCGAACTGGCGCGCAACGACTTCATGGAGCACATCGCCGAACAGGCGCGGGTGATGGTCGAGCGCATCAAGCACGGCGAGATCCCCGACGAGGCCTTCAGCACGCTGAAGACGCCTTGTCCGAAATGCGGCGGCGTGATCCAGGAGAACTACAAGAAATTCCAGTGCAAATCTTGCGACTTCTCGCTGTGGAAGGTCGTCGCCAGCCGCCAGTACGAGCCCGAGGAAGTCGAGGAACTGCTGGAGAAACGCGTCATCGGCCCGCTGCAGGGCTTCCGCAGCAAGATGGGCCGACCCTTCGCGGCGATGATCCGCTTGAACGCCGAGAACCAGCCCGAGTTCGACTTCGGTAACGGCGGCGGCGAGGGCGAGGGCGAGGAAGTCGACTTCAGCGGCCAGGAGGCGCTGGGCGCCTGTCCTAAATGCGGCGCCCGCGTCTTCGAGCATGGCATGGCCTACGTCTGCGAAAAGTCGGTCGGTCCGGCCAAGAGTTGCGACTTCCGTTCGGGCAAGATCATCCTGCAGCAGCCGGTGGAGCGCGCCCAGATGCAGAAGCTGCTCGACGGCGGCAGGACCGATCTGCTGAAGGGCTTCGTGTCCGCGCGCACCAAGCGCAAGTTCTCCGCCTACCTGGTGCGCGGCGCCGACGGCAAGGTCGGCTTCGAGTTCGAACCCAGGGCAGCGAAGGTGGCGAAAGAACCGGCCAAGGAGGTCAAAGCGGCGGCATCGGCCGCAGCGCCCTCAGCCCCCGCTGCCCCGGCCAAGGTCGCCAAAGTGGCCAAACCGGCCAAAGCCAAGAGTGCCGCCGCCCCCGCGAAGAAGCGTGCCACAGCCAAATAGCGATTCTGTTCACAACCAGGCCGGCATCCGCGCCGCCAGCGCCTGCTTCTCCCTGACCGCTTCGCCCACCAGGGCGAAGCCCAGCGCGGTGCCGGAGGCGTCCTCGAACAGCGCCTTAATCCCACCCTCACCACCCTTGCCACCCTCGTCCGCTTCCTCGCGCCAACTGCCTTGCGCATCCGCGGGCGGCGGGCAGACCACGGCAGGACAGGCGGGCGTCTTCACCACCACCGGCATCGCCGGGTAGCCGACCTCGGTCGGATCGCCGGCGAGAGTTTTAGCGAGCGCGCGCGCCGCCTGCATGATCGGCATGACGAAGGGCAGTACCCGGCCGTCGATCTCGGCGCAATCGCCCAGCGCGTGAATATCCGGCCCGGAGCTCGCGAGCGTTCTGTCGACGCGGATGCCGCGACCCACGGCAAGCCCGGCCGCCTGGGCGAGTTCCACGGCAGGCTGCAAACCCACGGCGGAGAGCACGAGGTCGGCCGAGTGCTGGCCACCTTGTCCGTCGAAAAGACGAAAACCGCTGCCCTCCTCCCAGACCTCGGTGCTTCCGGTCGACAAGTGGAAGCGCACCCCCGCGGACTCCAGCCGGTCGCGGAAGAAGGCGGCTGCCCGCGGCGGCAGCAGGCGGCCTAAGGGCTGCGGCGCGAGATCGAAGACATCGACCGCGATGCCCGCGGCGCGCAGATCGTTGGCGAACTCGCAGCCGATCAGTCCGGCGCCGAGTATCGCCACCCTCGCCACCCGCGTTTTGCCATCGAGCGCGTCGCGAAAGGCGGCATAGTCGGCCAGATTGTTCACCGACAGCACCCGGCCGGCGCCGTCGCCCCGCAGCGGCAGACGGATCGGCATGGCGCCCTGGGCCAGCACCAGCTTGCGGTAGGGCAAGGGTCCGGCGCTGGTCTGCAGCAAGCGTTCGGCGGGCAGGATGCGCTCGACCCGGGTATGGACGCGCAGTTCGACGCCGAGCTGGCTCGCCAACTGCGCCGGCGGCGTCAGCAGCAACTGGGCAGCGTTCTTCCCGGCCGCCAGTGCATTGGACAGGCTGGGTTTGGAATAGAAACCGCCGTCGTCCGCAGTGACGATCACCACCGGCAGGTCGCGATCGATCCGGCGCAGCTCGCGGGCGACGGTGATACCCGCGAGGCCGCTGCCGATGATGACGATGGCCTCGCTCACGGGATCTCGATCATCTCGAAGTCGCCCTTGGCGACGCCGCAGTCGGGACAGCACCAGTCGCCGGGCACGTCCTGCCAGCGGGTGCCGGCGGCGATACCGTGTTCGGGGTCGCCAGCGGCCTCGTCGTAGAAGTAGCCGCACACGATGCATTGATATTTTTTCATTTCGATCTCCATTGAATGTGGGTCAGGCGGGGAGCTGGTCGAGACGCGCGCGGTAGTGACCGGCGTGGCGTTCCTCAACCCGGGCGAGCGCGGCAAAGCGCTTGCTTGCCCGCGCCAGCGTCTGCGCGAAGCGGGCGGCGTGCTCCTTCGACTCGGCGATCTGTTCGTCGATCTCCGCCACCGCCAGGTGCTTGCCCTCGGCTTCGGCGGCGATCCTGAACGACGGATACATTTCGGTGAATTCGTGGGTCTCGCCCTCGATCGCCATGCTCAGGCACCTGGCCGGCGTCATGTCCGCCGCCGGGTAGAGCAGGTCGAGGTGGCCGAAGGCGTGCTGTACTTCCTGGTCGGCGGTCTCCTCAAAGATCCTCGCCGTCGCCTCGTCTCCCGCGGCGCGGCAGAGCTTGGCGAAGTAGCGGTACTTGATGTGCGCCATCGACTCGCCGGCGAAGGCGGATTCGAGGTTTGCCAGGGTTGCCGATGGTGTTGCTGCTGGGCTTATTGGTGGGTTTACTGAGGCGCTTGCCATGGTGCTTCTCCTTGTCCGGTGATGAACGGATCGTTCACGCCGCACAGAATAAGCAAGCCGCCATCATTGATCCAATGAATTAACAGTATCCTATCGATAGCTAACGACTATTTAACCGCCTTGGTTCCGGGCAGGCGGCAGTCGAGAACGGCGCGGCGCACCACGTCGATGGCACGGTGGCGCGGGAAACTGCTGCGCCAGACCAGGCCGACCCGCCGCGACGGCTGGGGATCGACGAAGGGCTTGACGCGCAGCAGGGGGTCGTCGCGGCCGATCAGGTCGACGCTGGAGGCCGGCATCACGGTGACGCCGACGCCCGAGGCCACCATGTGGCGTATGGTCTCCAGAGAACCCCCCTCAAGGATGTTCGCGGCGCC
>Ga0315268_10004244_pt1 | contig 15561 bp, 20 predicted proteins | sample C1_top_MG_FD_204535 | JGI IMG/M metagenome (GOLD analysis project Ga0315268, IMG submission 204535) | Sediment microbial communities from Yellowstone Lake, YNP, Wyoming, USA - C1_top | ecosystem: Environmental > Aquatic > Freshwater > Lake > Sediment | place: USA: Wyoming | collected 2017-08-01
CGGAAGCGGCTCCACAGCGAGAATCGCCGTGAAACTGATCGGTGAGATGGTCCAGGCGGGAGTCAACATCGTCGGCATCCCAACTTCGAAAGAGTCCGAGGACATCGGCCGTTCAGCTGGAATCCCGATTGGGGAGCTCAAGGCACATACGGTGATTGACATCACAATAGACGGCGCTGATGAGGTCGATCCTGCCCTCAACCTCGTCAAGGGCCTCGGAGGAGCGCTCGTTCGCGAGAAGATAGTGGCTGCCGCCACGAATCTTGAGATCATAATCGTGGATGAATCGAAGCTCGTCGACTATCTCGGACAGAAGGTCCCGCTGCCAGTCGAGATCGTCAAGTTCTCTCACGAGGCGACCATTCACCAGCTCGAGCAGTTGGGATGTCGCTGCATGCTCAGGACAAGGCATGGAGAGAGGTTCGTGAGCGACAATGGCAACTACATTGTTGACTGCAAGTTCGCGAAGATAGACGATCCAACGAAGTTGGAGACAGAAATCAACCTCATCCCAGGCGTGGTCGACAGCGGACTCTTCCTCGGACTCGCAGACAAGGTCATTGTCGCGAGAAAGGGAGGAATCGATATACTGGAGAAGGAAAGCGTCCTCCGCCCGAGGTCTACTTCGCGAGCTCCTTGAGCTGCTTTATGCTGCTCTCAATCAGCTCGATCTTCTTCCGCTCTTCGGCCTCAATGATCTCGATTATCTTGTCGAACGGTATCGAGAGCTTGTTCGAGTGGACGGGCCTGCCCTTGCCCTCCTTCTTGATGTCCCGCTTGCTGACCCACTTGCGCCTCCGCAGCTCTTGCATCGCAATCGACACCTCTGGCTGCCGCAGGCTCGTGGCGCTCTCGATCTCGACGGACGTGGTCTCCTCCTTCTTTCTCAGGAAAACAAGCGTCTTGGCCATGTTCTTCGACAGGCCGGTGCGCATGAGAAGCTCGACGAGCATCTCGTCCTTCTTGGTGAGGCCTTTGTCCGTCATATTATGTGCCTAGCCAATTATTAATTGCCGTATATATATTCCTTTCCATCCAAATGCGAAGATATTTACCGTGGCCGATGACAAACTCTATCGTCTTTCGGAGTCGACGTCAGCACGCAAATATCGTAGCAGCCAATTCGGCAATCCTTTAATACAAGTTGCCGCTTACTCGTGTTCTGCCCTGAGGGCCACTGATTGAAATGAAGATGCCCAGAGTCACAAAAGAGTTCTGCCCCAAGTGCAAGAAGCACACGGAGCACGAGGTCGAGAGAGTGAAGTCTCGGCCGAGGAGTGAGCTCAAGTGGGGGCAGAGGAGATACAGGAGGGCGACAGCAGGCTACGGGGGTTTCCCGAGGCCCAAGTACGAGGGCAGGCAGAAACCCACGGTCAAGGTCGCACTCAGGTACAGGTGCAAGGTCTGCAAGAAGGCTCATCAGCGGACATGTTTCAGAGCCAAGACCTTCGAGCTGAAGGAGGCCTGAGGAATGAGTAGCAAGATTCCAGCTCCCAAGTCCAAGTTCATCACGGTGAAATGCCCGGACTGCGGCAACGAGCAGATCGCGTTCAACAAGCCTGCGACTCAGGTGAAGTGCAACGTGTGCGGCGCCACTCTGATAAAGCCCACTGGTGGGAAGGGTGTCGTCAGGGGGCAGCTGCTCGGAGAGGTCCAGTAATGCCACACAAGGTCGAGTATCCTGAAGTCGGAGACATGGTCGTCTGCGGTGTGCAGAACGTCAAGAATTTTGGAGCATTCGTATCACTGGACGAGTACGGCGGCAAGGAAGGCTTCATCCACGTGAGGGATGTCGCGACAGGCTGGGTCAAGTACATCAGGGACCACGTTCGTGAAGGCCAGAAGATCGTATGCAAGGTTCTAAGCGTCGACAAGGAGAGGGGCCACATCGATCTCTCTCTCAAGCAGGTGAACGAACACCAGAAGCGCGAGAAGATTCAGGAGTGGAAGAACGAGAAGAAAGCGGAGAAGCTCCTAGAGATCGTGGGCACGAAGATGGGCAAGACCCTGGAGGAGGCGTACACCGAAGCTGGCGAGAAGCTTATCGCTGAGTACGGCGCGCTCTTCACGGCCTTCGAGGAAGTCACTGTCAACCCTGACGCGCTGAAGGAGGTCGGCCTAGACAAGAAGTGGGCGGCCGCAGTGACCGAGGTCGCGAAGGAGAACATCCAGGCTCCGTCCGTCACGATCGATGGGACCCTCGAGGTAAGCAACCCAGGATCGGACGGTATCGACCACATCAAGAAGGCCCTTGCGATGGGAGTCGATACTGATGACGCCGCTGTCAACATCCACTACATAGGCGCTCCGAAGTACCGCATCACTGTCACCGCTGAGGATTACAAGGTCGCCGAGCAGGAGCTCAAGGCGACTATCACGAAGATCACCGCTGCAGTACAGAAGGCAGGGGGCTCTGCAAGCTTCAAGAGAAATGAGGAGAAATGAAGACCCTTCTGAGGAAGTGCTCCTCGTGCAGAGAGTACACATTGAAAGAGCCGTGCCCTAAGTGCGGAGGGACTACCTTCATGACCATGCCTGCCAAGTACTCTCCTGAGGACAGGTACGGAGAATACAGAAGGCGCCTGAAGAACGAGATGAAGGGAACCTAGATGGAAGATATCGTTGTCGTGTTCAAGGAGAAGCCAGTCCTGAAGGAGCCTATCCTGGTAGAGGGCTTGCCGGGCGTTGGAAACGTCGGTAAGCTGGCCGCGGAGCATCTCGTAGACCAGCTGAAAGCGGTGAAGTTCGCGGAGATGTTTTCCAAGTTCTTCCCGCCGCAAGTCCTCGTGAACGATGCGGGGACCATCAGGCTCGTCAGCAATGAGATGTACTACGTGCAGAGGCCCGATGCCAGCAACGACATCGTCATCATGATAGGGGATTACCAAGGTCTTACTCCGGACGGACAGTACGAGCTATCGGACAAGACGCTTAAGATCGCGAAGGATCTGGGCGTGAGAAGGATCTTCACGCTCGGGGGTTACGGCCTGGGCAAGATGATCGAGAAGCCGAGGGTCCTGGGAGCTGCGACGGACATCGAACTAGTCGAGGAGATGAAGAATTTCGGCGTGACCTTCTCGAAGGGCGAGCCTGGAAGCGGCATTGTGGGCGCCAGCGGCCTGCTGCTCGGGCTCGGCAACTTGTACGGCATGCGGAGCGTGTGTCTGATGGGCGAGACCTCCGGATACTTCGTCGATCCCAAGGGAGCTCAGGCAGTTCTCGAAGTACTCGCGAAGATACTGGGCGTCAAGATCGACTTCACTGAACTCGAGACCAAGGCCCAGCAGATCGACCAGATAACCTCCAAGCTGAGAGAAGCGGAGCCGCCAGTCGAGCCCAAGAGAGAAGATCTTGGGTACATCGGTTGACCTCAGTGTCCACGAATGTTCGGCGTGGCTCGCATTGAAATAAAAAAAAGGGGGGAGGTTATCCTGAGTGGTGACCTCTGAAATGAGTAGTTAGAGTGCATCCCATCCCGTTCTGACTACTTCTTCAGGTACTTTTCTTCGTATGTTCTGATGGCCGCAAGACTCTGCTCGGCGTGCTCGAACTTCTTCATGCGGTCGACTACCAACTCCAGCCTGGCATAGATGAGGTCCCTGATCGACGCCCTGATTGCTTCAGAGCGCGAGGGGAAATCATCGATTTCCACGAGGAAGTCGAGAGCACGCAGGTGTCTCTGCGGTATGCGGATGGTGATCTTCTCAGTGTCTGGCTCCGTGGTAAATCGCCCCGCTGCCGCCGTTTCCTCGTGACGCCCTTTGTACCTCTTCTGCCTTACCAGCGTCGGACAGTCCCTAATATAAATGGGAAATATATAATACTTCGTTTTTGCTTCGCGCGCGCTCTCGAAAGCCGTTCGAAAAACGATTTATACGATATCCATAATAGGGAGCGCGCTGCATACGTTCTGGCGCAGGAATCCCGACTTAGCTCAGACTGGCTAGAGCGGCTGACTGTAGTATGGAAATCGGTACGCCCGATCTCAGTCGCTGAAATCAGCAGGCCCCCGGTTCAAATCCGGGAGTCGGGACCATTTACTTTTGCTCGTCATACAGGCTCAGGGATGATTCTCCACTTCTCCGCAGCATCTGGCTTCACGACTTCCCTGTTCCTCTCGAGGATGGCCAGCTCTTTCGCCTCAAGAGATCGCTGATCCACCGATAGGATGATCCTGGTATTGCTTGCCATAGCGGTCTCGGTCCACCGGTCGATTGCCTTGAGCGTTCTTGGGAAATCGTTGGTAGTTGCAAGATACTCGATCCCATCGATGAGAATGACAGCGTTGTGCGACTTCTCCATGAAATTGACGAGGTAGTCGGTGAGCAGACTCAATTTGGAGGGGTCCATGTTATCCTTGCCAGCTACCGTCGACAGCCACAAGATGGGGGTCGTCTGGATGAAGTACCTCGAGCGAACATCCTTGGGGAATTGTCTCGTCACGATGATTCCTTGCGGGCGGCTTCTGTACCTCTTGCACTGTTTGCAGGGACATGGCAGACCGCATGAGCTGCATTCGAGGCTCTCGCACGGGAAGCTCTCGTCGTTTTCACAGTCGAAGCATCTTCCTTTCAGGATGTCCGAGAACATGGCGAATGAATAGTCTGGCTTCGGCTCCTCAACGAGATAGACGTACCTGTGAAGCAGGTTGAACCTCGCTTTGGAGCTAGAAACGAGTCTCTCAGCGACGGGCGCTGCCGTCATCACCATCTGTCCTCTGGCAATCGCAGTCGCGAATAATAGTCCTGAGATGGCAACCCCGACCGTGAAAGAAAGGCTAGCTATATCGCTGCTCAGATTCGCGAATGGCCCGACGCCCTCGACCGACATTGTCCAGACGACACCGCTCGCCACAAACAGCCAAACCCCGATTAGGAATATGCCGGCAGAACGTTTTCCGTCTCGATTGGTTTTCGTCATCGAATAGAGAGAGATGGTCGTAGTGGACAAGATCAGAATCCCAGATATCGCAATGATCAATCTGGATGTGCTCTCTGTGAGGTGTACTGTGCTCGGATTGGAGTAGTCCAGGGTGGCTGTCGAACCGAGAATGATCGTAGCGCCCACCGTGCCGATCATCGCCAAGCCAATTCGATTCGGAGGCCAGAAGCGTGTCTCTCTGGCAACTGGGAACACAAGGCAAAGGTTCCAGAGGAGCGTCAGGGTGAGCAACGTGGATATGACGAAAACCTTCGCGATTGTGACACCAATTTCCGCTTGGGATTGATCCAAAATCACATACAGAGGTCCTGTTATCATCGCAATGAAGGTTGTCATCATTGCAGTTAGGAATATCCCTGCGGGAAGCGAACTGGGCGCCTTCCCCCATGCAAGCATCCCCGCTCCGAAACAAATCGCACCGGCACCTAGAGATCCAATCCATGCCCAATCCAACATCTGGTGCTACCTTCTTCGGGCCATTACTGGCAACGTGTCTGTTGTACCATTTCCATGATCGATTCGGGACTGGGCGAGCGTCCCTATGCCGTCGTCGCAGCCCTGACTGCCTCGAGAAGTCGTTCGACCTGGAACGGTTTTGCTACGAAGTCAATCGCACCAGCCCTCATGGCCTCCTTTCTCAGGGCTTCCTTGACGAGCGCACTGACGACGATGATCTTCGCCTTTGGGTCCTGCTCCATGATCTTCACGATCGCTGACAGGCCATCCATCCCGGGCATCAAGATGTCCATTAGCACGACGTCGGGTTTCAGAGCTTTGTACTTCTCGATCGCCTCGAGCCCGTTTGCGGCCTCACCTGCGATCTCATGATCGTGCGATTCGAGGATGTCGCGGATCATCTCCCTGATGAATGGCGCGTCCTCGACTATCAGTACTTTGGACATCGTTAACCAACCCAACTCGAAGCTGTCTAGAAGTGAAGACGAATTCCTGCATATATAAGTTGGCCATTTCGATTATCGCGGGCGATAATGGGCTTTGGCAGGCACAAGCAGCTCTAGATGTCGCCACTGTTTTTGTTTTTCTTGTTGTGGCGCAAGGATGTCAAGGGTGAGCTATGCCTGTGTCTCCAGAGATATTGGGAGAGAATGCCTACGGCATTCTTGTCTGACAGCCAATCCGTCTTGGAGCGGCAAGACCAGCATCTCACAAGTAATAAATAGCACGAGATTCATATGTGATTTCGTCTGACGACTGTCGGACCGAAGGGATGGGCATGGTATTCGGCACACGCAGGAAGGATGCTCGAGATGCGGACGAGCCCGCAGATCAGCGCAGGGTTCCATACAGATTGGCGTCCTACGAACACGATCAAGAAGGCAAGAGATTCAAATCCAGCAACGTCGTATTCAGTTTCTGGAGCGCCGCGAAATACACCCTCATCCTGTCGTTGATGTTGTGGTGGCTGCCGATGTTCGGACAGATGATCGCGGGCTACGTAGGAGGCAGGAGAGCGGGCGGTCCCTGGAAAGGAGTCGCTGCCTCCATCGTGCCCGTCGTTGGCCTCTATGCTGTCATGACGGGCTTTCAGATTGGGTTTCTTCCATCGCACGTTTTCGGAGTCGCTGTTGCGCCCGCAGCGGTGGGGGCTGCTCTGAACCACAGCATACCTTTCATATCGCCGTACCTCCAGTTCTCATCGGACTATGTTGGTGCGTTTGTCAGCGCTCTCGCAGGAGCGAGCCCGTATGGAATCAACACCTACGTGCTCACCGTGGCGTTCGCGTACGTCGGGGGCGTGCTCGCAGAGCAGAACCGAAGGGAGATCGAGTACTCTTCGGGAGCGGTTGTGTCCAACACGACTGTCCTCGTTCATGACCCGAACTCATATCTGCCGCAGGCGGAATCGGAGAGCCCACACGGTGTCCTCGCAGGCGTGGGAGCTCTGCTACATCTCCCGGGAAGACGTGAGTATCCAAGCGCGAGCGGTGGGTTCGCCTCCCGAGGAAGAGGATCTTGGGCCAGAGCCGCCGAGATGCGCTACGCGGATGGCGAAGGCGAGATAGACGGTCAGTATCTCCTCCCGGAGGGAGAGCAGACATATGCCCAGCCAGCTCAGAGGCACAGACATCACAACCATCATCACAAGGATTCGTGGCAGCACAGCCAGAAGAGGAGAGGTGCTCAGAACTTCTCCGCGAAGCCAAGATTCAACTACCCGCAGTACCAGAACCCTCGACCCGAGGGTGGCTACAAGGGCGGGATGATCAGGCGGAGCAAGGAAGTCCCGAGGTTCAGCGTCTCCTCCGACCCGAAGTCGATCAAGAGGGCACAGAGGATGATCGACCACGAATGGGGCGGCGGCCAGAAGAAGTATCCATCGAGATTCGTTGATCGGGACGAGTACGAGGAACGAGGCCCCTCGCATGCTGCCTCAGAATCCGAGGCAGTCGCGATTCCACGCAGGAAGGAACACCACACAAACCTGCACCAGTGGGATTCCATCTAGGTTCTTGTGAGAAGGGAACGTTTTTATCAGTCGACCGCTTCGCTCGTCTGGATGAGGGCGAGGCGGGAATTCTATGTTTTGTGAGAAGTGCAAGAGCCTTCTCTTTCCACAGGATGGGAAGCTCATATGCAGGAAATGCGGGACAGTCTACGAACCGAACAAGAAGGACCAGGTCATCAAACACAAGAGCAAAGACAAGGAAATGGCCGTGATGGGCGAGGTATCCGGAACGCTCCCAACAGCGGATGTCGAGTGTTCGTCGTGCGGACACAACAAGGCGTACTGGGTCCTGAGGCAGACTCGAGCTGCAGATGAGCCTGAAACGAGGATCTTCAGATGCGTGAAGTGCGGTCACTCGTGGCGAGAATATTAGCACTGGATGCAAGCACAAGTTTTTAAAACACTGACAGGTTACAGGTAGACACGGAAGGGGGGCTAATGTTTCAGGCGAAAGCCAGGGCTGACATCTTGAAAGAGGTTGTGAACGTTGTTTCAACCCTCGTCGATGAAGCGAAGTTCAGCATGAACGCGGAGGGGCTCACAATCAAGGCTGTGGATCCCGCCCACATCGCGATGGTAGACCTCACGCTGGGAAAGGACGCCTTCGAGGAGTTCAAGGCGGACGAGGTCGAGATCGGGATCGACATCGACAAGCTCAGCCAGTTTCTCAAGCTTGCGAGAGCGGACGACATCATAGACCTCAAGCACGACGAAGAGAAGAGGAGACTCAACATCTCCGTGGGAGACATCACAAGGCGCATGAGCCTCATCGACACGACCGGAATGAGCGACCCGAAGGTCCCGAGCCTGAATCTCCCTGCGACACTCACAGTGAAGGTAGACGACCTCGTTCAAGGCATCAAGGCAAGCGAGACTGTGTCGGACCACATCGCGCTCGTGGCGTCTCCAGAAGGCTTTGAGATGACGTGCGAGGGAGACATGGACCAGGTCAACTGGAAGAAGGCCAAGAAGGACATGGAGTCTCTCGAGGCCCCGACCAGCGTGAGAAGCCTGTTCCCGTTGGAATACTTCTCCAACATGCTGAAGGCGGTGCCATCCGGCAGCCTAGCCACCATGCATCTGGGAAACGACTACCCAGTCCGGGTCGAGTTCAAGATCGCAGGCGGGAAAGGAGACGTGCGCTACCTGCTTGCACCGAGGATCGAGAGCGGTGACTGATCGGAGACAAGATTTGGCGCTGAGAGATCCCAGAACCCGTTTTGATACTTCATCACGAGGTTGAGAAGTCTCGTACTAGTGGTTTTCTATGCGGAGATTGCGGATAGGGGTTCTGGCTTCTGGCGGCGGGACAAACCTCCAGGCGATCATAGACGCGTGCGAACGAGGAGAGATTGATGGCGATGTCGTCGTCGTGGTTTCGAACGTCCCCGAGGCGTTCGCTCTCGAGCGCGCGAAGAAGCACAGAATCGATGCCTATGCCTTTCCGCACAAGGGAATGACAAGGGAGGATCACGAGAAGGATGTTATCAGTTGCCTCGATCAGCATCAGGTGGACCTCGTCGTTCTTGCAGGCTATCTCCGCATGCTGACGCCAGTCATGATAACGAAGTATGCTGGCCGGATGATGAACACACATCCCGCACTGCTTCCGTCCTTCGGAGGCGAGGGCATGCATGGCCTCAATGTCCATCAGGCGGTCCTCGACTACGGGTGCAAGGTCTCCGGCTGCACAGTCCACTTCGTTACGCTCGACGTAGACGGCGGACAGATCATACTTCAGAAGGCGGTCCCGGTGCAGGAGAACGACACCGCGGATACCCTGCAGGAGCGCATACTCAAGGAGGAGCACAAGCTTCTCCCGCGCGCGATCCAGCTCTTCGCCCAAGGCAAACTGAAGATCGAAGGCAGGAAATGTCGCGTGCTCGAAACGTGAATGCCGCGAAAACCATTTTTCCCTCGAATGATTTAAGGCAGACCAACGGATATCCCGCTTGCGTCTGTGAGATGTGACCAGGGGGTCGGACTTGGAAGTCTATGACGGCGAGTTCATCAGCGAGCTAGAGGCCATTGCCAAGAAGATCAGGCTGCACTCCATCCAGATGATCTACGGAGCTGGCTCTGGTCACCCCGGTGGTTCCCTCTCTTGCGCTGATATTCTGGCCGCACTGTACTTCCATATCATGAGGCATGACCCGAAGAGACCCGATTGGCCTGACAGGGACAGGTTCGTGCTGAGCAAGGGCCACGCAGCGCCTGCCCTCTATGCGGTCCTGGCCATGGCTGGCTACTTCCAGGTCGAGGAGCTCAGCTCGCTCAGGAAGATGGGAAGCAGGTTGCAGGGCCATCCATGCATGCAGAAGACGCCCGGGGTCGAGATGTCGACTGGTTCTCTGGGGCATGGTCTGGCTGCGGGGAACGGCATGGCGTTGGCAGCGAAGCTTGACCGGAAGCTCTACAGGATATATGTCATCGTCGGGGACGGCGAGATGGATGTTGGGGAGACCTGGGAGGCGGCCATGCTGGCATCCCACTTCAAGCTTGACAACATCACCGTGTACCTAGATAGGAACAAGCTGCAACTCGATGGCCCCACTGAGAAGATCATGTCGCTGGAGCCTCTCTCGGACAAGTGGAAGGCTTTCGGATGGCATGTGATTGAGATCAACGGGCACAACATGAAGGAGATAATCCACGCAACAAACGAGGCCAAGGGCGTCAAAGGCAAGCCGACTATCATCATCTGTCACACGATCAAAGGCAAAGGCGTGAGCTACATGGAGGGTTCGCTTCATTTCCATGGAAAGGCGCCGAACAAGCAAGAGTACGAGCAGGCCATGAAAGAACTCGGGGGTGACAAGGCGTGAAGTGGAAGGAAGAGAGCCAGAGGAAGCAGTACGGACGCGCGCTCGTAGAGCTCGGAAAGGAACGCGGGGACATAGTCGTGCTGGATGCTGACCTCTCGTCCTCCACGAGGACTGCAGATTTCGCAGCCGCGTTCCCAGAACGGTTCTTCAACTGCGGCATCGCCGAGCAGAACATGATGGACACGGCCGCGGGTCTCGCGGTGTCTGGCAAGACAGTGTTCGTCTCGACCTTCGCCGTTTTCGGGACTGGGCGATGCTACGATCAGATACGGCAGTCAATCGCCTACCCGAACCTCAACATCAAGATCGTTCTGTCGCACGCCGGAATAACCGTCGGCGGGGACGGCGCGTCGCACCAGATCGTTGAGGACATCGCGCTCATGAGAGTACTCCCGAACATGAATGTTATCGTCCCGGCGGATTCGCCGGAGACATACAAGGTGATCAAGTCGATCGCGAATAGCAAGGGGCCAGTCTATGTCAGGATAGGCAGGTCAGACGTGCCGACGATTACCGACGCTGCCACCCCGTTCGACATAAACAAAGCTCCCGTGATGAGAGATGGGAAGGATATCACTTTGATCGGTTGCGGGATAATGGTCTCGAAATGCCTTGAGGCCGCGGAGGAGCTTCAGAAACACGGCGTCGACGCGAGAGTAGTCAACTTGCATACGATCAAACCCTTGGACGAGAAGACTATCGTCAGAGCGGCGAGGGAGACTGGCGGCGTCGTGACCGCTGAGGAGCACTCCGTCATGATGGGCATGGGGAGCGCTGTGGCGATGGTGCTCGTCGAGAACTTCCATGTCCCGATGAAGCGGGTCGGGATTCCCGATGTCTTCGGCGAATCGGGAGCTTGTGACGAGCTGATGACGAAGTACGGTTTGACTGTAGACAACATCGTTGAGGCTGCTCACGATGTCTTGAAGAGGAAGAAGTGAAGGTGGTCTCTACATGAAGATATTCATAGACACTGCGAACCTGGACCAGATCAAGGAAGTCAACAGCTGGGGTATTCTTGACGGCGTAACCACCAACCCGACTCTCGTGGCGAAGGAAGGCTGCGATTTCGAGACTCGCGTGAGGGACATATGCCAGGTGGTCGACGGACCGATCAGCGCTGAAGCGATCTCCATGGAGGCCGAGGGCATGATCAAGGAGGCCCGTCAGCTGTCCAAGATACACAAGAACATAATCGTGAAGATTCCCATGACATCCGAGGGGCTGAAGGCCGTCAAGGTGCTCTCAAAGGAGGGCATAAAGACGAATGTCACGCTCGTGTTCTCCGCGAACCAAGCCCTCCTGGCCGCAAAGGCTGGCGCGACCTACGTATCTCCGTTCGTCGGACGGCTGGACGATATCAGCCATGACGGGATGGCCCTTGTCAGGGACATCGTCACCATCTTCAAGAACTACGGATTCAAGGCCCAAGTGATCGCTGCGAGCATGAGACACCCCGTCCATGTTACAGAGGCTGCACTCGCGGGCGCCCATGTGGCGACCGTCCCGTACGACGTCTTGAAGAAGATGCTCAAACACAATCTCACGGACGAGGGCATCCAGAAATTCTTGAAGGACTGGGAGAAGGTCCCGAAGAAGAAGTAGCCACGCAGGATCTGTCGTTCAGCCGATGTAGCTGCTCGTGGAGGACTTGTCGAAACCTTTGACCAGTTCCAGCTGGTATTCTTCCTGTGGCTTCCAGCCATAGACGGGGTAAACGAGCTTCGGGACGAACCTGGAAAGGTCTGTCGCGAACTGAGTGACCGGATGCTCCTTGCCGAAAGTGGCCAAGCTTATCTCATAGACCTTCGCTCTGGTCGCAGCCTCGTCGATTATCCCCAGAGTGTGCACATACTCATGGAGCAGGATGTGGAACACATACGGCTTGTACAGTGCGGGATCGGTCTCCTTGATCCTCTTTAGGGGGAGACTGTTCATCACTATTATGTTCGTGGCCACGGGGAAGAATGCTCCCACGAATCCCTGATAGCCTCCGCCAAGGTTCGCCAGGCCGAGCATCAGACCCGACCTCTCCTTTCCAGTGCTCTTCCTCACCGCCAGTTTCACGACTTCGAATATGTCCGTCAAATCCTTGGCAGACTCCAATCGCGCTTCAAACGACGTATTTGGATTCACGGCACTGAGCTAGGCACTGGTTGGATATAGCATATTCGCCAGACAGTTGTGAGATTGTGCGAAGGGCTATCTTGACAAGACTGAAATACGCCTAAACACTCTCCAACGGTCGTGCGGACGGATGTGCTCGTTGTCGGAGGCGGACCTGCGGGTTCGACAGCCGCCAGACTGTTGGCAAGAGATAACGATGTCACCATTCTCGAAGAGCATCGAACGCCGGGCGAGCCGCTCCAGTGTGCAGGTCTGGTCACGCAAAGGGGAGTACCCATGTTCGCCCGCGAGAGCGTTCTTGGGGAGGTCAGGGGCGCAAAGCTGCACTCTCCTCTGGGCTTCACGCTCACGCTCGAAGCGAGGAGCGTACGAGCTTACGTCCTCGACAGGGCTCATTTCGACAGGGTGATGTTCCACAAGGCGGTCGACGCTGGAGCGGTCCCTTGGCTTGGCAGCAGCGCCTGTCAGATCCGTGACTCTGGCTCTGAAGTACATACTGTTGTGAGGACTGATCATCACTCAGAAGAACTCGTCTCCAGAGTTGTCATTGGAGCCGACGGATACAAGTCCATATGTCGCAGGTCCTCGCACCTTTCCGCTCCCAAGCACATGCTTACGGGGATTCAGGTCGACCTCAAAGGGGTTGAGATCGATCCGGAGTTCGTCGAGTTGTTCCTTGGTCAGGCTACCGCCCCTGGGTTCTTCGCCTGGGCGATCCCTGCGGGTGACCTCGTGCGAGTCGGCCTGTGCACATGGGATGCTGCGGATCTCCCTGCTACGTACCTGAAGAGGTTTCTGACGCGGCCGCAGTTCAGGCATGCCAGGCGGGTTTCGACGACCTCAGGGAGAATACCCATCGGCCCGGGGAGGTCTGCGGTCTCAGGCCGCATCCTGCTCGTCGGTGACGCGGCGTGTCACGCAAAACCATTGTCCGGCGGTGGCGTCTACACCGGTATCCGTGGAGCCGAGCTCTGCGCCGAGGCTGTGTCCGAGCACTTCGAATCTCACAAGACCTCGAGCCTAGGTTCATACGACCGCTTGTGGAAGGAGGAATTCGGGAAAGAGCTCTCACGCGCATTCAGGATCCGCAAGATATTCCTTGCATTGACTGACAAGAAGATAGACAAAGCGCTTCGAATATTCTCCGAGCCAGACGTTCGAAGGTTGCTGGAGCAGAGAGGGGATATCGACTATCCATCATCGCTTTCGTCTACGGTACTCAAGATGGCTCCACGTCTCGCGCAGTTTTCCCCGCAGATAATAGAATCGTTTCTCTAGCCGTGGATACTTACCGGGGTTGTCCAACACGAAATAGTAGAACGCCATGAACGACAGCCCGACGCATCCTGCGACGATCACACCTAGAGGCCAACGAGGAATCGGGATTTTGATTCCAAACGAGGAATCCGGTATGATCCCGTCCACGCCGAGTGAATTCAAGTAGGTCGTGTTCACGATGGGCTGGTCTCCCTCGAACGAGACGATTGTGTTCCAATCGCTCTCTGAGAAGCATCCCCTTGATTTGAGGACTACTTCGGTTGAGTTGTTCGGGAAGTTGAATGTGAGGTTGAACCTGACGAAGTAGGTGCTCTGCGAGAAGTATGACCCATGAGGGGTCTTCTTGGTCGTGTGTATTGGGAGCTCTATTCTCGTTGCGTTGTCCGGCCCCGGCCAGATATCAGATAGGTTCCCTTTCCATTCGGTAGTGGTACCTTGGATTAGGGGTGGATGCGGGAATGAGTCTGTCACAGCCTCTGCCTTCTCCTGCGTCGCGTACATGTATATGCCGATGACGAGTGTCACGTTCTGCATGATGGCATTTGAGTTGTTGTACGGGTTTGTGAGGTTGAAGGAGAAGTCGACCGTCTGCCCCGGCGCGACAGTAGGTGTCTTGAAGCCGCCAAAGAAGTTGTTCGCGTATCTCGGACTCCCCGGACTGTCTGTGAAATCTGTGGCCGCAACGCATGATGACAGGAGCGACAACGAAATGACAATCGCCACCATCGCCAGATGTTGCTTCATTGATGCTCCGAAGTCCAAGACTGACTATATCACTTTCGGTGGTCCAACGCCTCTGGTTCAGGAAGTGTTTATAGTCACTGCGGACAATGCCACGAATCGTGCTAGGTGTGAGAGTGGCCAGGTCCGACGCCGAGGCGCTTCGCAAGGTCATCACCTCGCAAGAGTTACTGGATAAGACCCATGCGATCATTGATGAGGATGACTGCGTCATCATCCCGGTGAAGTCGAAGCCGGACGAGATACTGCTGAAGAAACACAACGCCGAGCTAGTTGAGAGGCCCTTCCCAGAGAGGAAGCACAGGGAAGATCCAATCGATGCAGTTCGTAAGGTTGCCTGCGTTCCTGAGGAACTCAAGCACCTGCTTCCCAGCAAATGGGAGCTGTTCGGGGATGTCGCCGTGCTCCGTTTGGACTCGAAACTGGACGAATACGAGAGTCAGATCGCGGAAGCATACTCGTTGGAGCTCAATCTGAAAGCGGTTCTGCGAGATGTTGGCGGGATCAAGGGCGAATACAGGGAACCAGTCATCAAGACTCTCCTCGGGAAAGACACTGTGACAACGCATCTCGAGAACGGAATAAGGTACAGGTTCGACGCAGCGAAGATTATGTTTTCATCCGGAAACATAGAGGAACGTCTAAGAATGGCAGACCTGAAGTGTGACGGGGAGACCGTCGTGGACATGTTCGCTGGTATAGGCTACTTCTCAATCCCTCTGGCCGTCTACCAGAGGCCGTCGAAGATAATCGCATGCGAACTCAACCCTGTCGCCTTTCGATACCTTTCGGAGAACATAGCTCTGAACCAGGTGTCAAGGATAGTGAAACCCGTTCTTGGCGACAACCGGGATTTGGCGGGGGAAGGCATCGCCGACAGAGTCATCATGGGCTATGTCAAGACAACGCACGAGCATCTCCCAGCTGCTGTCCGTCTTCTGAAGAGCGGAGGAGTCATCCACTACCACGAAACCTGTCCGAACGAGCTCCTGCCAAATCGACCTGTGCAACGGATCCAGGAGAACGCTATGGGCGGCAGGGTGGAAATCATCAGGATGAAGGAGATCAAGTCGTACGCACCGGGGGTCACGCATGTGGTCGTCGACGCGAAGGTCTTCAAACCCGCTTGATGTCTTCTGGACTCCCGGCCTCACGCAGGAACGCGATGAATGCGGCATGGTG
>Ga0315268_10004245_pt1 | contig 15559 bp, 15 predicted proteins | sample C1_top_MG_FD_204535 | JGI IMG/M metagenome (GOLD analysis project Ga0315268, IMG submission 204535) | Sediment microbial communities from Yellowstone Lake, YNP, Wyoming, USA - C1_top | ecosystem: Environmental > Aquatic > Freshwater > Lake > Sediment | place: USA: Wyoming | collected 2017-08-01
CCGAGGAGCTCGGCGACGCGGAGGGGCGTGTTGCGGGGCGCGTCCACAAGCTTCACGCGCCCGACTGGGCCCTCGCCGGTCCTGGCGTCGCTCCTGGTCATCTGTCCGTCTCGCTTTTCCGGATAATACTTTAGTGAAAGTATAGGGATTCGGCGGCGGCTTGTAAAGGGCCGTCCTTCTTTTTGAATTTTTGGCGGTTCTGGGGCATAATGCCGCTTTATCCCGTCAAAGGAGTCGCCCCGTATGAACAGATCGGTCTTGAAACGGTCCCTTTCCGCCGCCCTTCTCGCCGCCCTCCTCATCCTGCCCATTTTCGCCGACGAGGGGATGTGGCTGTTCAACGGTTTTCCGAGGGACGCCGTTCAGAAAAAATACGGCTTCGCCGTGACCCAGGATTGGCTCGACAACCTCCGGCTGGCCTCCATCTCGTTCGGGGGGGCCTCCGGATCGTTCGTCTCACCCGACGGCCTCGTCCTGACCAACCATCATGTCGGCCGCGGCGCGGTCCAGAACCTCTCGACGAAGGACCGCGACCTGATGAAGACCGGCTTCTACGCCCGCACCCGGGCCGAGGAGCTCAAGGTCCCCGGCATGGAGCTCCGGGTCCTCTATGAGATCGAGGACGTGACCGGCAAGGTCCTCGGCGCCGAGAAACCCGGCATGACGCCGGCCGAAGCCGCCGACGCCCGCGGCAAGGTCATCGCCGCCCTGGAAAAGGAGACGACCGAGAGGACCGGCCTGCGCTCGGCCGTCGTCACCCTTTATTCAGGCGGCCTGTATCATCTCTACAAGTTCAAGACGCACGGCGACGTCCGGCTGGTCTTCGCGCCCGAATACCTCGCGGCCTTCTTCGGCGGCGACCAAGACAACTTCACCTATCCCCGCTACGACCTCGACATCTGCCTCTTCCGGATCTACGAGAACGGCCAGCCCTTCAAGAGCGACCATTACATCAAATGGGCGCCCAAGGGCGTCCGGGAGGGCGACCTCGTCTTCGCCTCCGGCCACCCCGGCTCGACGGGCCGGCTCCTGACCTACGCCCAGCTCGAATTCCTGCGGGACACTAGCTACCCCTTCACCATCGCCAATTACAAGCGCCGCCAGGCCTACATGCGGGACTATAGCCGAAGGGGCCAGGAAGAGGCCCGGATCGCCAATCGGAGCCTCTTCGGCATTGAGAACAGCCTCAAGGCGACCATCGGCTACCAGTCCGGGCTTCTCGACAAGGCCCTGATGGAGAAAAAGCACAGGGACGAGCAGGCCTTCCGGGCCGAGCTGGCCAAGTCCCCCGATCTCCAGAAGGAATTCGCCGCCGCCTGGGACGAGATCGCCGAAGCCCAGAAGAAGTACGCCTCTTTCTACAAGCCCCTGACCTTCTTCGAACGGGGCAACGGCTTCTACACGACCTATTTCGGCGTGGCCCGAAACCTCGTCCGGCTGGCCATGGAGAGGCCCAAGCCGAACGCCGAGAGGCTCCGCGAGTTCCGCGACGCGGGCCTGCCGTCGCTCGAGCGCGGCCTCCTCTCCCCCGCCCCGATCTACGACGAGTTCGAGATCCTCCGGCTCGCGGATTCCCTCGCCCAGCTCAAGGAGGAGCTCGGGGAGACGCCGGAGGCCCGCTGGATCCTGGGCGGCCGCACGCCCCAGGACGTCGCCCAGGAGCTCGTCTCGGGGACGAAGCTCAAGGACTTCGACCTCCGGAAAAAGCTCATGGCCGGGGGGCTCGAGGCGATCTACCAGTGCCAGGACCCGATGATCAAGCTGGCCCTGCTCGTCGACCCGGTTTCGCGGGGCCTCAGGGCGAGATACGAGAAGGAGGTCGACGCGGTCGAGACCAGGAACGGCGCCCGCATCGCCCAGGTCCTGTTCAAGCTCAGGGGGACGTCCATCCCGCCCGACGCGACGGGCACGCTGCGCATGAGCTTCGGCGTCGTCAAGGGCTATCTGGAGAACGGGAAGAAGATCCCGTTCGAGACGGCTTACGCCGGCCTTTACGAGATATCCCGGAAGGCCGGCAACAAGGACCCTTACGAGCTGCCCGAGAGCTTCCTCAAGAACAAGGCGGCCGTGAACCAGTCGACCCCGATCAACTTCGTCACGACCTGCGATTCGATCGGAGGGAACTCGGGCTCGCCCGTCGTCAACCGCAAGGGCGAATTCGTCGGCGTCCTTTTCGACGGCAACATCCAGTCGCTGCCGACCCGGTTCGTCTACGAGGACACGATCTCCCGGTCCGTCATGGTCCATGGCCAGGGCATCGTCGAGGCCCTGCTCAAGATCTACGACGCCAAGCCGCTCGTCGACGAGATCCTGGGAAAGAAGTAGGCTCGCGCAGGGACCGCGTCCCGGCAGACTCCCCGCGGGAGGGACAGGATGAAATCCTGGACGGAGCATCTCTCGTTCAACACTGATAAACCGGTCGAGTTCATCAACATCACCGGCAAGGTTGAGGAGGCGGTCCGGAAAAGCGGGGTCAAGGGCGGACGGTCATGGGCCGGGAGGCCGTCGTCGCCGTGACGGGAGGCAAGCTCGATCTCGGCCCCTGGGAGCAGGTCTTCTATGGCGAATTCGACGTCCGGCGGCGGAAGCGCGTCCTCATCAAAGTCATCGGCGAATGAGCCGGCCGGCCGGGCTTCCCGGCCGCCTTCCGTGTAAATAAACTTGCACCACCAGGCAAAAAGAAGTCTTGTCATTTCGCGCCCGGACCGGAAATGTCCCCCGTGGCAACCGCACGGCCAAACGAATTCTCCCTGGCACATAAATTGCTCTGGCCATAAGGCATCCGCCGGCATATTCTATGGGCAACGCGAGGGGCGGGCGTAACCGCGAATTGGGAGAAGAAAGAATGAACCGAAATCTGACGGCAAGATCCGGGCACCGGTCCTTGATAAGGAAAAAAGGCCTCCCGGCCGGGGCCATCCTGCTGGCCGCCGTCCTTGCCGGCGGGCTGATCTTCCCGCGGCCCGGACAGCCGGATGAAAAGGCCGCCATCGAGAAGACCATCCGCGCCTCCATCGGCTGGGCCCTGACCAAGGACCGGCCGCTCCTCGAGAGTGCCCTGGCCCATGACGAGCGGCTCTTCATCTTCCATCCCGACTCAAAGAGCACGGTCAGCGGCTGGACCCGGTTCGCGAAGCAGTTCGACTTCTGGATGGACCCCAAGTTCAAGGCCACCAGCTTCGACGTCCGGGACCTGCGGATCGACCTGTCGGGATCGGGCGACGTCGCCTGGTGGTCCGCGATCCTCGACGACCTCGCCGAGTGGGACGGCCGGCCTATCGGGTGGAAGGACACGCGCTGGACGGGGGTGCTCGAGAAGCGCGACGGCCGCTGGGTCATCGCCCAAATGCACTTCTCGTTCGCCTCCGACCGGACCGCTCCCCCCTTCCCCGCCTTGTCCGGCCCGTATCTCGGCCAGATGCCGCCGGGCGCGAAGGCGGAGATCTTCGCCCCGGGCATCGTTTCGACGGGGATGACCGAGCGGGCCGTCACCGTCAGCCCGGACGGACGGGAGATCTATTTCGAGCTCGCCTTCGGGCAGGTCGTCACTATCATGGTCACCCGCCTCGAGAACGGCCGCTGGACCGAGCCGGCCGTGGCCCCGTTCGCCGCGGACCTCGGCTATTTCCATTTCGAACCCTGCCTCTCGGCCGACGGGAGGAGGGTGCTGTTCCTCAGCAACCGCCCCCGGAAGGGCCAGCAGCCCAAGCCCGGCTGGGGCCACCAGAACATCTGGGCCTCGGACCGCGGCGCCGACGGCCGGTGGGGCGAGCCCTACGACCTCGGCGGCCCCGTCAACTCGGACGAAGCCGCTTTCTATCCTTCCCTGACGCGGGACGGAACGCTCTACTTCACCCGCTCGAAGCTCGACGGCGGGGACCCGCGCCTCATGCGGTCCCGTTGCGCGGGCGGAAAGTATGCGGAGCCCGAGCCGTTGCCCAAGGAGGTCAACGGCCGCGGCAAGCCCTACAACGCCTCCATCGCCCCGGACGAAAGCTACCTCATCGCCTGTATCGACGACCGGGACGACAGCCTGACGCCGGGACTCTCCAATTATTATGTCTTTTTCAGGGGCAAGGACGACCGCTGGACCGAGGGCGTGAACCTCGGCCCGGAGGTCAATTTCCCCGGGGCGGGGGCCAGCGCTCCTTATGTAACAGGCGACGGGCGATACTTCTTTTTCGGCTCAAACAAGCGGAAGGAGCTCGAGGCACCGGTCGGCAAGCCCGTGACCCTGTCCATGCTCAAGGAGCGCTTCACCGGCCCGCAGAACGGCGGTGCGGACATCTACTGGGTCGAGGCTTCGTTCCTGGAGAAGCTCCGGCGCGGACCCAAGCCCTGATAGCAGCCTTTTCGATGGCCCAGGGCCAAAAGCATGGTCGGCCGGAAGCGCTCACAGCCTGAACGACACGCCGATCGTCAGGCGCAAGAGGTTGTTAAAGGCCGGGTATTCGTCATCTATCAGCTGAATAAAATAGCGGCCGTCGAAGCAAAGGCTGGCCCCTGCGGACAACCGGTATTTCAATCCTCCCCCGACCGCCAAGTAGGGGCCTTCCAGAGTACTTTCCAGATCACTATGCTCCCGCAACAGGCTCACTCCAAACGCCAGATAAGGAGCGGCTTTCCGGTTCTCCCCGGGACCTGGGCCGATAAGAATGCTAAGCCCGAAGTCGGACAAGGAAATACCGTCTGGCTTGGCCGAAGGGTAATAGAAGAACTGCGTCTCCAGGGAGACCGAACTCGCGATCCGGAAGCCGGGGGATATCCCCAGAACAGCGCCTGAGTCGCCTTTGTGAATAAAGAGACCGCCGCTCAGCCCCACTTCGAACCGTCCGGCGCTCAAGGAACCGAACAGACCCAGCACGCCCAAAAGGAAGAACGCGGTTCTTCTCATCTCCCGTCCTTTTCGAACAGCCGGACTTTACCACAGCGCAACAAGCGGTAGCAAGGAGGGGCCAAGGGGGAGGTCCGGCCGCTGTTCACACCGGATCCCCTGAAAACCCCGCCAAATTGACTTCTCGGGGGGTTTCTGTTAAAAGGTAGTAAATGTTCCAGTTAATTAAGCGCAAACTGCTCGGTTCCCCGACCGAGCGAACCCTCAAGAAGATCCAGCCGCTCGTCGCGGCGATCAACGACCTCGAGCCCCGCACCCAGGCCCTCTCCGACGCCCAACTCCTGGCCAAGACCGCCGAATTCCGGGAGAAGCTCGCCCAGGGCGCGTCCCTCCTGGACATCCTGCCCGAATCCTTCGCCGTCGTCCGCGAGGCCTCCTGCCGCACGACCAAGATGCGGCACTTCGACGTCCAGCTCGTCGGCGGCGTCGTCCTCCACGACGGGATGATCTCCGAGATGAAGACGGGCGAGGGAAAAACGCTCGTCGCCACCCTCCCCGCCTACCTCAACGCCCTCGACGGCAAGGGCGTCCACATCGTCACGGTCAACGATTACCTGGCCAAACGCGACACGGAGTGGATGGGGGCCATCTACCGGTTCCTCGGCCTCTCCGTGGGCACGATCCAGCACGCCCTCGGCGACGCCGAGCGCCAGGCCGCCTACCGCTCGGACATCACCTACGGCACGAACAACGAGTTCGGCTTCGACTACCTCCGCGACAATATGAAGTTCCGGCTGGCCGACCTCGTCCAGCGCGAGTTCAACTACGCTATCGTCGACGAGGTGGACTCCATCCTCGTCGACAAGGCCCGGACGCCGCTCATCATCTCCGGCCCGACCCAGGAGTCCACGGCCCTCTATTACAAGGTCGACACTCTCGTCCGGCGCCTCCAGAAAGAGAAGCACTTCACGGTCGACGAGAAGACGCGCACGGTGTCCCTCATCGAGGCCGGCGTGGCCGACGCCGAGCGCATCCTGGGCGTCACCAACCTCTACGACCTCGCCAACATGGACCTCGTCCACGCCGTCAACACCTCGCTCAAAGCCCATCACCTCTTCAAGCGGGACGTCGACTACATGATCCAGGACGGCAAGGTCGTCATCGTTGACGAGTTCACCGGCCGCCTCATGCCCGGCCGCCGCTACAGCGACGGGCTCCACCAGGCCCTGGAGGCCAAGGAGCGGGTCCGGGTCGAGGAGGAATACCAGACCCTGGCCCAGATCACCTTCCAGAACTACTTCCGCATGTACAAGAAGCTGGCCGGCATGACGGGCACGGCCGCGACCGAGGCCGAGGAATTCCGGCATATCTACGGCCTGGGCGTCGTCGAGATCCCGACCAACCGGCCCCTCATCCGGACCGAGTACCAGGACGTCGTCTATCGCACGGCCAAGGAGAAATGGGAGGCCGCGGCGGCCGAGATCATCGAGAACCACGAGAAGGGCCGGCCGGCGCTCGTCGGCACGATCTCGATCGAGAAGTCCGAGCACCTGAGCGGCATCCTCCGCAAGAAGAACGTCCGCCACGTCGTCCTCAACGCCAAGTACCACGAGATGGAAGCCCAGATCATCGCCCAAGCCGGTCGCCTCGGGGCCGTGACCATCGCCACGAACATGGCCGGCCGCGGCGTCGACATCCTCCTCGGCGGAAACGCCGAGTACATGGCCCGAGAGCAGTTGAAGAAGGCCGGCACCGATCTGGCCAAGGTCACGCCCGAGCAGTGGGAGAAGGCCCTGGCCGAGACGACCGGGGTCACGCAGGACGAGCACGAGAAGGTCGTCGCCCTCGGCGGCCTCCATGTCATCGGGACCGAGCGCCACGAGTCGCGCCGCATCGACAACCAGCTCCGCGGCCGCGCCGGCCGCCAGGGCGACCCCGGCTCGTCGCGCTTCTACATGTCCCTCGAGGACGACCTGATGCGGATCTTCGGCAGCGACCGCATCTCCGGTTTGATGGGCCGGATCGGCATGGGCGAGGGCGTGCCCATCGAGCACCGCATGATCACCCGGGCCATCGAGCGGGCCCAGAAGCAGGTCGAGGGCCAGAACTTCACCGTCCGCAAGCACCTCCTCGAGTACGACGACGTCATGAACAAGCAGCGGGAGACGATCTACACCCAGCGGAAGGACATCCTCCGGGGGAAGGAGCTGCGGGAGTATTTTTTCAATCTCATCGACACCCTGATCGAATGGATGCTCGACAGCTACGCCAACAAGGACAAGCCGCCGGAGGAATGGGACCGCGAGGCCCTGGCCAAGGCCGTCCTGGCCCAGTTCGGGCTCGACATCAACACCCTCGGCATCGACTGGTCGGCGGCCACTTTCGAGACCCTCGAGGAGACCCTGGTCAAGGCCCTCCGGGGCATCTACGAGGGCAAGGAGAGGACCCTGGGGCCGTTCATGCGCGAGTTCGAGCGGATGATCCTCCTCCAGGTCATCGACTCGCAGTGGAAGGACCATCTCCTCGAAATGGACCACCTGAAGGAGGGCATCGGCCTGCGGGGCTACGGGCAGAGGGACCCGCTCATCGAGTATAAGAAGGAGAGCTTCGACATGTTCCAGTCCATGCTCGACCGGATCGAGGAGGACGCCGTCCGCTACGTCTTCCTGATCCAGCCCGTTGTCGAACAGCCGGTCCCGGTCCGGCGCCAAACCCCCGTCTATTACCAGCAGCCCCAGGGCCCGTCCGGGGAGAGGCCCAAGCAGGCCCGCTCCATGATCCCGGGAAAGCGCAAGAAACGGTGAGGAGGGAGGAGCCATGCTCGAAGAGAAGATCCGCGAAGCCCTGACGTTCGACGACGTCCTCATCATCCCGGCCAAATCCGACGTCGTGCCGGCCGAGGCCCGCGTCGCGACCCGCCTGAGCCGCCGCATCCTCCTCAACATCCCGGTTGTCAGCTCGGCCATGGACACCGTGACGACCTCGCGCATGGCCATCGCCCTGGCCCAGCAGGGCGGCCTCGGGGTCATCCACCGCAACCTGACCGTCGAGGTCCAGGCCGAGGAGGTGGACAAGGTCAAGCGCCACGAGAGCGGCATGATCGTCGAGCCCATCACCCTTCGGCCGCAGGACAAGATCGGCAAGGCCCTCGAGGTCATGCGCGAGCACCGCATCTCCGGCTTGCCCATCACGGACGAGCACAACAGGCTCGTCGGCATCCTGACCAACCGCGACGTCCGCTTCGAGGGCCGGCTCAACCTGGCCATCGAGAAGATCATGACCAAGGAGCTGGTGACCGTGCCCGTCGGCACCTCGCTCGAGGCCGCCGAGCAGGTCTTCCACCAGCACAAGATCGAGAAGCTCCTGGTCGTCGACGAAGCCCGCCACCTCAAGGGGATGATCACCTACAAGGACATCCTGAAGAGGATCCAGTACCCCGACGCGGCCAAGGACAGCCTGGGCCGGCTCCGCGTCGGCGCCGCCGTCGGGGTCGGGGCCGACCGCCTGGAGCGGGCCCGGGCCCTCGTCGCCGCCAAGTGCGACGTCCTGGTCATCGACAACGCCCACGGCCATTCCCAACGGGTCCTGGACACGGTCAAGCTGCTGCGGAAGGAGTTCCCCGAACAGGAGCTCATCGCCGGCAACATCGGCACGGCCCCGGCTGCCGAGGAGCTCATTGACCTCGGCGTGGACGCGGTCAAGGTCGGCGTCGGCCCCGGTTCGATCTGCACGACGCGGATCATCACCGGCGCCGGCGTCCCCCAGATCACGGCCATCGCCGACGTGGCCAAGGTGGCCGGGCCGAAGGGCGTGCCGGTCATCGCCGACGGCGGCATCAAGTATTCCGGCGACATCACCAAGGCCATCGCCGCCGGCGCCGACTCGGTCATGCTCGGCAACCTCCTGGCCGGGACCGAGGAGTCGCCCGGCGAAGTCGTCATGTACCAGGGCCGGGCCTACAAGCTCTACCGCGGCATGGGCTCCCTCTCCGTCATGAAGGAGGGCAAGAGCAGCGACCGCTACATGCAGGACAGTCCGGGCGGCGCGAGCAAGGTCGTGCCCGAGGGCATCGAGGGCCGCGTCCCGTACAAGGGGAGCGCCATGGCCATCATCCAGATGCTCGTCGGCGGCCTGAAGGCGGGCATGGGCTACGCCGGCTGCCGGACGATCGAAGAGCTCAAGACCAAGGCCACGTTCATCAAGATCACCCAGGCCAGCCTCAAGGAGAGCCACGTCCACGACGTGGTCATCACCCAGGAGGCGCCGAACTATCACCTCGACTGAGGTCGAGGCCCCCACCGGGTTCCTGGGGGCCCGCGCCAGGCCCGGAAACGGCCGAGGGGGGCAGAGGGAGGGTCATCATGTCCGAGTATCTCCTTAAAGCACTGGTGGCCATCGCTCTTCTGGGCGCGGGCCTGACGTCGTTCCTGACGATGATGGCCCTGATGGGAAAGACCGGCGAGCGGACAAACGCCGCCAAGCTGCGCCGGCTCCACAAATGGTCGGGGTTCGCCTACCTCGCCCTGCTCGTGCCGCTCGTCTATCTCGGGGCGGGCTTCCTCTCCGATCTCGGCGAAGGGCTGTCCGTGCGGGCCGTCTTCCACTTCGTCCTGGCGGCCCTGCTCCTGGCCGTCGTCGTCCTCAAGTTCCTCGTCGTCCGCACCTACCGGCAGTTCCTGAAGTACGCTCTCGGGCTGGGGATGACGGTCGTCGTCCTGACCGTCGTCATCTTCCTGATCACGGCCGGATATTTCTTCCTGCGGGGCGCGGCCCTGGAATAGATCCCCAGTCACGTCTTCAGGAATCCTCCAACCGCCAGGGTCAACAGGGACGGGCTTCCGGTCCTCCACGGAAGTTCATTCCCCTTGCACTCCTTCGGGATCATCCCAGACTGAGCCGAGCCGGGCCGCCAGGTCGTCCAGCCATTCCTTAATGGCCCGGAGGTGGAGGGCGATTGCTTCGTCGATCTCAGCCGGCACCGCGAGTCCCTTCGCGGCGCAGTATTCGGCGAGCGATGTGTCGATGTCCTGCCATGAGGACAAAGGCACGCGGCCCGGCTCTTGTTCCAATCCCGGGGACTCGGAACCCGCTCGCGCCGTCTCCGCGGGCGCATCGGCACCGGGAGCGTTTATCTGGCCCTGGATATCGAGGCGGTCGAGAAGCCCGATCATGCGACGATAGAGCTCACCGTAGCTGCGCGACCACACTAGGTACGGCGCGATGCCCTGCGATTCCAGGAAGATCTCGACCGTCCCGTCCCGGCCGGCCTCGGCCTCGCAATCGGGCTGGGCGGGAAAAACAGCAAACCGCTCCTCTCCCCGCTCGTTGGTCGTCCTGCCCAGCGGATAGAGACGGCAGACGAGGGGCCGCCGGGGATGAACTTGGCATCCGGACGTCGCCAGGAATGCGCAGCGTCCGTCCCCCTCCGAGCGGAGCGTTGTGCCGCTGTTATCGGTATAGCGGGCGAGGAAGTCGGCCGTGCTGATCCCCAGGACGCGGGACATCCCCAGGATCTCGTGGGGGCCGGCCATGATGATCTTGCCCGAGCAGCAGCGGCCGCACACACGGCAAGCGAAGGAAAAGGGGCTCTCGCGGTCGAGGGAAAAATCCAAAGGCGCGGCTTCAGTGCTTGGCTTCGAGCGTCCCCAGGTTCTTGAACAGCTGGCCCGCCCGGAACAGCTTGAGCTCGACGACGGCCGTTTCGTCGGACTGGAGCTGCTTCATGACCGTCGCGGGGAACGGCGAGGAGTGCAGGAGCTCGCTGCCCTTGTACCACTTGATTTCGGCCTGCTGCCACCTGGCTTGGAGGTGCTTATACTCCCCAAAATGCTTGTCCTGGACGACCCCGCCGGTCTGGCTCCCGTGAAGGAAGCCGAAGGAGGTGCAGAAGGCCGCGGCCGTCCCGGCGAGCTTGAGGACTTCCCGCCGGGTGACGGATTTCCGATCATCTTGTCTTCCCATGGCATTATGCTAATTCCCGCCGGGATGTTTGTCAAGGCCGGGGGGTCCCGCCTTCGCGGCTCACTTGATCCCGGCTATCCTGTTGCCTTCCTCCATCATGAGGATCTTCGGGACGAAGAAGCCGACTTCGTCCTCCTCGAGGTAGCCGTAGGCCGCGACGATGATGACGTCACCGACCGAGACCTTGTGGCCGGCGGCGCCGTAAACCTCCACCTGGCGGGAGCCCTTCTCCCCGCGGATGGCGTACGTCGAGAACCGCTGGCCGTTCGTGACGTTCCAGACCTCGACCCTCTCGTAGGGCCAGAGCCCGGCGGCATCCAGGATATCCTGGTCGAGGGACAGGCTGCCCTCGTAGCCGATGTCGACGCGGGTGACGGTGGCGCGATGGATCTTGGACCGCAGGAATGCTCTGAGCATGGGAGCCCTCCTCAGATGTTCAGGCGGACGTTGTCGATGAGCCGGGTCGAGCCGATGAAGACGGCCAGGGCGATGAGGACGCCCTGGCGGAGCTCGGGGACGGGCTCGAGCGTCTCCGGGTCGACGGCTTCGACGTAATCGATGCGGGCCAGGGATTCGCCCTCGAGGATCGTGCGGATGCCCGCCACCAGCCGCGCCGCGTCCCTCTCCCCCGCCCCGGCCGCCTTCTCCGCCCAGCGCAGGCTCGTCGACAGGGCCAGGGCGGCCTTTCTCTCGTCGGGACCGAGATAGGCGTTGCGCGAGCTCAGGGCCAGTCCGTCGGGCTCACGCACGAGCGGGCAGGTCACGACCTCGACGTCGAGATCGAGGTCGCCGGCCATGCGCTTGATGATAAGCACCTGCTGGGCGTCTTTGGCCCCGAAGAAGGCGAGATCGGGGGCGATGATGTCGAACAGCTTGAGGACGACCGTCGCGACACCCCGGAAGTGCCCGGGCCGGGACCGGCCGCAGAGCCGGTCCTGCAGGCCTTCGACCTCGACCCAGGTCCGGTACCCCGGGGGATAGATCTCCGCCGCGCTAGGATAGAAGAGTCCGTCGACGCCCGCCGCGCTGAGATACGCCGAATCCTTCTCGAGATCCCGGGGGTATTTTTTGAAGTCCTCGTTGGGCCCGAACTGGGCCGGGTTGACGAAGATGCTGACGACCGTGACATCGGTCCGTCTCTTCGACTCCCGGACGAGGCTGAGATGCCCCTCGTGGAGATAGCCCATGGTCGGGACGAAGCCGATCCTTTTGTGGTCCGCCTTCCAGGTCCGGACCAGACGCTTCATTTCACCGACGGTCGTGACCGTGATCATGCGGCTGTCCCTTTTTTGGGCTTCGCGCCGGGATCCGGTCCGCGGACGTCCGGCCCGGGCTTTCCGGACGGCGGCTTGAGATGATAGGACGTCCGGTCGTCCGGGAACCGGCCGGCCCGGACGTCGGCGGCGTACTCGTTGACGGCGCGGCTGATGGTGCCGTGGAGGTCAGCGTACTTCCGGACGAACTTCGGCAGATAGCCCGTGGAACAGCCGAGGAGGTCGTGGAAGACGAGGACCTGGCCGTCGCAGGCCGGCCCGGCCCCGATGCCGATGGTCGGGATGCCGACGCTCTCAGTGACCTTCTTCGCAAGCTCCATGGGTACGGACTCGAGCACGACCGCGAACGCCCCGGCATTCTCGAGCGCCCGCGCCCCCTCGAGGATCCCCCGCGCCTCGCCGGCCGCGACGCCCCTAACGCGGAACCGGCCGAGGCTGTGGATGGATTGCGGCGTTAGGCCGACATGCCCCATGACCGGGATCTCGGCCTCGACCAGGGCCTCGACGAGCTTCAGGCGCTTCTTCGTAGCCCCCTCGATCTTGACCGCCGCCGCCCCGGCCTCCTTGAGGAAGCGGGACGCGTTGCGGACGGTTTCGTCGAGGCCGAGATGGAATGAGAAATAGGGCATGTCCCCCACCACCAGGGCCCGCCGGACGGCCCGGGCCACGGCCTTGGTGTGGTGGATCATCTCGTCCATGGTCACGGGAACGGTCGTCTCGTAGCCGAGCACGACCATGCCAAGGGAGTCCCCGACCAGGATGAGATCGACGCCCGCCTCGTCCAGGATCTTAGCCGTCGGAAAATCGTAGGCCGTCAGGCAGACGATCCTGGGACCCACGGTCTTCCGGGCCATCAGGATAGGGACCGTGATCTTGTCTGTCGTTGGATGCGTCATGTTCCGTCCTTTCTCCCCATCCCACGGAGCGGGATTGAGGTAAAGTCTGCGATGTCCGTCAGGAGGGCCTGGTCCCAGCCCCGCGCCCCGCGGGGTCCGGGCCTCGTCCCTCATCCCTTTCTCGGGCTTTTGCCTCCGTAGCTCTGGGGTACGTAATACAGGGAGCTCTTCTTCATGTCCCGGATCTGGCCGATGAGGTCCTGGACGTCGTCCTCGCGGCTGAAATCGAGGTCGTCAGCCTTGATGACCAGGAGCGGCGCCGCCTGGTAGTTGAAGAAGAAGTAGTCGAAGGCCTCGACGACGTCCTCGAGGTACTTCTCGGAGATGTTCTTCTCCACGGCGTCGCCCTCCTTGGCGATCCTCCGGAGGAGGGTGGCCAGGGAGATCTGGAGGTAGATGACCAGGTCGGGCTTGGGCACCCGCTCGGAGAGGATGCCGTAGATCTTCTCGTAGACGAGGAGTTCGTCGTCCGAGAGGGTCTGGTAGGCGTAGATCTTGTCCTTCTCGAAGAGGTAGTCGCAGATGATGCGGTCGACGAACAGGTCCCTCTGGAGGAGCCGCAGCTGCTGGTTGTAACGGTTGGCCAGGAAGACGAGCTGGGTCAGGAAGGCCGACCCGTCCTTCTCGTTGTAAAAGTCCTTGAGGTAGGGGTTGCCGACATGGTCGAAGATGACCTTGCCGCCGATCCTCTGGGCCAGGATGTTGGCCAGCTGGGTCTTCCGGGACCTGAAAACGCCGTCAATGGCGATATGCTTGAACGGGACCTCGAGGGCGCTCTTCATACCCATGTCTGGAAGCCGATTAGTTTATACCGGATAAGGATGGGCAAGTCAACGGGAATATGGGCCGTTCCCCCCTAGGGCTTGGGCCTCTCCACGGGCACCACAATCCAGGCGATCAGGTAGAAGAAGGCCATGGGGAGGATGCCCGTCACGAGGTCCACGGCGACATAGATCAGGCGGACCAGGGAGACGTCCATGTCGAAGTATTCGGCCAATCCGCCGCAGAACCCTCCGAGCATCTTCTGGCTGGTCGACCGGTAAAGCTTCTTGGCCATATCGCGCGCTCCTTTCTCTCTGGTCGGACCCGGGGAAGATCCCGGGGCCATATACTCTATTATACGGAATTCGGGCCGGTTTCGCCCAATCCCCCCGGAAAAAGCCGCGTTTGCCCTTGACTCCGCGGGCCCGTCCGTTTAGGATTATCGGTGGATTCATATCGCTCTGGAGGAAGTCATCATGAACGGCTGGACCGGGCACATCCTGCGCGTCAACCTGACCACTAAGACGTACAAAGTCGAGTCCTTCACCGAGGAATTCGCCCATAAGTGGATCGGCGGACGGGGCTTCGCGGTCAAGATCCTTTATGACGAGCTCGCGCCCGGGGTCGACCCCCTCGGCCCCGAGAACAAGTTCATCGTCGCAGTCGGGCCCATCGCCGGCATCCCGGCCCCCAACACGGGGAAAGCGGTCGTCGCGGGCAAGTCGCCGAGCACCGGGGGCTATGGGGACGGCAACCTGGGGACCCGCATCACCGAGCAGCTGCGAAAGTGCGGCTACGACGCCCTGATCGTCGAGGGCCGGGCCGACCGGCCGACCATGCTCTACCTCGAGGACGACAAGGTCCATTTCCTGCCCGCGGACGAGGTCTGGGGCAAGGGGACCTACGAGACCAACGACTGGATCTACGCCAAATACGGCAAGGGCGTGGGCGTCCTCAACATCGGCCAGGGCGGCGAGAACCTGGTCCGCTACGCCGTCGTCCGCAGCCTCGAGGGGCGGGCCGGCGGCCGGACCGGCATGGGCGCGGTCATGGGCTCCAAGCGCTTGAAGGCCATCGTGGCCAAGGGCACGAAGGCCATCCCCCAGGCCGACGCCGAGGGCATGAAGAAGCTCGGCCGGGAGGACCTCAAGAAGGTCCAGCAGCTGGACAAGGAGTCGGGCTGGTCCATCCAGAGCACCAACGGCGTCCTGGCCTGGTGCAACGAGGTGGCCGCCCTGCCCGTCCGGAACTTCCGCAAGACCCACCACCCCGACGCCTGGAAGGTCGACGGCGAGCGGCTGAACAACGCCCGGATCGCCACCTACGGCTGCCCGAACTGCACCATGCGCTGCGGCATCACCATCCACGACACGGCGGGCCGGGAGTCCGAGCTCGACTACGAGAACGTCGGCCTGCTGGGCCCGAACCTGGAGATCTTCGACCTGAAGCAGGTCGGCACGCTCAATTACCTGTGCGACGATTACGGCATCGACACGATGTCGGCCGGCTGCGTCCTGAGCTTCTACGCCGACGCGGTCGATCACGGGGCCGTCCCCGGGGACATCAAATTCGGCGACGCCGAGGGTTTCAAGAAGCTGTTGACAGCCATCGCCCTCCGCCAGGGCCCGGTCGGGAACATGCTGGCCGAGGGCTCGCTCCGGGCCGCCCGGACGATCGGCCAGGGCTCGGAGGCCTACGCCATGCAGGTCAAGGGGCTCGAGGTCGCGGCCTACAACTGCAAGTTCATCCCGGGCATGGCCCTTGCCTTCGGAGTCAGCCCCATCAGCGCCCACCACAAAGAGTCCTGGGTCATCAACTTCGAGATCAAGCAG
>Ga0315268_10004246_pt1 | contig 15558 bp, 7 predicted proteins | sample C1_top_MG_FD_204535 | JGI IMG/M metagenome (GOLD analysis project Ga0315268, IMG submission 204535) | Sediment microbial communities from Yellowstone Lake, YNP, Wyoming, USA - C1_top | ecosystem: Environmental > Aquatic > Freshwater > Lake > Sediment | place: USA: Wyoming | collected 2017-08-01
ATTGACTTTATCGGTATCATCCTGTGGAAGCGTAACACCTAAGTCCTTGGCAATCTGTTGAGCTCTGTCTACATCATCCTTTACTGCGGAATGATACTGACCATCAGTACCTTTACTTACTTCATAAACATCAATAAAATCATTAAGATTAGTCCGGAAATCAGATATCGCTTGTTTGGTTGCGTCGGGAGTTAATGTTGATAACTCACCTGGATCAGGAGTCCCAGGATTACTGATACCTAAATCCTCAGCTATTTGTTTAGCAGTATTTATATCATCTAAGACTGCTGAGTGATACTTTCCATCATCGCCTTTTGTAATTTCCCAAGTCTCTTTAAATTGATCAAATTTGGAGTTAAAATCTCCTACTAAATCTGTATTATCGCCATTCTCTATCTGTGTTCTTGTATTTTGTATATCTTCAGGGATAGGGATATTAAGGTCTTGCATTATCTTATCTAATTCATCAAATGCATCCCAAGGAACGGTACCTGGATCAATATTGATGTTATTATCCTGTCCCCCATACATTCCCATATACATTTCAGACTGGGCAAGTTGAGCTTCTCCATACGACTCCATTGCGCTCCAAAAAGCATCGGGAACAGTGTCGGTCCAGAAATTAACAAAATCATTGCTGAACCAGTTTCCTACAGGCTGCAATACATTATCATAGGTCCAATTCCAGCCACTTGAGAATGTATCAGGAATAGTTTCGGTAAAGAAATTAACAAAATCATTGCTAAACCAATCACCGACATTTGAAGCTGTATTAGGAATGGTTTCGGTGAAGAAATTGCCAACTGTATGCGGGACATCATTAAACATAAATCCAACAACTTCTCCTAGGAATGTTGGATCGTTACCTTTAAGTCCGTCTAAGCCAGGAATAACTAAATTTTTATCCGTAGGGATAACTATAAGATCGCTTATAACCGTATTGATAACGTCAGGAACAGTTTCGGTAACGAAGTTAGGTACATCTTCGGTGAAGAAATCAACTACTGGAGTGGCTATATTATCACCTGCCCAATCCCAAGATGTTGAAGCTGCATCAGGAATGGTCTCAGTGAAGAAATCAACTACTGGAGCGGCTATATTATCACCTGCCCAATTCCAGGCATTATCCCACCAATTGTTTGAAGATGTCTGTACTGGTGCTGTGGCTTCTGGCTCATAAGATGTATTAGAACCATTGTAAGTTTCGGTCTCAGCCTGACCAAGAGTAACTACTTCTGTAACAGTATCGCTTACCCAATTCCAGGCATTATCCCACCAATTAGATGAAGATTGCTCTTGCACTGGAGCTGTTTCTGTGGCTGCTGGGGTTGATTCATAACTGTAATCGTAACTATAGTCATAGCTGTAATCATAGCTATAGTCGCTACTAGAGTCGCTTGAAGATGTATCAGAGCCATTGTAGGTTTCGGTTTCAGCCTGGCCAAGAGTAACTACTTCTGTAACAGTATCGCTCACCCAATCCCAAGCATCATCCCACCAACCTGCTCCCTTTATTTCTTGGCTCTGGCCGGCTATCAAATCCTCACCGACACCTTCTTTAGAAGTTAAAATAATACCATCGAAATTTTGTGTAAATTCAGCGGAATCAAGCGATTTCTCAACACCATTATCTATATAAATACCTTTTTGCGCATCAACCACAACCCAGTGTCCCTCACCATTACCAAGGTCAAGATGGGCGATGGCGGATTCTTCCAAATCCATTAGCTCATCATAATCTACCTCGGTTGCATTAAGATCTAAGTCATGCGCTGCTGCGACTTGTTGAATTCCCTCTAAAGATGTCTGGTTGTCCTGATCTGTATAAGGAGCTAATTCATCGTATAAAGTAAAGGGATCTACCCCTGTTAAGACACTTAAGGAATCTGCCGCACAGTTGGAATTATAGGTCTGAGTCTGGGCTGTTCCCCAAGTAAATATCTCTGCAAAAGTATCAGTAATTACCTGAGTGAACGAGAATGAATTGGAGCTGTTATAAGTCTGGGTTTCTGCCTCACCTAAAGAAAATATTTCATTAACAGTGTCACCCAATATCTCAAAGAACGACAATGATGCACCGCCATTAATCTCTTCAAAGGGGATTACTACCACAGAAGGATAAGAAGTGGCGCCATTATAGGTTTCGGTTTCGGCCTGGCCAAAAGTAAATACTTCTGTCCAAGTGTCACTTACCCAATCACAAGCATAATCCCACCATGAGGTGTCGTTAGTCTCAACGGTTGTGGCTGTATCAGTTGTATCGTAGCCGTAATATTCATCATAATTCCATGTCTGGGTTACTGCTTCACCCCCAGTGGTTACTTCTGTCCAAGTGTCACTTACCCAATTCCAGGTACTATCCCACCAACTATCAGAAGACACATCTTCTTCTGTATAAGTATCATATCCATAGTCATAGCCGTAGTCGTAGCCGTAATCATAACTATAATCATATCCGTAGTCGTAATCGTAACTATAGTCGTATGCATCATAGTCATAGCCATTGTAGGTTTCGGTTTCTGCCTCACCAAGAGTAACTATTTCTGTAACAGTATCGCTAACCCAATCAGTAGCCGTATCCCATACATCGCCTATCCAACCCCAATCCCATCCACCCAATATGGTTTGCGTCTCTTGAATGCTTATGGGAGGACCGGTTGTTTCTTGAGAACTTAGAATAAAGCCGTCAAAATGCTCAATAAATTCAGCTGAATCTAAAGGCTTAGCTATGCCATTATCTATATAAACACCGTTCTTTGGGTCTACCGCAACCCAGTGTCCTTGTCCATTATCAAGATTAAGATGGGCTATGACAGCTTCCCCGAGATCCGCTAACCCATTATAATCTATCTTGGTGGCGTCAAGATTTAAACCATGAGCTGCTGCTACTTGTTGAATGCCATACATCGAAGTCTGACCATCTTCATCGGTATAAGGAGCCAATTCCTGGGCTAAGGTAGCGGGGTCAACATCAGGAAGTAAAGCGCTTAAAGAATTAACCGCACAGTTGTAATCAGTGGTTGAGTCGCCTCCTTTGATAATTTTTAGCGGATCTAATAACTCACCGGTTTCTCTATCATAATAATATTCGCCTGCGATTTTAGTATTAGCGTTATTGCTATCTCCTAAATAAACAGTGGTTTTAATGTATCCTTCGTTGCTCTGGTCATATACAACAGTATAGTCCGGAGTAATTAACTTAATTAATTTGCCATCCTGTAACCTATCATAATACCTTGTTTGAATAATATTACCCTGACTATCAACAACTGCCGACTGGATTAAATTAGGATCAGTATTGTTATTGTTAACGAAATATTCGAAATTGCCATTCCCAAGCTCCCTTTTATTAGCGAATTTGAATTCGGCAGGCAAACCTTGAATTCTCTCGTCATAATTTGCTCCTGGGATAAAGCCTTGATTTATCTGTGCAGTAAAACCAGCAATGATTTGCTGGTGGCTCTGACCCGCCTCAAGCCCATCGTTTATTTCTCTGTACATTGCGCTTCTCACTAATTCGCGAGGCGTATTTCCAGCTAACTGCTGGGCCTGATCTATGACATGATCATAAATGCCCGTGGGTGCCCCATGTCTTGCAGCGTTCATATACGCAGCTTCTGCTGCTGCCCTAGCTATAGCGCGAGCCGCATCACTATTGGGATCCATGCCCTGAGCAATGAGGTTGCTCATTGTATTATCCCATGCTCTATCGCCTGCTTGCCCTGCTGTGTGGGTTGACCTTGATTCTGATCCGCCACCACCCCAATATGAAGAATTCCATACTTTCTCGCATTCTTCCTGACTCTTCCATTCACCTGTTTGAGGATCTCGACACCGCGCCTCTGTTTCCGCATCAGCCCTAGCTCTTCTTTCTTCCTCAGTCTCTGCCCCCCAAGTCTGGCTCATTTCTTCCGGTGATAACGCTGTTCCTAAATTTTCATCTTGTTTCCCTACCAAAGCGCCTAAAACCGTATCATTTTTTAAACCGTATCTTTGTTTGAATTCTTCAAGACTAATTTCTTCTCCATTATCAATAATTGTCCCTTTTTGAGCATCATACATCACATAGTGGTTATCTACATAAATAATTGCATTATTTTTTAAATTTTGAAGGTCATCTAAAGTTAGTTTTATACCAAAAAGACCGGTTACTTCTTTTAAACCTATCATCGAAGTTTCCCATTGACCTGTCTGTTCGTTATATCGGGTGTATTGAGCCAGAAGATAAGCTGCTTTTTCGTAGGATATATTAAGGAGGGAGGCTAAAGCATAAACCGCACAATTATAATTAATATACGGAGGCCCGTTAATATTTATATTGGTATTATTATATATCCTTAATTGTCCTTCTTGAGTGGTCTGAATTGTAGCTGTTAGGTTATTGTTAAGATTGAGTTCAGCCTGATTTGCAGGTTCTGCTAGGGTAGAATTGTCTGAATCCTGGGTAGGGGTGGCGGTAGCAAGTACAGTATTGTCAGAGGGATCTCTCGGTGGCCCTCTAGGAGGACAAGAACTGCAAAGGCTATCTATTTTTTGCTCCGCATTCTCTATTATTGTATAGCTCCCAGGAGCCTGAATTTCATCTTTATTTACCACTAAAGCATATGTTAAATCTTGTATATTATCCTGCGGCTTTATGTTGTTAACAACATTATTTACAACCGCAACGAGTTGTGTTACCGGTATCACGATCCCCTCTAACGGTGGGATTAAGAAATCAGGTCCGTAAGCAGAGATTTTATTCTGTGTATCAGAATTGCTCTCTATTGTAATATTCCCGTCTTTGTCAAAACTGCCCTTTAAGCTGCCTGTTGTGCCAGACAACTCGAAGGTGCCAGTACCATCTGCGTTCCTAATAACTGTTAGTTCGCCGCCGCCATTAATGCCATCTGTGAATACTGTCAAACCCATACCTGCAGGGCAATTGCTGATGGCGTCCCTTACCTGGTTAAGCATACTATTATTATCCACATCGGTTTCGTTGATTTCAACAGCCAAATCTTCGATTACTGGCGCGGCATTTTCAGTTGGAGCCTCAACTTTGATTTCTTCTTCTATAGTGCCGGCTTCAACTTCAGGAACGTCATCCTGGGGCTTTGTCCAAGCATAATGATTGCCTTGTTCCCATCCTCTATGTAAACCCTGACCTGGGATTTCATCTTTTTTAGCTACTCCTGGCGGTAATGCTTCGCCAGAAGTCAGATTTTCATCTGCTGAAGTAACCGTATCACTAACAATATCAATTGTTGTAACTTCCTCAGTTCTATCGATTTGTACTTTTAAAGCTGTATCTTCTTTTAATGTAGTTTCAGTTGTTGTTTCTTTAGGTAAGATTACTGCCTGGGCAACCTTTTTCCATGCCGCATTATAGTCTCTTAAGGCAGGTATAGTTTTATCGGTATTCCTTCTATAACCAACAGGTCCGCTATCATCAGCATAGGCTAAAGGAATCAGGGCGGAAGTGATTTCTTTATAAAACTGCCATAAAATATCACTAAAGTTTGATTTGGAAGGTTGCGGGTAGGTATTTTGGTTATTTTCAGGTAAAGAAATCTTAAAATCTGTTCTGGCTGCCCAGGTAACCTCGGAAAAAAGGAATACACCTGATATAGTTAATGCAACAATCTTAAACCACAATTTTTGTCGCCAACTATGCATTGGTTTCCTTATCTTTTTTAAAATAAAAAAACCGAATTACCTTCGTCGGTAACTCGGCTATCCCAAACATCCTGATTTAGGATCCGTGGCTTTGCGTCTCCGTCTTACGACGGATTTGCCTTTTTCGAGTATAAGGAATAAACTCTTTATTAAACTGTTTAAGAATAATTTAAAAAAATTTTAAATTCCAAAGTAAGTATACTCAATGAAATTTCAATTGTCAAGGCAATAAAACTAAATTTTGTCTCTGTTAACGTTAGATGCCTGTTGTCGGTATCTTTTCATATATTCCCGCATATATTCCCGGCGTTGTTCCTGATGTAATTGTTCGTATTCTTTCAGGTTCTTTTTATTTAAAGATTTCCAAAGCCTATTATAACGCCGCCTTTTTTCTTGCCACACTGATTCTTGGCCCAAACACTTAAAATAATCCGGGTTTTTCCGACGCCACTCTCTAATATTCTGAATTTGTCTTATCCTTTGGCATGCTGACTGAGAACAAACTTGCTGGTTGAAATGGTACTTATTGGGGATAAATTCTCTTTGGCAGATTTTACATATCATACCTGAAATATAACATACAACAAGAACTATGTCAAGCCGGCAACAATCTATCTATGGAGTTAACCTTCTCGCGGGGACACCTCTCGGGTATATTTCAGGGGAACTCTTAACCGAGAAGTGTCTCCTTATGTCTCCGAGAGAGGGATCCCCGTAATCTAAGGGAACACTTCTCAGTTAAAAACTTCTCTGTGAAGAGACCTGAGAGGTGTCCCTAACCGTATCACTAACCATATCATAGTGTGTAACCTATTACTAAATAACAACTTAATAATAATTACAAATTGAACAATGGCAATTGACTATGTTGTGGCTGGACAAATCCGGGATTTACCTTGAGCTAGCTAAACAAATCAAAGGCTCTACCACCAGTAATAAGCAAATTTAAGTGGAAAAACACCCACCTGTCAGCAAACAGTTAAAATCCTTGTTTTTATTTGACATTTTCTGCCACAGACTGCTTTTCGCTACTAGATACCAACCAATGGTTAAAAGACCTTAATTTGCTTTATCATAACTGTATCAAACCGTATCAAAATTATCTTGACAAGTTCAAAATTTTAGGTTATACTTCTTTCTGTCTTCAAACTTATCTATTGTTCTTCAAATAGCTGAAAGGGGTAGTCATTAATGCGGAAAATAAGCCTGGTTCTTCTTTTAGCTTTCTTGGGAGTAAATACCTTTTTAATTCAGGCAGCGAATTCACAATCTATAGCCTTAAATGCTGAATATCTCTATTTTCTCCAGCAAAAGATTAATTCTTTTCTAACCTACCCCCCAGAAGCTTTGGAAAAAGGCTGGGAAGGGATAGTTAAGGTAAGATTTACTCTTAATCGAGATGGCCGGATAAAGGAAATTTACATTGCCGAATCATCAGGTTACCCCCTACTTGATGCCGAAGCAATGTTAACCGTAAAAGATGCCAGTCCCTATCCCTTCCCTGATGCCTATAAAAACAGAAAAGAATTAGAAATAACTTTGCCGGTGAATTACATTAATCCTGTAAAAGCAACTGTCTCTCAAGAAGAATATGTCCAACAACCTGTAAGGCTTGAATCTTTCCCTTCTCAAATTTCTTCCCAACTCTATCCTGCTGGAGTATTAACTCAAACTCCCAAAGTTACTGCTCCTATGCCTGCCCTGGACCTCTCAACGCAGCCACAAAGTTTTAGCTTCCCGCTCAGAGCCAAGGAGGAACTGACTCAGCCGCCAACCGGCGTGCCACTGGCACCTACTGCAATGGTTGAAACGCCTGAAGAAGTAAAATACTTTATAAATTTAGCGCTAAACAATAACCAACCCACCCAGGTTGCCCAGCAAGAAATTGAATTGGCGGAAATTAAACTGACCGAATCCCAACGAAACTTCTTTCCCAGTTTAAAGGTGCTGGGCTACAACACTGATGGCGAGGTTTACAAGGTGGGTTATGAAGAACGAGAGTTAAAGGCCCAGATTGACCAACCAATTTACTCCGGGGGTAGATTAGAAGACACCTACAACCAAGCAAAAGTAAATTTAGAGATAACCAAGAAAAATTATGACCGGCTTAAATTAGATGTAATACACAAGACTGAAACCTCCTACTATAATTTAATTGCCGCTAAAATGCATATTAGGGAAAAAGAAAACATCAGACAGGAAGCAGAAGAGATGCTGGGAAAGATTGAAAAATTAGCTCAGGAAGGCATGATTATTCCCCTGGAAGCGACAAGCGCACGCTCCTGGTTTGAACAAATAGGATTCCAAATTGAAAGCATAAAACAAGACCTGTTTATGGCCGAATTAACCTTTAAACAGGTGCTGAATGTTAAAGAAAAGCCGGAAATTAAACTACAAAGCTTTGGCCTAAAGAGGATAGAGGGGAACTTAGATGCTTACATAGAAGCGGCATTGGAAAACCGGCCTGAGCTTTATCTAAGCGAATTACTTGTAAAATTTAACGATTACGCTCGCAAGATCGAAGAAAGCAAAAATAACAAGCTTTCGGTAAACCTAATCTCATCTTACGGCTATTATCAAGGACATTATAAAACCGAACCCTGGAAGAATTCTGATAATTGGTATGCAGGATTTAAAGCCAGCCTGCCTTGGGAAAAGAATACCCTCAATACTTCTTATACTTCTGAAAAATCTGAACCCAGGTTCGGACAAACTTCTCCCACAGAATCTTCAACTATTAGCGCAGAATTTAATGTCTTGGATAACTTTAAAGGCCTTTCAGATGCCAAAAAGACAAACATTGATTTAACACGCTCCCTAAGCGATTTTAACGAAACCGCCAAAACCATTGCTTTTGAAGTCCAGGATGCCTTCCTCAATTATCAAAAAGCAATTTTACAATTAGAAACCGCCCAGGCTGAAATGAAATTCCGCAGGAATGAAGCAGAAGTGACAAAAATCCGCTCTATGGTGGGTGAAACCAGCCTCTCTGCTGCTATGGAATCCCTATATAGCCTTGCTGATGCCCAAACAAAGTATTTCCAGGCTTTAGCCAACTGTCAAATCTCTTTAGCCAACCTCAAAAAAGCTTGCGGCTACGGAATACGAATATAAATCGCTTGGGGACACCTCTCAGGTTTATTTCAGAGTAGATTCTAACTGCGAAGTGTCCCCCATGTTAACAGAAACAAAATTTAGTTTTTATCCTTGAAAAATAATCAAGTATAAGTTATATTTGAATCAAAGAAACAAAGATTCAATTTTTTTTTACAACTTTATTAAGCAATTTTAAAAAGTTTTTAATATCTTTAGCGATAAAGCCAAACCCGTCGTAAGGCGGGGACGGAAAGCCACGGATCGATAGAGATAGTTTTGATTTTTTCGATAGCCGGGTTGCCGAAACAAGATAAGGCAACGCGGCTTTCTTTTTTATAGACAACGGAGTTGAACCTTAAAAAGGGAAGATTAAAAATGGGTTTATATAAACACAAAAAAGCAAAGAAACTGATAGCGGTGATAGCTATTTTCTTAATAGCTGTTTTCTTCTGCGTTTCGCCTAACACGGTTTTTCCGGCTTATGCCAATCCTTCCGATAACATTTCCACCAAAGCCATTTTACCTAAAGATAATTTTGGAATACTTAAAAAAATCAACGGTTCTTATTATCTAGTTGACAAGTTTGGCAATATCGTTGATGTAGTGTTTCCAACTTCAGGGGTAAATTTAAACAAATATATAGGTAAAACCATTTTAATTAAAGACAATGTTTTTGCGGGTATTGCTGAATTTATCCCTAAAAATAACAATGGTTTCCTTCCCAGATTAAGAACCTATTTATCCGGTCTCATTTATAAGCTCAATATTAAATTTAAAAAAGACCCCCCTACCCCTATTCTAACGCCGCCTATTGCTCAACCTTTATATGGCGTAGAGATAAAACCTGTTCCTTTGCCTATAGAGCCACCTATAGCTGTACCTCTGTACGGCGTGGAAATAGAACCTATTCCTGAGCCGGTTGAACCACCACCTTATGCTCATCCTGTATATGGCGTGGAGATAAAACCCGTTCCATCACCCATAGAGCAACCTATTATAGTTCAACCAATGTACGGCGTGGAGATAAAACCCGTTCCATCACCCATAGAGCAACCTATTATAGTTCAACCAATGTACGGCGTGGAGCAGCCTATTAAAGTAGAAGACCCTATTGAACCTCCGGGTTATGCCGTGCCAATGTATGGTATAGAACCGGGTCCTGTTCTTTTAGAATCCCCCTGGATATTAGAAAAAAACACGCTCATACAAAACTTGAAAACCGAGCACAATGAATTAGACGGCATGGGCATTAAAATCGTAGCTGACCTAGGTAATGACGAACATCCTCTGAAAGACATACCGAGATAATAAAGAAACTCCCAAACAAACAGAATCAATTTGCGCAAAGATAAAATATATGGTATATTTAATTTTTAGAGGTGACTAATGGGATTAGCGGCTGAAGAAAATTTTGAAGAAAAAATTTCAAAGCAGGCGCAGTGGGAAGAATGGTATTTTAATCAATGGCGCAATCGGACCCTGAAACCTGATTATGTGCAATGGATCTGCACTTATCAATGTAATTTCAGATGCCCCCATTGCGGAACCGCTGCCGGCGTGGCAAAAGAAGACGAATTAAAAACAGAAGAAATAATTAAAGCGATCGATTCCTTAAGCGAACTGGGATGCAGGATATTTTCTGTAACAGGCGGGGAACCCCTCTTAAGAGGAGATTTATTTGAAGTGCTCGGCCACGCCAAGGAAAAAGGGATGCTCATCGGCATAGTTACTAACGGTTATGCTACTGAAGAGTATCTGCCCCAGTTAAAAAAAATAGCATTGGATTCCGTATTAGTCAGTATAGACGGTTATGGTGAAAACCATGAAAAGATTCGCGGGATAAAAGGTTCTTATGAAAAATGCCTGAAAAGTTTGGAGTTATATGCCCAATTAAAGGTCCCGATCAGAGCTGTTTCAACTGTAATGTTAGACGAGAATGTTGATGACGTACCAAAAATTATCGATGATGTTTGGAAGCGGAACATAACAAACCAGAGGATTCAACCCCTTGTCCCGGAAGGAAGAGCCAAGGGGACAAAAAATAATCCGGAGACAGTGAAGAAAGTATTGCGAATTATATATGACGCCAGAGAAAGAGGTATAAATATTGATATGAGCGAAGGGTTCGGGTATTTAGGGGTAATTGATGAAAAGCTCCGTTCTTATGACTTTTTCTGCGGTTGCGGATGGAATACCTTTACTATCATGCACAATGGCAATATTATGGGCTGCCCAGCCCTGGATTATCCTGAATTGAGCGAAGGGAATATAAGGAAAAAAGACCTTAAGCGTATATGGTGGAACGGGTTCGAACAGTTTAGAAAAACTATCTTTGCAGATTTACCCCAAAACTGTAAAGAATGTCAATATGTGAGAACATGCAGAGGGGGGTGTTGGTTATTTAGGGCGAATAAAGCAGACTCGTGTTTTTTAAAAGAAGCTGAAGAAGTGTTAAAAGAGATAAGTTAGGCTTTGTTAACAGAAACAAAATTTAGTTTTTAACCTTGAAAAACAACTGGTTATGGGTTATACTTGAATCAAAGAAACAAAGATTCAATTTTTTTTTACAACTTTATTAAGCAATTTTAAAAAGTTTTTAATATCTTTAGCGATAAAGCCAAACCCGCCGTAAGACGGGGACGGAAAGCCACGGATCGATAGAGATAGTTTTGATTCTTTTCGATAGCCGGGTTGCCGAAACAAGATAAGGCAACTCGGCTTTCTTTTTTTTCCACAAAGAACTGAGAATAATGAGACTAAAAATAAATCTCAAGGTTAATAAAAAAACTATAAAAAAGGAAATCATGAGAGCCGTATTAATAAGCTTGTTTTTTTCCGCCCCTACCCTAATCCAAGCTGAGGATTATCCATCAGGATATTTAGGCCCCGGCTATCGTGAATACCTTTCTAACAAGGTCCAGAACGGCTATTATGTTGAAACCTTCACCAAAATTGACATGTCTCAGAAAGAACGGGTAAACAAAAGAAATCAGATAGAACAAATCCTCGGTTTTTCCTCCCAGGCTATGCCGGAATCTTCATATACTATTTACACCAGAGAAGCTGAGCATAGAGACGAATCCGATAATCTCAGGACAGAAATTGACAAACAACGTCAGCAACGCGAGAAGACCGCTTCTGCCGAGGGGGAATTTAGTTATATCTCCTACTCTGACGGTAAAAAAGACTTTTTTAAAGACGGCCTTCTTTCCAGAACCGACAATGAAAGATTAGTAGATGAATATGGAAACGTAAGCCTCAAAAACACCAGGAATATGCGCTACAATGATAATCGCCTGCTCATCGGTTACGAAGCAACCCTTAAAGATAATTTAGGTAATACCAGCCAGTTAGATTGGTTTGGAGCAACATATACCGCGGATTCGCTTTTCTATGGTAACTACGAAACCAACGCCAACAAGAATTTGGTTGAATATTACCTTAAGGAAACCGATTCTGCGGGCAATGTTAAATTAACCCATTTTGACGGCGCAAATTTCGAAGGGAAACTCCTGCGCGCCTTCCATCAGAGAATCGAAGACAGCATTTACGGAACAGCCGATTTCACTCGTTCTGATATCAAATATGAAAACGGTAATTCTAAGCACATATCTGCCTACCATGAGGAAGGAATTGGAACGGATAACCTGGCTTATACACTCGATAGAAATAACATTACCTATGCTGCCAAAGACCAACTGGCAGGTTACCACGAAGAAGCATACGTAACCCAAATAGATGGACTGAAGTCAAAGACAATCTCTGATGTCCTATTCAAATACCTTAGTGTAGAAACCCCATTTGGAGCAGATGCAGAGGCGGATCCGGACAGGCTCTTAGAATCTATCGTTACCACAACTGTTGAGAATCCCGATGGATCAAAAAGAACAGAAAATACCACCACCAAATACGATTATGACAGCGACAAAACGCTCATTGGCGCAACAGCAAAGGGTGATTTTAACGGTCAAGAGAAAAAGTGGTGGGAAGATAATACCCTTAAGGACGGCCATACATACAGCGGATCTCAAGAAATTCAATATGAAATCTTATATGGTAAACCGATGACTAAGCAAACGGACTCCGCTGTTTCTTATTATCACTGTGACAACGGCCAGCTACTCCGGACTGAAAAAACTTCGCGTACCCACATTAATGGCTTGGTTAATAGCCTCCAGCGGCTCATTAATACTCAGGAACATACAGAAATTACCTCTATCCTGGCTGACGGGCAAGGGAATCCTCAAAATAATATCAGGGATATTACCAATACCTATGCTTATTTGGCAAACGGTAATCTTTCCGATGTCGTTGGAGAAGGAACCGGCAGGGGTTATGAATTTAATAATTACGAATGGAAAGAGTACCTCAGTGATATTAGAGTAGATTATGAGGTGATTTTGGGACAGCCTCATCTACAAACAGATACGGAAACTAAAGCCTATTAAAATTAAAAGGAGGTGTCTTTATGATTAGAGAAAAATCATTCAAAAGTTCACAAAAGAAAGGAGGTGAAAAAAAGATGAAGAGAATGCTATTTATACTGATTGCGCTATGTACTCTCTTTTTATTAGCTAGTTCTGCACAGGCTATTGATATGAATATTGCCCAGAATTTAGGCACCAATCAAGAAAGAGTCATAAGAAGTTACATGACCAACGTCTTTGGCGTAGTAGTGAGTCAATATGTTTCCACATACGGACATTATGCTGATCCCCAAGGAAACCAATTTTTTTCTGGCTCTGACCAAAATTACGGGATGTTCGGCGGGCAGGCACAACTCTCTCAGGTTTATTCGGAAGAAAGACAGCAGGGACCTCAGGGATGGCTGACGTCGACCTCTAATTCTACGGTTAACTATTCTTATGATGGAAACGGAGCTTTATACAATGCCGGTGGTTTAAGCTATAATATCAGCTATACGCGCGACCAAGGTGGAAATGTGACTGAAACAAGCGATTCCAACACTACTATGAACTATGGTATTTTTGGTAGCGATGCCGTAGTAATAGGCACTTCTTCTATGGGGTACAACAAAAAAATTGACGTAATAACTGGACAGGAACAAGTAATTTCTTCGACTTCAGGCACTTCTACCAATACTAACTTTATGTTTGCCGGTGGCACCTATAAAGCCCAGACAGAAAACAGAACATCGTTTACTCTTTATAATCAAGTAATAGGTAACCAGCAACGTTCGGAGAGTACCTCGACTACAAAAGCAATAGGTTATGACGTCGCAAGCGGAAATGTTACCAACGCATACTATACAGGGGGCAGTGGTGGTGGTTGGGGTTTCCATGATGAAGCTCTTTGGTTTAACCAAACACTAGATTTGGCAAATTCTGTAATCTACATAGAAAACGGCAGGATTGCAGGAGAATCTACCCAATGGATTAGAACACAGGCCTAAGTCAAATAGTAGTTGATACTCAAGGCCTAACTTGCAAGAATCCGCTCTATGTTAGCGGCTAAATAGGAGTGTGTAGCAGACTATAAGTAGTTATGGTTTGGCGTTATCTAATGGTCATAAAAGGCAGGGTAGTTTCTTAGCTGAACTACCCTGCGTGTCTTCTTTTATTTTTTATAGAAAACGGGGTAAGTAAAAATGAAAAAAACTCTCTTAATTTTAATCATAATTATGCTCTTCTTCATCAAAATAGACTCAACATTTAGCGTTGAGCCTATTCCCTCTACAAAATATCTAATACACGCAACTTCATCTTTAAATAAAACGCTTCTGCCTGTAAATGAAGCCGTGAATTTAGAAACAAAAAAAGAAGATGATAAAACAGCACAACCCGAAGACAGTTCTCTTGTAGAACAACCCACCTCTTCCCTGAATGGTTTTCAGCTTTTTTGGCATAACTTACTTAAAAAACTCGATAAAGAGAATAAAGAACTCCTGAAGAAAAAATGGTTAGAAAGCCTGAGAAACAGAAACAAAAAATCTTAGACACCTAATAACCACCCTGATTTATCTAACTCTATAAAACATCCCATTAATTCTTTATAAAAAATCTGTGTTATTACTAAGTCAAGATGTTAATTTTTTACCAGTTTCAAATGTTAAGTTTTTAAGCATTCGCTTTGTATAATTTTTCTCCATATGTGGCCATTAGCTGGCTTATGTGCGTGCCTTGCGCCGGTATTAACGTATTCTCTGGCATTCAGTAATGTTTCTATTATTTTTTCTTTTTTAATTACTTTATTGTTCTTAGATAGCTTAGACTCAGCAATAACCTTGTCTTTATAAAGGATATAGATACGGTTATCTTCCAAAAGGCATACAGTAACCTTTCTTTTGGCAAATGATAAGTGTATGTTGGAAGGCGGGATTTGGATTATCTGCCCGGACACCGCAACCGTATTATCGTTATTCACCGTCCGTTCTTTCTTAATAGAGAAGACCAGATCAAGGTTTTTATCCTTAGGCAATGGCATGTAGCTTGATTCTGCCTCGTGGATGAATTTTTTATTATACCACAGCAAGAATATCTCCTGCAGGAACTTGTTTGCTTGCGCATAATTTTTGATTCCGGCAAGCCGCATTTCTTTAATCAGCCGATCCTGGAAGAGCCTAAAGGTAACTTCGATTCTTCCTTTGGCCTGAGGCGAATTAGCAGGGATGATATTTATGTCAAGCTCTGTTAGTGCGCGCTCAATCTGGGTTTCTTCATCTTGTTCGGCTGATACATTGTAGTGGATACCACCGTGTCGCGTGGTCTTGAAGTGGCTGGCTTTATCGACGTAAAGAGAATAAAACATGCCCTTTATCTCGATAAAACGCCTGATTACCTGCAT
>Ga0315268_10004247_pt1 | contig 15558 bp, 11 predicted proteins | sample C1_top_MG_FD_204535 | JGI IMG/M metagenome (GOLD analysis project Ga0315268, IMG submission 204535) | Sediment microbial communities from Yellowstone Lake, YNP, Wyoming, USA - C1_top | ecosystem: Environmental > Aquatic > Freshwater > Lake > Sediment | place: USA: Wyoming | collected 2017-08-01
CTTCCTTTATGCCGGCGGCCAACCGGGGCGGGACCAGAAAGGTAAATTTCTTATCGAAGGCTTTCCCCTTGGTGCCGTAAGGCGCCTCCAGGTTGCAGACGGCGATGTCGGCCTGGCGGATCAGGGAGCCGGTGTTGGCAAAGGGATAATCCGGTCCGCTGTCGTTGACCCAGGGCGCCATGCTCCCGCCGGTCATCACATCACCCACCGCCAGGATGGAGACCGTCCCGGAGTCGTTCTGGGCCCATGCCGGTAAAAATATGGTAAAAGTTAGAAGAATGAATGTTTTTAATGCTCGCATTTAATAACCTGATAATTTTTTCGTTTATTCCGTGTTTCAGTGGTAAGGTGTCCCGGCCATAAAAAAACCCAGTCCATTATACCATAAAATGAACTGGGAAAAAATACCTGGAATATGGAAGATTAAAACATCCGGGCGGCCAGGATGTAGCTGGTGGGATCCTTGGGCTGGCCGTTGACCATTACCTCGTAATGCAGGTGCGGCCCGGTGACCCGGCCGGTCTGGCCCACCAGGGCCACCACCTGACCCCGGTTCACGCTCTGCCCAACCGACACCTTGACCATTGAGCAGTGGGCGTATCTGGTGGAGATGCCATAACCGTGATCAACCTCCAGACAAAGTCCGTAATTGTTGCGGTATCCGACGAATTTGACAATTCCGGCGGCCGGTGCCGCAATTATGGTGCCGTCGGGGCCGGCGATGTCTATCCCCTCATGCATCCTCAGCTCGCCCACCAGCGGATCGCGCCGGACCCCGAAATTGCTGATGATCCACCCCGGCGTGGGTTGGATGGACGGCAGGTGGTTCCACATCTCCTGTTTTTCGCTCAAGGCCGAGACTATGGCTTCAAAGCTCTCCAGCTGCAGGCGGGCCTCCCGGTCCAGTTTCTCCAGGTCCTGCTGCACGGTCTGCAGTTTGGCGGCGGTGCCGGGTGTGATTCCTTCCGGCAGCGGGGCCGGGGCAAAACCGCCCACCCCCACCCGGCGGACATCGGGGTCAATGGGGGCCAGGCCGGACATCATCCGCACTTTGGAATCGAAGCTGACGAAATCGTTGATCTGTCCCTGCAGGCCGGCCAGGGCGGTCCCGAACTCCGAGACCTTGTCCCTCAATATCCGGTTCTCCAGCTTAAGGGTCTGAAGCATGGAGGCGTCCACGAATTTGCCGACGTAGCCGGTAGTCACGCCGGCCAGGCCCAATAAAATGAATACGGCCAAAACCGCCAGCGTCTTGGCCGCCCAGGTGGGCAGCCTTAAAGTGACGGTTCTTCCGCTCTGATGCGGTACGATTATCAGTGTCAGATATGTCTTGTCCTTGATGGCCATAAAGATTCATTTAATGGGAAAGATTGCTAAAGCCAGAACGGCTTTAAACCCATTATAAAGATAGCATAAAACCATAATATTTGTCAAGCTAAATCTGCCGGTAGCCTTAATACCCCACTACCCGGCCCGACTTGGTCTCCACTTTCACTTCGGGAATGGCCTTCAGCCGGATGATGAAGGCATAGGACCAGTTCTCCCGGCTTTTGCTGCTGGAGAACCTGGCCTCCCAGCAATGGAGGTCGCGGTACAGCGAATAGTCCTGGGAGATCATCTCGCCGGTCTTGATGTTATAGTAGCGCCGATAGCTGATGTTCCAGTTCTTGGTCAGGTTGAAATTGGCCGAACCGGTCAGGTCGGAGGTTGAGACCCCAAGGCTCTTCTGCCAGTTCTGGCCGAAGCCCAAGTTGATGGACCAGGGCAGTCCCTTGGCCGGCGCCTTGACCGGTACGGCGGAGGTATCCGTCTTTGCCCCCAGGCTGTCGCCGGCTGGCAGCGATAGGCTGTCGGAAGTCAGGATGGTCTGGGACGAGCTGTCGTTTTGGGTTTCCAGGACTGCCGATGCCGGAACCGTGCTGTCCGGCAAAGCCCCGGCGGAGGAGGAATCGGAGACCGTGGCCAGGGCTGAATCCTTGGGCTCCAGCCAGCCCAGCCACCTGCCCGAGATCCCGTAACTCATGTCCAGCCGGGCCCACTGGTTCCTTCTTTGGTAAAAATTATATTCCCAGGAGAACTGGCAGTCCAGGGGACTGACATACGGCAGCACCTGAAGGTAGCTGGTCAGGCCTCCCCATTTTTCCCCCGTGGTCAGATAATCGTAGCGGGTGCTGGAGGAGATCGTCAGAAGGTCAATCTTTTGCTCCGTGGTGTCCTTCTTGAATTTGGCCTGGAACTGCTGGCTCAGGGAAATGCTCATTGATTTGCTCTCGCCCTGGCCCCCTCCCAGAAATCCGTAGAACCTGCCCTGGTCTATCTTGGGGGAATAGGAGAATGAGGCCTGAGGCTTTACCACGTGGCGCAGGGCCTGAAGTCTCCCGGCTTTCATGTTTAGCAGTCCGTAAATGGTAGTGCTGGCTCCCACCCCCCCGCTGTAAAGCCAGCGCAGGGCGTTGCGGTTCTGGCTGGTGTCCCGGTCGTACCAGGTCCCGGAAAACCTCAGATTAGGAGCCAGGCTTATCCACCGGAAAACATTGAAGCCAGCGTCCAGATTGAGGTTGTTTTGCCAGCCCTGATGCTTTTCCGTCAGCAGGGTATCCCTCTTATCGGTGGCCAGGAAATGTGAGCTGCCGGAGAATCCCAGAAAACCCTTGATGATGTCCTTGCGGTACAGGCTGACCGTAACATCGGGCAGCCGGCTGCTTTTGGTGCTGGTCTCCAGATTGTTGTAATGATCCACCGCCCCGGTCAGGCTGGCTATGGATGACAGGGGCGTATTGACGGCCAGGTAGGAATGCAGGTTGCGGTCCATCCGCACGGCGCGGTTGTCGGAAAAATCGGTGTAATAGTTCCGGTCGCTGACGAAATTGGCGCTGCCGTTGAGGTAGGTCCTCCGGCCCAGGATCTGGCTGTACAACCCGTTCAGGCTCCAGCGCCGGTACCCGGTGTTCCGGTCGTCCTGGTAGGAAAAGTTAAGGGTGGAGGAGAACCGGGGCGGCATCATATAGCGGGCCTCAAAATTGCTGCGCCAGCCGATGTTCTCCAGAAAGTCAGCCGAGACTGTGGCGTCGGCCTGGTCGTTGAACACCTGGTAATAGGCCAGGTTCTTGACAAAGGCCCCCTCGTAGTTGTTGCTGCCGAACCGGGGCATCAGCAGGCCGGAATGCCTTTCTTTGCGCATGGGAAAGAACCAGAAGGGGATGGCCAGCACCGGGATCCCCCTGAAGCATAAGAGCACCGGCTGGGCCACGATCTTGTCGTTGAGGTAGATCTTCATCTGCCGCGACCAGAAGTAAAAGTGCGGGGTGTCGCAATCGCAGGTGGTGTAGCGTCCGTAATCGATGTTCAGCACCCGGTCGTCCACCTGGCGGACCCTCCGGCCCCAGTAACGGCCCTGGTTGAAATCGGTGGTGCCGTTGTATATCCAGCCCAGCCTGGTCTTGAAATCGTAGACCATCCTATCGCCTTTGATGGCCTCGCTGCCGTCGTACAGCACCGGGCTTTGGTCCACCGTCAGCATCTGGTTCCTGGTGTCCAGGCTGATGCTGTCCCCGGTAACTTTTATCTCCTTGTACCTGACCTCGGCTCCCCCGGCCAGGGTGATCAGGTTCAGGTCCAGACGGTAATCTATCAGGTCGGCCTGGTAGCGGATGGCGGTCTTGGAGGTGTCGTCACTGGCCAGGTCCCAGGTTCCGGCGGGTGTCCGGGCGGCAGCGCTGTCCCGGCCGGGCGCCAGGGAATCGGACGGGGCGGGAAGGGACGGAGCTCCGCTGTCCGCAGGCGTTGAGCTGCTGTCCCCCGCCGCCGGCACTGTTCCGGTCTGCCCCCAAAGCAGCGCCGGTCCGGCGGCCAGGCAGCCGGCCGCTAAAAATAGAAACAGCGGCCAGTACCCCGAGGGCCGCCGCCTATGTCGCCGGAATTCGTTCATCGGATAATGGTTTTTTATTGGATCTTCTGGTTCTTTGCTTCCGGGCCTGTGCCGGTCCGGTATTCTTCTTTTATGGTGATGTATATCATCAACGCCACCCCCGCCAGCACCGCGCTGTCGGCGATGTTGAAGGTGTACCAGCGGTCCAGATAAAATCCCGGGAATCTCAGGAGCCCCGCCCTGACCGGGGGAATAAGAATGTCCGGCATATCGAAGTCAATGAAGTCGGTCACCGCCCCGGTGCGGAACCGGTCCAGCATGTTGCCGGCCGCCCCGCCCAGGATGAACCCGGTGGCCAGGGCCGCCAGCAGGCTCCGGGTCTGGCTGCGAAGATAAAAATAGACAATGGCGGTTATGGCCAGAAGTGACAGGGGCAGCATCAGATAGCGGCTGAACGGCCCGAAAGACATGCCCATAACTCCGTTGCTGTTGGTGATGTGGGTGAACTGCAGGACCTTTCCCAGCACCTCATGGCTCTGTCCCAGGGCCAGGCGGGCTTCCACCAGAAGTTTGGTCCAGCGGTCCAGCACAAAAACACCCAGGGTCACCGCAATTAGAACGATGCGGTTTCGAAGTCGTATCTCGATCACAAAAGTCCCCTTACTGCCCGTTGTTTCCGTTCTTGACCAGCTTTTCGGCCTGCCGGCTGCATTTGATGCAGTGCCGGGCGTAGGGCATGGCCTCCAGCCGGGCCGCCTCGATCTCCTTGCCGCAGCCCTCGCAGAGCCCGAATTTGCCGTCCTTGGCCCTCATCAGCGCCTGGTCTATCTCGTAAAGCTCGTTGCCCTTGCTGGAGGCCAGGAACACGCTCTTTTCCTTTTCCATGGTGTCCGACCCCTGGTCGGCCGGGTGATAGGAAGCCGAGGATAGGTCTCCGGCCGATTCCTTCTGGCTGGCCATCAACCCCTCGCTTTTGATCTGGGCCAGCTCGGTGATGTAGCGCTTCCGTTCATCCAGCAGGATGGCCTCGAATTTCTGCAGTTCTTTCTTGTTCATGCCGGGTATGATACCTCCTTAGGATTTTACCTGTTCTATGACTAGGTTGATGGGATGGCCGTTGATCTGCATTTGATGCCCGGCTGTTTCCGGCGCTCCCGTTTTAAGGTCCAGGGCCAGGGTCTCGTTCATGATATAGCTCTTTAGTTTTTCGCTTTCGATGGCCGATTCCAGTTCGGGGTCAGTCCGGTAAGTGACCCTGATCCGGTCGGAGACCTCGAAGCCCGATTCCTTGCGGATGTTCTGGATGCCGTGCACCAGCTCCCGGGCATGGCCCTCGGCGGCCAGCTCCGGGGTCAATTGGACATCCAGGGCCACATAATCATCACCTTCCTGTTTTACCGCCATCCCCGCCTTGGAGACGGTTGTGATCTCTGCATCCTCAGCCAGTATCTCGGCCGGACCTTCATCCAAAGACAGCACCAGACGCCCGTCCGACTTCAGCCCTTTGACGGAGTCGCTGTCCAGCCGGCTGATCATTTCAGCTGCCGCTTTGGCCCGGGCGCCGAACTTCGGCCCCAGCTTGGAGACCAGCCCCTTGGCTTTGTATTCGATCAGGCGGTCGATATCCCCCATCGGTTCCAGATTCTTGGCATTGACCTCTTCCAGGATGATGTCTTTATGTTTGATGATGGAACTCCAGGCGCTGCCATCCTTGCCCTGGTAAAGAATTTTAGCCAGCGGCTGGCGGACCTTGAGCTTGGCTTCCTTGCGGGCAGCATGGCCCAGCGAGACGATTTTGCGCACCACCGCCATCTCCCGGGAAAGTTCCTGGTCTATCCGCTTTTCGTCGGCCTGGGGGTAGGCGGTAAGATGCACGCTCTGGGGTGCCGCGGCATCGATTGACCGCACCAGGTTCTGGTACATCTCCTCGGCCCAGAAAGGCATGATGGGAGCCATCAGTCTTACCACGGTCTCCAGGCAGGTATACAGCGTCAGGTAGGCGGCCTCCTTGTCGGAGTCGGATTCCGACTTCCAGAAACGCCGCCGGGACCGCCGGACATACCAGGTGGAAAGGTCCTCGGTGAAGGATTCCAGTCGCTTGCAGGCCGAGGCCGCATCGTAGCCGTCCAGGTTCTGCCTGATCTCCCTGACCAGCAGGTTAAGTTCCGAGAGAAGCCAGCGGTCCAGCAGGGTCAGCCGGCACTGGTCCAGGCTTTTCCCTTTTGGTACGAATCCGTCCAGTTTGGCGTAGGTGATGTAGAAGGAATAGACGTTGTGCAGGGTCAGCAGTTTGCGCTTGAACTCGGTGGCCATGTGGTAGCCAAAATTCAGGTTCTGCACCGGGTTCTGACAGCAGAATATCCAGCGCATCAGGTCGGCCCCGATCTTCCCGGCCGCCTCGTCGAAGGGGATGGAGTTGCCGGCCGACTTGTGCATGTCGTCGCCCTTCTCGTCCTTGACCTGAGCGTGGCCCAACAGGCATTGGAACGGCGTTTTGGCCTCCAGCACGGTGCTCATGGTAAGGATAGCGTAGAACCAGTTGCGGAACTGGCCCTGCAGGCTCTCGGTGATGAACTCGGCCGGAAACCACTGCTGCCAGTATTCCCGGTTGGCCGGGTAGGCCTGGCAGGGATCATAGCGGTATTTTCCGGATTTTTCCTTGTCCGGGGTGAAACATTTCTCCGGCGGCATCACCGTGGAGAACATCACGATCCCGGCGTCCAGCCAGGGATTGCCCACGTCGCGGATGCGCACAGCATCCTTGCCGCACTTGGAGCACTTGATCCTGACCTCGTCCACCCAGGGCCGGTGCGGGGTGTGGCCGTCGAACTTGTCCCAGCCGGAGACGGCCCTGCTCTTCAAGTCTTCGTAACCGCCGGCCACTTCGAAATTGCCGCAGGAACACTGGAAGATGGGCAGGGCCAGGCCCCAGTAGCGCTTCTTGGAGATGCACCAGTCGCCCATGTTCTTCAGCCAGTCCAGCTCCCGGTCCAGGCCGTAGTCCGGGATCCAGCGGGCCTGGCTGACCGAGTCCATGATCCGGTAACGCAGGCTTTTGTTTTTCTCTTCGGCTGTCACCTGGAGGTAGGGCTTGTCGTAGACCGGGCCCATGCTGATGAACCACTCGTCCACCAGCCGGAACACCAGTTCCGAGTGGCAGCGCCAGCATTCGGGATAGCGGTGGGTGATCTTTTGAGCGTAATAAAGCACCCCTCGTTTCTTCAGATCCTCTATGATGGCCTCGGCCACCTCGCTGACATTCTTTCCGCTTAGCCAGTCGAAGCCGTCCAGGTATATCCCGGCCTCGTCCAGCGGGGCCACCACTTTCAAATTCTCAACTTTGGAAAGGGCAAAGTCCTCCTTGCCGCAGCCCGGGGCGATGTGCACCATCCCGGTTCCGTCCTCCTCGGTCACTTCCTTCCAGACCACGGTCCGGTGCTCGATGCCCTTCTGGGCCGGCAGGTGATCGAACGGTCCTTCATACTTAAGGCCCGCCAATTCCCGGCCGGGAAGTTCCGAGATGATCTCGTAATCTTTTTTCAGGATCTCCTTGCGGCCCTTGGCCAGGTAAAATATCTGCCCGCCCTGTTTGACCTTGAGATAGGTGAAGTCGGGATGCACCGCCACCGCGGTGTTGGAGGTCAGGGTCCAGGGGGTGGTGGTCCAGACCAGCAGGTACTCTTTGTCCCGGCCCAGGATCGGCAGCTGGATGTAGACGCTCTTGTGGGTCATCTCCTGGTAGCCCTCGGTGGCGATCTCCATGTCCGAAAGGGCTATGCCGCAGCGGGTGCACCAGGGCATGACGTCGGTGCCCTTGTAGATCCAGCCCTGGTCGTGGCATTTTTTCAGGAAGTGCCAGATGGCGTAGTTGTTGTCCGGAGCCATGGTGAAATAGGAGTTGTCCCAGTCCATCCAGTAGCCCAGCCGTTTGGATTGTTCGGCCTGGACCTTGGAATATTTATCGACCCGCTCCTTGCACTGGTTGACGAAGTTGCCGATACCGTAGGCCTCGATGTCCTTCTTGGACTTGAAGCCCAGCTCCTTTTCCACCTCCACCTCCACCCACAGGCCCTGGCAGTCAAAGCCGTTCTGGTAGCGGGCGTCGCAGCCCTGCATGGCCTTGTAGCGGTGGTAGAGGTCCTTGTAGGTGCGGCCCCAGGCGTGGTGCACCCCCATGGGGTTGTTGGCGGTGATCGGCCCGTCCACAAAGCGGAAACGCTTGTCGCTTCCCTTATTGCGGACCGCCAGCTTTTCGAAGGTCTTGTTGTCTTCCCAGAATTTCAGTATTCTTTTTTCCAGTTCGGGAAAGTCAAGATTTTGGGGTACGTCCTGGTACATAGGTCTTTCTTAAAATTGCACGCTTAATGCTGTTTTTATCTCGTTGCTCTGCGGCAGGAATTCGTAGGTTAACCCGTATTTCTTTCGAACCTTTTGGTTATAGCGGTTAACGCTGTTATTGGCCACGAAAACGTCCGCCGCCCTCAGCACTACATAGGCCAAGGCCCATCCTCCGGCGCCGGAACTGTTATCGTTTAACGCCTGGGCTGTGAAAACTGATTGAGCCGTGAACGAGCTAATGAAAAAGAAAGCCGAACGGCCGTAGCTTTTAGCGTAAAAATTTCCGGCCCCCGGTATCACCAGCGACCAGAACAGGGCCCAACCCTTGGATTTGTACTCCTGCTCGGCCTGGCCTTGCAGCAGCCTCTGCATCATGACCTCGGTCTGGGGAGTGGTCTGGGTCTGGACCGGGGTCTGGACCGGGGTCTGGGCCTGGGCCTTAAGCTTGCCGGAAAGCTCCTCGGCCACTTCCCTCATGCCCACCGTCAAAAGGAATTCCATCTGACCCTTGTAGTCACGGGCCGAGGTCATCTCCACCTTGCCGGTCTTCAGGTCTATCAGCCTCAGCTGGGCGGCGTAGACTTCGCCGATCTTCCCCAGCGAGCCTCCGATCATCTTCTGCACCGGCAGCAATCTTCCGGCCTCCACCAGACAGGAGGTCTCGTCGCAGGCCCCGGTCTGCTGAAAACCCTGCTCCTTGAGGATCTCCGACATCTTGTCGCGCTCCAGCACGTCGAAGATCCCGGCCCGCTGCAGCTCTATGGTCAGGCGGTCGGTCAGAAATTTAGTATCCTGCTCCGAAATGCCGGACCCCTTGAGGTTCATCACCGCCACCGCGATCCTGCGGTCGGACTGGGAAAAAGCCGCCGAGGATAACGCTGAGAAAAGAATCACTGTCAGCAGGACCTTTTTCATCATCGTTGTTCCCTTAGATTAAATGGAAGATACTTTGAATTGCCGGGCAAGCGTGTCAGCCTCAGAACTTGCACTGAGAGTGACTTTTTTAGCACCACCGAAGCGATGACATTCAGGCTCTCGTTTGAATCCCGTCGCTCCGTGTAAATCCTTGGGCTGAGGTTGTCGAAGCCCGTGTTCCTTTAGGCCTCTAACTCCTCGTAATGGGAAAGCTTCTTGAATTCCTTGAACCTCTGCTCGATCTCTTCCCTGGTCAGGGTCTTCAGCCGTTCCATTGAGAACTTTTCCACGTTGAACGAGGCCATCACGCTGCCGTAGATCATGGCCCGCCTTAAGACCTGGTCGCTGAGCTGGCCTTTGGAGGCCAGATATCCCATGAAGCCCCCGGCAAAACTGTCGCCGGCCCCGGTGGGATCAAAGACGTCTTCCAGCGGAAAGGCCGGAACGGAAAATACGGTCTGGCCGGAGAACAGCATGGCCCCGTGCTCGCCTTTTTTGATCACCAGTATCTTGGGGCCCATCTCCTGGACGGCCCGGGCGGCCTTGATCAGGTTGGGCACCCCGGCCAGCATCCGGGCTTCGGCGTCGTTGATGAACATGATGTCCACCAGCCTGATGGTCTTAAGCAATTCTTCCCGGCTGCCCTGGATCCAGAAGTTCATGGTGTCGCAGCCGATGGCCAGCGGCTTTTTGACCTTGCCGATCACCTCCCGCTGCAGGGCCGGGTGGATGTTGGCCAGGAACAGGAACTCGGCCTGCTGGTGGGCTTCGGACAGCTTGGGGTGGAAGGTCTCGAACACGTTGAGATGGGTGGCGTGGGTCTTGGCCTCGTTCATGTCGTATTCGTAGGAGCCCGCCCAGCGGAAGGTCTGGCCCTTGGCCGTTTCCAGGCCGGAAAGGTCCACTCCCCGCTTGGCCAGGAACTCGATGTCCGCCTTGGGAAAGTCCTCGCCGATCACGCCCACCAGGCTGACTGGCGTGAAGAAGCTGGCGGCCGAGGAGAAGTAGAGGGCGCTGCCGCCCAGGGCTTCCTTGGCCTCGCCGAACGGGGTTTTAACCGAATCCAATGCGATGGAGCCGACCACGGTGATTGACATGATACTTTTCCTCAGTTTGAAATGGTTACAGAGTCCAAAACAGTTTGAAACAGTTTGAAACGGTTCAAACCAGTTCAAACAGTTTCAAACTTTTAGTTATTGCATTTTAGCGATCGTTTGTTTCACCAGCCTGACGAACTTGACCTCGGCCTGGCCGGCCACCGCGATGACCTCCTCCAGGCTGACCGAGCGCATGGCTTCGGGAAAGCCCATGTCGGTGATGATGGAGAATCCCAACACCTTCAGCCCCGAGTGCCGGGCCACTATCACCTCGGGCACGGTGGACATCCCCACCACGTCGGCGCCCAGGAGGCGCACCATCCGGTACTCGGCCCCGGTCTCCAAAGTGGGCCCGGTCAGGGCCAGGTAAACGCCCTTCTGGACCTTGATCTTTTCCTCCAGCGCCACCGACTCGGCCAGGGCCAGCAGTTCCTGGTCGTAGAGATCGTACATGTCGGGGAAGCGCGGCCCCAAGGTCTCGTCGTTCTTCCCGATCAGCGGGTGCCCGCCCATCAGGTTGATGTGGTCGGAGATCAGCATGATGTCCCCGGCCCGGTGGGCGGGGTTGACCCCGCCGCAGGCGTTGGAGACCACCAGGGTACTTACCCCCAGGGCCTTCATCACCCGCACCGGGAAGGTCACCTGCTGCATGCTGTAGCCCTCGTAGAAATGGAAGCGGCCCTGCATGGCCATCACGTATTTCCCGGAAAGCTTGCCAAAGATCAGCTTGCCGGCGTGGCTCTCCACCGTGGAGACCGGAAAATTGGGGATGGTCTCGTAGGGTATGGTGTCTATGATCTCGATCTCCTTGACCAGCCCGCCCAGCCCGGTGCCCAGGATGATGCCGATCCGGGGAACGACCTTGGTCTTGGATTTCAGGAAATCAGCGGTCTCCTGGATCTTCTGCTTCAGCTCGCTCATTGTTTGATCTCCTCTTCGGAAGTGTGATTTTCGGTTGACGACAGCGGCGGCTCTTCGGTCTTTGGGGCTTCGGGGACCGTCAGCTTGGCGGTCTCCATCAGGGTGGAAAGCATCCTCTGCATGTCGGCCATCTTCTGCTCGTCCATGGCCCGGCCCGGCTGGGTGGGAACCTCGGGGACCTTGGCCTCCGGCGGTCCCTCTTCCTTTTTCCCTCCGGCGAAGATGTTGGTCTGGATCCTCACCCCGGAATCCATCTCCTGGTACTGCAGCATCTCCAGGTGGGAATCCAGCAGGCTGCGGAACTTGGCCAGGTAGCCGCTGCGCATGTTCTTGAGGTCGGCGATCTGGCGCTGCAGGTCCATCAGCCGAGCCCGGGCCTCGCCGATGATCTGGTCGGCCTTGAACTGGGCCTCCTTGACCACCAGGTCGCCCCGCGATTCCGCGTTCTTGCGGAGCTCTTCGGAGGTCTTCTGGGCCGAGAGCAAAGTGTCCTGAAGGGTCTTCTCCATCCGGCGGTAGTCGTCCACCTTGGTCTCCAGCCCCTCCATCCGCTCGGCCAGGCTGGTGTTCTCCCTTATCAGCTCCTCCACTTCGCCGGCCACCATCTCCAGGAAGGCCTGGACCTCGGCCGGATCCAGCCCGCCCATGGGCTTTTTCTTAAAGGTCTGCTTGCGTATATCCAATGGAGTGAGCTTCATGGAACCTCCTAAAGTTTAGATTTCTGAGCCAAGGTCTTTACTCTCTTAGTCCGAAGTTTTTAGATGTTCCTATTTTTCATCTGCGATAATAGTTCGGCTAACGCTCACTACAACGTCTGCGTAATCGTCCGGCGCCATAGCAGATTTTTATGTTTGCCGGCTTTGGCCGAAGACGTCTGTGGATTGTAATACCCCGTATGTCCTATATCTGCTTCAGCCGGAAACCGAACTCTATCAGGCTGGCTATCAGGAACTGTTTGACGAATATTATGGCCAGGATCACCAGCATCGGCGAGAGGTCCAGCCCCACCGCGCCCAGGGGAATGATGCGGCGCAGCGGCCCTAAGACCGGCTCGGTCAGCTTGTAAAGCAGGCGGACAATGGGGTTATAGGGATCGGGGTTGACCCAGGACAGCAGCGCCCGGATTATGATGGCCCACATATAGATATCCAGGGCCAGTCCCAGGACCTTGCCCGTCGCTATTATCAGGTTTGCCAGAAGAAACATTTTACCCTTATCGCTGTTTTATAAGGAAACCAGAAAAGCATGAATATTTGTTTTATGATCCCTGATTTTCCGAAAAGGGAATGATTTTTCGTGTCCTTTAGTGTATTTCGTGGGCCGGTTAACCCCGGGCCCCGAAGATGGCGCTGCCGATCCGCACCATGGAGGATCCTTCCTCGATGGCCGTCTCGAAGTCGCCGGACATCCCCATGGACAGGTATTCCATCTGAACATTCGGCAGGCCCTGTTTGGCAGCCTCCTGAAAAACAATTCTCAGCCTCCGGAAGGCCTTCCGCACCCTCTGATCATCCTCGGTCAGCGGGCCCACCGTCATCAGGCCCATGACCTTTACGCCATCAATTTCCTTTATATCGTTTACAGCCTTTATCACATCGTCAATCTGGAACCCGTATTTCTGGGGCTCGCCCGAGGTGTTGACCTCCAGCAGGATCTCCTGCACTTTGTTTGCCTCCAGCGCCCGCCGACCCACTTCCTGCGCCAGGTTCAATGAATCTATGGAGTGGATCAGGGAGAACATCTCCACCGCTTTTTTGGCCTTGTTGCTCTGAAGATGACCAATCAGATGCCAATGGACCGGGCCTGAGATATCTGGATATTTCTGGATTGCTTCCTGCACCCGGTTCTCACCTATGACGGACACTCCGCAGCCGATGGCCTGGTTTATCAGGTCTGCCGGGACTGTTTTGGTGACCGCCACCAGGGTGATTTCGCCTGGTTGACGCTCAGCCCGGATGGCAGCTTCTTTTATCCGCTTTTGAACCTTCTCCAGATTTTCTTTAATTCCAGCCATAGCATATAATTATACCCTATTTAAATCGTGATTTTCAATATAAATCGGGATAAATATTTACCATGTAAAAGAGGCTGCCATGGCATGGCAGCCTCTTGGTTCGCACCGTTGGTTTACTACCTGACAATCATCATCTTCTTGGTGGAAACAAAGTTTCCAGCCTTGAGCCGGTAGATATACACTCCGCTGGCCGCGTCCCCGTTCCAGCGGATCTGGTGGTACCCGGCTGTTTTGATGCCTTCGTCGAACACCCTGATCATCTGCCCGGCCACGTTGTATATCTCCAGTCTGACATCCGAAGACTTGGGCAGCTGGTACGTGAAGGTCGTCTGTCCCTTGCTGGGATTTGGACAGGCATTATCCAAGGCATAGATGATAGGCACAGAACATCCCGGCCGGCCTGACACGCCAGACGGACCTGTGATCTCGAAATTGCATACGCTGCTGGTATTCACATGTCCCAATAAGTCGGCTACCTTTATATAATAATTGACCGACAAGGTTTCATTGGCAGTTGGGGCCAGTTCCGGTATGCTGTCCCGTAAACTATCCGAAGCAAAGAACATGGCTGTGCTGTCCCAGGCCCCGCCGTTGACCTGCCAGAACAGCCGGGCCGTCTTGATCCCGCTCAGTTCATAGACACTGCCGGCGATAGCATACGGCCCGTAGGGAGCCGATTCGTCGTCCGGCACAGTGGTCAGGTATTGGATCAGCGGCGCCGTGGTGTCGACCCCGAACCAGCGGGATGACGAGTAGGTCCCGTAGTTCCCGGCCGCATCGTAGGCCATCACCCGCCAGTAGTACCTGCCTTCGGGCAACGCCATGGTGTCAATGGTCAAGGCCGTGGTGTCGGTAATCAGGAACGGACTGGCAAAGCCGCTGCTGGTATCTGCTTGCAGGACATAGCACACCTCTGTGGACTTGGCTTCCTTGCCCAGCTTAGACACCGGCGACCACGAATAGACGACCGAATTGTCGCTAAGCCACGAATTCAGGTACGGCGCCACCGGCACCGGCACCCCTGGGGTCAGCGTATCAACCTCCACCAGCCAGTACGCCGACCAGGCCCCAACGTTCTGGCAGGAATCTATCGCCTGCACGTGCCAGCGGTAGACCCGGTTCTTGTATGGCAATACCAGGTCCGCTATGGTGTCGTTGACCGTGGTGTCCAGCGCCACCAAAAACAGCGAATCGTCGATCGCCTGAAAACGGTACCAGCCCATGGCGCAATTGTCCGTGGCTTGGTGCCAAATAAAAGTAAACAGGTTGTCGCCGGTGCTGCCGCTTCCGTTAGCCGGAGAAATCAGGCTGACCTGCGACGGCGGTTGCCAATCGTTACGCAACGCCCAGGTCTCTGAGAACGGACCCTTGTTTCCAGCGGCATCGATCGCTTTGGCCTGCCATTGGAAAAGGCTGTCTGCGATGCTCAGCTTCAGACTGATCGAGGTGTCGGACACCACCGTGTCCACCGTATCGCTGGCCCAAAGAGAGAATTGATAACTACCCATCCCATAATTGTCGGTGGCCCGATGCCAGTGAAACGTGAACAGGCTGTCGCGGGTGATGGCACCGTCGGCCGGGGAAACCAGGCTGACCGTGGACGGCGCCACGTTGTCCATATAGTATATCGGAACGGTCAGCATATTGCCTGCAAAAGGCGTGCCCAAGCCCAGGTTGTTGCAACCGGCCGCCTGCATTTCCAGGGGCAAGATGTTGACGAAGTTCTCGCCCCACAGCAGCGAATCCTCGCCCCAGCCATAGTTCCAGCCGATGGAGTCGGACGAAGTGCTGTCGTACGGACCGGCCGCCCAGTTCCAGACTTGCTGGCCGGTCATCATGTCGTCCAGCGCGCCCATCATCGCTGTTTTATCGGAAGGCCAGCGGTTCACCGCCTTGCCGGTCAAGGCCGGCTGAGGCTGGTATACCAGATTGCTGTCCGGGAAGGTCATCACTGCCCGCACACCGGTGTCGTATGCCGGGGCTTCGGTGATCACCATCACGCTGTTTCCGTCATAATTCGCCACGTAGACCTTGTTGGTCACCGGGTTTACCGCCAGGGCAACGGGACCGCTTCCCGCTGCCACCGTGGCCGTGCCGTTGCTGGAGCCGTCGATCACCGTTACGCTGTTGCTGCTATAATTCGCCACGTAAACCTTGTTGGTCACCGGGTTCACCGCCAGGGCCCAGGGATAATCTCCCACCGCCACCGTGGCCGTGCCGTTGCTGGAGCCGTCGATCACCGTTACGCTGTTGCTGCTATAATTCGCCACGTAAACCTTGTTGGTCACCGGGTTCACCGCCAGGGCCCAGGGATAATCTCCCACCGCCACCGTGGCCGTGCTGTTGGTGGCCCCGTCGATCACCGTCACGTTGTCGCTGCCGATATTCGCCACGTAGACCTTGTT
>Ga0315268_10004248_pt1 | contig 15557 bp, 24 predicted proteins | sample C1_top_MG_FD_204535 | JGI IMG/M metagenome (GOLD analysis project Ga0315268, IMG submission 204535) | Sediment microbial communities from Yellowstone Lake, YNP, Wyoming, USA - C1_top | ecosystem: Environmental > Aquatic > Freshwater > Lake > Sediment | place: USA: Wyoming | collected 2017-08-01
TTACGTCAAACTGCTTGGTGTCAGGGTCAACAGCAACCTTCACCGGAACCTTCATTCCCGAGTAATCCTTGGTAAGCTCGTTTATCTTGTTCACAATCATCATGACGTTTACGCCCATTGGACCGAGCGCTGGCCCTAACGGTGGCCCAGCGTTTGCCTGTCCTCCGGCGACGAGCAGTTCGACGATTTTTTTGTCGGCCATTCTACGTTTCGCCGCCGCTTTGGGCTTTTGCTTTTTCAACTAGCTTAACGTAGTCAGAGTTCACAGTGATCGGCAGCGTGAAAGTCGCCTCCAACAGCTCAAGCGTAACTTCGCCCTTGGTCTTGTCGATTCTGGTTATCTTTGCACGCATGCCTTTGAACGGTCCGCCCGTGACTTCGACTATGTCATTCTCGTTTAACTCTTCGATGATGGGCTTCTTGACGATGTATCTTTCAATCTCCGCAAAACTCACGATGCCCGGGATTCTTGACCGTACGTGTTTTACGCCGGTTATTGCTTCCTCCACGAAGTGTGGGCCTTCTGCTTCCATGAAGACGTAGCCTCTCAGAGTTTCGGGTACGAGAATGGCTTTTATCGGTATCTTGTTCATCTCAACCTTAGCTGCAACAAGTCTGGCCACGTTCTTTTCTTGGCCTGTTGTCGTTTTTACGGCAAAAACCTTTGTCGGGTACTCCTCATGCTTCTCCATAGGGTGTGTTCCTTCTAGGCTGTAGTAGTGGCACCGCCAGGCTGCAGAACAGAGGACAGTAGTTTAATGATGAAACCGACCATTCCGATTGCAGACATGCCCAGGAGACATATTTTGATTGATAGCCAAAGCTCGCTTCTTCCCGGCTTAACCGATAGCTTTAAGGTTCTTACACATTGAGCTATGAAATCTCTTAAGCCCATGTTCCTCGCACTCCCAACATTTCAATTTGTTATTAACGTTACTGTAAGCGCTGATAGATAAACCACGCGTTTCTAATAACTTTTCCCTCTATTTTCCCGCTATCGTTCCTAGCGTTTAGTCAACGCCTAAGCCTTCTCAACTGGTATGCCTGTTGCTGTAAGCATTTCTAGCAGCGGTTGTTTGTCTTCTCCTTTTATTCCTTTCCAGTCCAGAACTGCAGATTCGACCTTTTCCAGTGTTCTTTTGATACATTGCTGGAGAATTTTTGAATTAAGGTTAGAAACGGCGTATTTGGGGATCATGTGCCCGAAAGCTACTTCGTTTTCCAGGGCCATCTTGGTGAATTTGCTGCTGTAGTGTGGTCCGCCTATGCCCAGCACCGTTTTCGCCGGGCGGTTGCCGAATTTTGAAATCGCTTCCATCGTTGCGCGTGCAACAACTTCAGCGGCCAACGAATCATTCCATTGTTTGGGCGAGCTTCCCAGTTCAGCGAACATCGTGGGCACGTCCAGCGACGGCCCATGGTGAGTGCCTTCATAGGAGACTTCATAGTCAAGATCGGTCTTTTCCTTGAGTTTCATCATAGCCCTTAAGGCGTCTCTCATTGCGTTGGCCGGGGAAATAGACACCTTTCTCGGAATTCCGCCTTTCTCTGCTTCGCCTAGGTTGCCAGGAGTGTGGACTGACAGGGTAGGGATTCCGCTGAGGCTGCTGTGTCTTGAAATGAAGACGATGAGCTTCAGGTTTGTGAAGGAATCCGGCAGACTCTGGGCAAAGATGGACTCCTCGTTTAAAGTCACCAGCCTGACAGCGTTACCATTTGTTTCCGCAGTAAATAGTGGGGTTTCCTGAAACTTTTCCGGCGTTTCTTTGAAACCGTGATGTTCCAAGACGTGTTTTCTTATGCTCAAGCTTGCCGCATCTTTGTTTGAAGCTACGATTAAGATCATTGTTGTGCTTCCTTAAGCAAGATACGATGTTCTGAGAAATAGGTTTGCATAAAGCTTATAATTGTTGGAGTCGGTTGAAGGCTAGATCCGGTCGAGGGTGGAGATATGCATCTGATCAATTTCAAGGAATTGTCCGGTCGAGAGCTTACTGAGATGATTGATAAAGGTGTTGAAATCAAGCATGATCCTGAGAAATATCGGAAAGCCTTGGACAGCAAGTCGCTGGCTTTGATTTTCCAGAAGACCTCGACAAGAACCAGGGTTTCATTCGAGGTTGCTATGACTCAGCTTGGTGGTCACGGTCTGTTTATTGATTGGAGAACAACGAACTTCGCGTTGGCAGACATAAGTGATGAGACACAGTACCTCTCCCATAATGTTGACTGTATAATGGCCAGATTGATCAGGAACGTGGATCTTCAGGCTATGGGTAAGGCTTCACGTGTACCTGTGATCAACGGTTGCGATGAGAAATATCATCCCAGTCAAGCGATTGCTGATTTGATTACAGTGAAGGAGAAGAAGGGCAAACTGAAAGGTGCGAAGCTTGTCTACGTAGGTATCCACAATAACACCTGCAACTCGCTTGTTGAGGGATGCACAAAAACCGGCGTAAAGATAACTACGGTAACGCCCATATTCAACGAACCGAGCCGGGACAACGCGCTGTTAGAAGCTGCAAGGAAAACTGGCCTATGGGACACCAGTTTAGACGTCAAAGAGGCTGTTAAGGACGCTGATTTTGTGTACACCGATACTTGGATTGACATGGAGCATTTCGTTGACCCGAAATATTCAGCGGAGAAAGAGAAGCGCCTCAAACTGATGATGCCATATCAGATCAACAAGGAACTATTGAAGAACAGCAACGCCTACGTTATGCATGATATGCCGATTCACAGGCGATATGAAATAACCGGAGACGTTGTCGAAGGCTCCAAGTCCGTGATATACGAGCAGAGCGAGAATCGACTGTATTCTGCGAAAACGATATTGGTGAAGCTGCTGGGAAAATAGCAGGCTCTGTTTGTTATTTGAGGATCATCTGGACGAATTTTTCTGGATTGAACTCTTCTAAATCATCATACCTCTGACCTGTTCCGATGAATAGGATCGGTTTCTTAGTGACGTATGTCACGCTTAGGGCTGAGCCGCCTTTTACGTCGGCGTCGACCTTTGTCAGAATGGTTGCGTCTATTCCGACACTTTTGTGGAATTCTTCTGCTTGCGTGACGGCGTCGTTTCCGATGAGTGAATCTACGGTTAGGATCGTTAAGTCTGGGTTTACGACGCGTTTGACTTTTGCGAGTTCGTTCATTAGGTTCTGGTTTGTCTGCATTCTGCCGGCGGTGTCGATGAGAACGACGTTTATTCCGTGTGCCTTGGCGTGGCTGATTGTGTCGTACGCTACGGCCGCGGGATCTGCACCATAATCGTGTTTGATCATCTTTATTCCCAGTCTCTTAGCGTGTTCTTCCAGTTGTTCGATAGAGCCGGCTCGGTAGGTGTCGCTGCAAGCAATTACAGCGGAATATCCTTTCTTGTTCAGGAAGCGGCAGACTTTGGCGATTGTTGTTGTCTTTCCAGTGCCGTTTATTCCGACGAAAACTATGATGTACGGTTCGCCTTTCTTCCTTTTTTCTTCAATGGCCTTCAACAGATCTATCTTGCTGTTAGCTAGCATGGTTTCTAGGAGTACGTCGTGAAGGTTTTTCTCCACGATTTTCTTGCGGTCTTCAAGTCGTTTGACTTGTACTTTGTCTAGGCGCTTTTCCATCTCGTCACATATTCGTTCCGCTACGGGAAAAGCAACATCATTTTCTACGAGGTTCATCTTAAAATCAGAAAGTATGGGGCGTAGGTTTTCAGGTTTGAGTTCGGTTGTAGTGACTTTGGTTATGAGTCCTTTGAACCCGGATTTCAGTTTCTCAAACATTTGCCGGGGCTTTCCCTTCTCTCATTGTGGCCACTAGTGCTTCAAACTTGTCTCTGTCTTCATTGGTCTTCCGGGCAACTTGGGAGAACTGTTGCTGCATTGACGTCCTTGTTTTGTCCAAGTCTTCTAAGCGTTTCTTGATGATGTCCTTTGCTTCTTCGCGGGTTTTTTCAACTGATACTCCTGCGCCCATGCCAACGATTACCTTGTCTGGGTTGTCAAGTCTTGCCCTGATGTAAGAGGTGCCGCCTATTGGGACGAGAAGTTCTGTGTTTTCCTTTTCTTTGTCTAGGCTTTCAAGTGTCGTGCTTGCATAAGTCAGGTCTGTTGCGACGGCGTTTATCATGTTAAGCCTGGATTGTAACGCTTCGGCTGTCTGTTCAAGCATTCGCAATTCAACGCTTATTCTTCTGAGCTCTTCTTCGTCCTTACTCGCCAACTTGTTCTTCTCCAATAACCATCTTTTTCAACAATGGGTTCTCTATTTGTTCCGGAGGAATCTCTTCAACACCTGTTATCTTTATGTGGAAGCGTTTAACCCGGTGCTTGCTGCCCAGTTCAGCGTAAACCTTCTCCACAGCGTGTTCAGATTTGGCCGCCATTATTTCTTTGCTGAAAGAAGTCTTTAGGTTCGGCTTCAGGATTTCACCTGTTACTCTGAAAACTTTCAACCTCTTCATCCTCTTTTACAACATCCAAGGCGTTCACTATTATAAACATCTCGGGTCCCGTTGTCAACAATCCGGCAATGGCTGCATGCCGATTTGCAATGAGCCCGGTGCCCACTTGAGGTATGCCACAGTTGATAGAGCCGACGTCAACAGGGACTCTTAATACCTCTTCCAACGTTTTCCTTTCCGAGTCTTTCAGCAAGGGATGCGCCAAGGCGCCTTTGTTCGTTGCGACTGCCAGCGACCCGACATACGGTAAACCGGCGATTTCGGCCGGCACCGTTTCAACGCATAACGTCTCAGATATGATTCTTAATTCAGGTTCTCTAAGTCGCGGGTCGACGATTGCACCGTGGTCGTTTGTCAGTACTAGGTTTCCATAAGCGGTTTTCTTAGTTTCCATTATCGTTATGTTTCCTTGAAAACAGTTCTTTATGCTTTCAAGTTCTTCTTCTCGAACAAAGCTTGGAAGCAAAATGCCGCGTGAATTTGCACACGCTAGGGCGCCGACGAGAACCGAGCCTCCGATGCAAGTATGGATTAACTTGACTTTCAACCATTCGCTCAGTCTTTCCGCTTTTTTTAGCGGGACAGATTTTGGAACTATAAGCATTTTATCCGTGGCAAGCGAGTAGCGGCCTATGCTTGCGCTTCCAATGAGACTTGTCAGGTAAATGGCCAAGGATTAATCTCCTTCAGCCAAATAAACAGTGACATTGCCGTCTTTGTCTTTTGCAGCTCTAACCCGTATTTTCCTAGGCGGTTTCTCTACGCCTCTGCCCCAAACCCTCTCGTTTACTTCGTTACTGATCACGAGTTTTTTGGGCTCTTCTTCCTCTTCCGCTTCTTCCTCTTTACGGGCTTCCATCTTCATGTGCTTGATCATGAAAGTTCTGAGCATTCGCATTGCTCTAGGTGATCTCTTTCTAGGCGGCATAATCCATGCTTTGCCCAGTGGAACTGTGTAAATCCTCTCTTCAACTATCTCTTCTTCCTCTTCCTTCTTCTCTCTCGAAGGAGGCTTCTTTTCTTTCTTCTCCTCAACGGCCTCAAGCGGTTTTTCTTCTTTTGCTTCCTCTTCCGCTCTCTCTTTTTCAGTGACTTCTTCGGTTTCTTCTTTGCCGGTTTCAACAAGCTCTTCTTGCTCTTCTTCGGTCTTCTGTGCTTCTTGTTCCTTTTCTTTCTCCATCAACAGTTGCCTCCTATGCCCTTATCTTACTCCTTCGCCATTGTCTTCTTTTGGGGTGTGCCCTGACTTTGCCTCCTGTCCTGGCCATTACCCATGTTGGCACTGGCTTGTGCGTTTTTCCTGCTTTTGCGAGTCTGCGTTTCTTTGCTGTTGGCTTGTTTCGAGCCATATTCATCTTCTTCTTATCGTCGTTTCCTTTTTGCGGGATTGGAGCTGGATGAGTATCTTCTTCAACTGTCCATCTGTCATTGGTATCGGTATTTTTCCCGCTTGTGCCAGCTGGATCAGTTGCAACTCCAGTTGGTCTATGAACTCAGGCTTCACCATTTTCAGGTTAGTCAATCTTTGCCTGGCTTCGGGTGTTAACATGTTTCTCAGCAGGGCTTGTTTCTGTTGTTCTAGCTGTTGGTCCATCTGGGCGTTTCTCTGTTCGTCAGCCACCTGCCTCTGGAGCGCTGAAAGTTTTCTTCTGCGAAGTTCTTCCAGCTCCTCGTCTGACACTTTAGTCACCTTGCTGGTACTTTTCTAGTTCTGGAATCTCCTTCACCAGTTCTTTGATGAGTTCTTCTGTCAGTTCTTGCAGGAGTTTTCTTCCTTCGCGGGTTATTCTTCTACCGCGGGGTTTCAGAGTTTCAACGTACCCTGCGGCCTCCAACTGTTGCAGTGCCTTTCTTATGGGTGATCCGCCTGCTTTTGCCACATGCTCTGGCTTGACGCCGTAGTCTTTTCTGCCGCCATAATCGGCCCTTAACTTCTCGATGCCTATCGGCCCGTGAACGTAAATCTTCCTCAGGATCGAAGCGCAACGTGTGTACCACCAGTCTGGGTTCTGCGGTTGTTGCTTGACGTGTGTACCGGTCTTCGCGATGCTTGCCCACGCGGGCGGGGTTACTTTATCCACGTTTTCTTTCAGGTATTTGGCTAGTTTTTCGATGAGTTTGGATGCTGGAACGTCGTTAGGGGTTAGCAAGATTCTTTGTCCTCTTGGCGTTTCTTTGCAGTAAAATCATGAAGCCTCATATAAAGGCTTTCACTTCTTGCGGGACTTGTAAAGCATGAATGTGTGACCCCTAACTTCTATCAAGGATGATATCGTTTGTTCAGCACCTTTGAAGCAATCCGTTTGGCTTCGACGTCGGCAAGGGCGCTTTTCAGAATTTTCACCTTTACGATTTCTTCTCTCTCCGACTGTTGTCCAATTTCCTTCAGCAGCTCCTGCGAAGCTCCGCTCTTGCCGATCCATATCGTAGGCTTTTCGTCGCAGAGCTTACGTTTGATTCGTTTTTTCTTTCCAGCAGTCAACTTACTCATTGCTTCGGTCTGCCAACTCTTTCTGTCAACGGTATCCTTGTCTGTTTTCCGCAGCTCAAACAGGTAATAACCACGTGTGGTTCTCTCCGCTGCTTTGTCCGAACACGACAGTTCACACCAGGCAAGATAAAGGTCTTACAATGTCGACACACTTGGCGCCTGTATTCCTTCGGCAAACGGATCTTCGCTGCCATTGCTACCTTTCTAGCCGTCCTCACATAAGATTGAGCCAGAGCTTGATCTTCGCTAAAGACGCCTCTTGCCAAACGGAAAAGCGTTTCAACTCGCTCTTTTGCTAAACGTCTAGTGTCACTGTCCATTCGCTACACTTAACCGATTAAGCAACTCTTGCATGCTTTAAAGAATTACTGTGTCGATCTGAGCTTTCCCCGACTTGCTTTGGCATCGGCAATGCTAGCAAGAATGCAAACAATCTTTCGAGAACTGAAACACCGAGACTTTTCAGATGCAGAGGGTTCGCTCTAGGTGTGGGAGCTGGGATTCGCATCCGCCACCCGTAGAGATATCACCCGCAGCCTCCATATTTTCTGAGCCATTAGGCGCTGCTTCTTGCTTGGTCAGCCTTTGAAGAACGGATGTGCACCCAGAAAGGCTTATAAGTATGAATTATTTGTCATATGAATTATGTTTCATGTGAGTTGGCGCGGATGAAGCGAGAACTATCTGAAACGTGTTATGTGTTCTTCAAGGTTCTGGCAAATCCAACAAGACTGGCTATTCTGGAAGTCCTACGCGATAAGTCAAGAAGCGTTACAGAAATTGCGGAAAGTCTAAAGCAAGAACAAAGCATGATATCTCATAATCTCAAAACTCTGGAAAGATGCGCGTTCGTTTTCTCAGAAAGGAAGGCAAAGCAACGTATCTACTCACTAAACCACGAAACAGTGGAGCCTCTTTTCAAATTGTTTACGTACCATTCCCGAAAATACTGTCCGACGGGCGGTAAATGCCTTACCGAAAAAGGCCTAAGACAGCTGAGAAAGAAGCAAGCTTCCGATCAACTTCATGTGACTCATGGATGAAAATGGAGGTGAACTGAATTGGCAATTGGAGAGAAATTGTGGGAAGGCAAAGGCAAGTACGGTACGCCGGCGATAAGGGCTGTTAATGCCGATGGATTATCCATGGAGGCAACTTTGATGGCTCAAGTTAAAGGTCTTGGTCGCGCAAAGGGCATCGACGGAGCCGTGACATTTACAACCATGATACTGATGGCGCCCAGCGGTGCGGGTTGGTCGCATGGTCAGGGAATGTTCAACGCGGTGACTGGGGACATGGCGGTCATGAAAGGCTCTGGAATCGGCAAAGTTGAGAATGGCAAAGGCAAAGTTGTTGCGCTGATGAGTTTCATGACCATGTCACCGAAGCTCAACTGGCTTAACAACTTGGTGGCAGTGGCAACGCAGGAAGGCGACCCGATGTGGCAAGAATTCGACATCACAATCCACGAATGGAAATAGTCTGACCCCCACCCTAGAACCATCAATTCCAGTTTCCCCCCATTTTCGAAATTATCTCTCGGACGTCCAGCGAACGCGCGCCGCGTGTACAATGAGCGCGTTAGATCGATGGCGTTGGCATGGCCTAGCGCGAGAACATGAAACTCAACAAAGGTAGAGATACTATGGACGTGGGAAGTTTGATTTTCACAAGTTTGGGGAGTGCTGTCGAGTGCGGGGGGTGGGATTCGAACCCCCAGTCAGCTGGCGATATCGCCAATTAAACGTTTTCTCCGCAGCTTCTTTCCCTTTTTTTATTTTTGTAAATTGCGCGCGTGCTAGATTATTCTGGGACGGGACATCCTTTGAGGATTGTTAAACGAGCTTTCAATCGGAAGTGATGTTTTTGGCTGATGACAATGGCAACAATCTTCCTTCCGTTGGTGAAAAACGTAATGATTACAAAAGTGATAGTTACAGTCTGCGTCAGGAAGTATTCGAGCTTCTGGAAAGAAACCATGAGTTAACGGCTAAACACCTGTGCCAAATCCTGCGAATACCGTACGAGACCAAGGGTAACACGGTTAGGAATTATCGTCATGACTGGAAGTGTAATTACAGAAATAGGCTTGGTCTAAAGTGCCTAGAGTTTCATGGAGCTCGGGGGTGGTTGTATGGGTTTAGGGGGTTGGATCGGAGTAGCGCGGTTGCGGTTGGCTGGGTTGCGACTAAGGCTAGGAATCGGATGTTTGTTTGGAAGGATCTGCTTGGCCGGATTGAGTGGTTTGAGACGGGTCGGGTTAATGTTTTTGTTCGTAAGCCTGCTAGTGAGGGTCGTTTGAAGCAGTTGTTGGCTAATGCTTTCATGTGGACGGGGTTAATCCATGATGTTCGTTTGTTTGAAGCGTGGGTTAAGACGTATCGGCGTAAGGGTGCTCATGCTACGGTTGATTTGGGGGAGCGTTTGCCTTATTGTCGTGTTGATTTTTTGAAGGACAGTAACGGTGTGGTTGTTAAGACTGGAGATCTTAGTCATCCCACAGCGATTGAGATTGAGTTTTGTTATCCTGATTTTTCTGAGAAGAATGAATTGGTTTTGAAGCAGTTCACTGATGTCATGTCGAAGTTTCTTGGTTTGGGCGGCGGTTCCAACGTGAATGGGAAGGACAAAGATGAAAGCTATGTACGTTGAGTCCCTGAAAAGAGGTTTTGGAGTTGCGGTTCGCGCGCGTGTTCGTGGGAAATCCCGGGTCTCGAAAGTATTCCAACCGCCAGAGAGGAGGCCCAAAGCGAGGCTGAGAAACACGTTTCTTAACTCTTTTCTGGCAGCGGGAGACTGTTTAAAGGCACTTTTTCGCCTTTGCGCGGAGCATGGTAAAAGTTCATGCTTTTTGAGATGTACTCGAATGAGCTCTGCTAATGCCGATGTATCAGTGCCATCTTCGGCACTTGTGAACATTCAGAATATCATGGATTGAACATATCATGCAAGAAAGTGGCGAAAACCCTGTTCAAACAGAGGGAAAAACCCTGAAAAAGAAGCGTTCGCAAGAGGCTAAAGTTGGCCGGCACAAGTGGAATCAACAGCTTCTCAAGCGTATTTTAGCTGAGGTCCGTGATACAAGGGAGATCCAGAGGATCATTCTTAACGGTTTGAAGGGCGCTGGCTACTTCCATTTTGATAAGCCTATTGTCGAGAGACTGGCTTGCAGGGATCAGGTTGATGTTGATATTCTGGGGGTTGTTCACGAGGCTAGTCTTAGAGGAATTTTCCCAAAGGATGCGGCGAAGCAGCTACGCCAATACTGTTTGAAGTATTATGATGTTAGCCGTCGCCTTGTTCGTATGAACAAGCGACTTGAACACGAGACTGGAGAGAGGTTGTTTGAGAAACGCGGCCACCGGTGGGCACTTACAAGGTTTGCTTTTGAGGTTTGGGGCGAGACCCAGGAAGATGAGGAAATCAGAGAACGCGCGCTAGCAGGTCCGAGTGCACAGAGGGAATAGTAATGCAGGAGCATGTGACAAGAGAGATTCCACTAGGCAACATTGAAATCGGGGTTTTCAGTCCACGTAAAACGTTTAACGCTGCCTACGTGAGTGAGTTGGCCGAAAGTATTGAGTTGCGCGGGTTGCTCAAACCGTTAACTGTGAGGCCGGATCCCTCGCAAGCTGGTAGATATCAACTTATTGACGGTGAGCATAGGCTTAGAGCTTTGAAGCTGAAAGATATTACGTTGGCCAGGTGTGAAATAGTCAGTGCTGATGATAAGGAAGCTTTGATCATAGCGTTCACGGCAAATGATTTGCACGGTAAAAAGCTTGAGCCTTTGGAAGAGGCCCAGCACATCAAACGGTTGATGACGGAGCAACATTACACGCAGGAAGACGTTGGCAAGGTCTTGAGAAAAAGCCAGGCATGGATAAGCAAACGGTTAAGCTTGGTTGAGAAGCTTGAGCCGGCTGTACAAGACAAGATTATTCGCCGGCGAATAAACCCATCACACGCAGAAGAATTGATGTCATTTGAGAAGCCAATGCAAAGGGAGATCGCTGATAAAGTTGAGAGGGAAAAGCTCAGCAGGAAGCAGACTCGCATTCTAGCTAGTGCAATTAAGTCTCATCCTGAGAAGGCCCAGGAGATTCTTGAGAAGCCTGTTGCTATGTTCGGTGTTCTCGTTGAGACCCCTGAGCAGCTCCGCAAGGTGTTGGAGAGTGCGCCTGAACAGGTTGCCGTGGAATTTGTTAAATGTCCGCACTGCGGGGGCGGGCTCATCGTAAACTGGTATGGTCACGAAATCTACAAGAAACAGGGAGACAGAGCAGATTGAGCGAATCAAGGAATGTTAAGGTAATCCGCTTAGCACGCGTGTACTGCAAGACAAGCATGATACGAGTGTTGAAGACCGCTACTACTTTTGGTGTTGCTGCCATTATTCAAAAGGTTATGCATGCAGAGAAGACGTTGCTTGTCTCGGAAAACCTGAAAGGCATGAAAATGCGACAGAAAAGACGCATTTAGGGGGGTGGGACAAGCGGATAAACTGCTGTTGGATCGAAGAACTGAGATGTTGCAGCAGCATTTAATGGGGCTCCCGTTGAAACTTATCGTTGGGAATCTTGAGGGAAAGTATAACACAAGGGCTAAGCAGCTTTATCGTGATTGGGAGCGGCGTGATAAGTGGATTCCGCAGGTCGTGCGCCTTAATGATCCTACGTTGCTTCATCAGTTAGTTGAGGGTGCGAGAGAGGTCCTGCCAACTCTTAACCTTCTGGTCCGGGAGACGGAGAATGACTTTGTGAAGTTGGGAGCGTTGAAAGCGATCAAAGATACTTATCTTGACTTGCTGAAGATTCTGCAGAGTATTGGGGTTGTGGAAGAGAAGCCGGCTCAGGTTAACCTTCTAAGTCTTAATGTTGGGTTTGAAGGTGATCCCGAGCTGAAGAAAGCCTTGATTGAAGAGGCTGAGCGGCAGAGGAAAGAACATGAGCAGCCTAAAGAGCAGCAGCCTCAAGGTTGACTGTTTGCGGTATGTTCCTCATAAGGAGCAGTTGAAATTTCACGCTGGAATGGGAGTCTATTCTCAGAGGGCAGCCTTATGCGGCACCGGCGCCGGCAAAACCTTGTGCGGTCTCTATGAGGATGTTCGATGGGCCTTGGCGCACCCTAGAAGTGTCGGCTACGTTTTTGAGCCGAACTATCCCATGATACGAAGAATCGTGTTTCAAGCTCTCGAATCTCCTTATCTCTTGGGCAGGCCTTACCCGTTCACAGATAATCCTCTTGTACAAGATTTCAGCGCGCGCGATATGCGCTTGGATTGGCGTAATGGAAGTCAATGGTGGTTTGTCAGCCTTGATCATCCTGAAAACGCAGAGGGCCCTAACGTTGATTACGCACATATCGATGAAGCCAGGTTGATCTTGCACTTTTCCCTGGCATGGCTAACAGTTCTTCGTCGACTGCGAGGTTCAGGACGCTGCCGTGTGCCGATTAACCCTAGTGTTTGGATTACAACGACAACAAACTCTCCAGGGTCAGAGCTCTATAATGCTGTTGAAAACCCTAAGACTCGATCGCCAAACTGCCGCGTCTACCGTTGGAGCATATTTGACAATCCTAGGCTGCCCAGAGACTTTGTTGATGAAATCGTTCGCACGCACACCGGGGGCTTCGCTGACCGATTCGTTTATGGTCGCTTCGCAGCTGTAGGCGGGGGCAGCTTCGCCTTTGACTCTTCAATCCACGTCCAAGATGTCGACTTAAAGGTTATCAAGGAAATAAGGTACGGTGTTGACCTCGGCTGGACTAATCCGACTGCTGTAGTTGTCACCGGGCTTGACAGTGATGACAGAGTTTACGTGTTAGATGAGCTGTACGAGAAGCAGCTTAAGACCGAGGACCTGATAAAGGCCCTTCAAGACTTTCGCCAGGTTTATGGTGAAGGAGAGATTCTTTGTGACCCTAGCGCTCCGGAAACGATTGACGCAATTCGCCGAGCAGGCCTCAACGCGACCGGCTACCATAGCAAGCGTGAAGACGGCTTGCGAGAACTTGGCGGCCGCTTCCAGAAAGCAGGAGACGGCAAACCGCGCATATTCATAAGTGCCAAATGTGTCAATCTTATCAGCGAATTGCTCGAGTACAAAGAAGACGTGAAAGAGAATGACCATGCAGTCGACGCGTTGCGGTACAGCCTCAAGCTGTATCCTGTTCGAGAGTCGGTTGCTGCAAGGTTCCTTCCGTTCCACCGCTAAGCCCGTGCACGCGACGCAAGCGCGCTGGCTTGTCCCCAAATTGGTCTAAAATGGTCTTAATTCTTCTTTTGTCTTTTCGGGTTCAATTTGAGCTTGTTTGATAGACAACCTTGGCAGCCTTGAGAGGGTGGTAAATCATGATCGATCGATCGGAATTTCTCCCGTGTTTGTGGTGATTTCTATTTCAAGGGTGTTGGGGAAGAGAACCCCGGGGCTTGCCCCGGGCGGTGAATTCCCCCACTCAAGCCTCTATACTGAGCGTGTACTACGAAAATGTGGAGATAACCTTAGAGGCCGGGGCGCACACGGTCCACAACCTTTACTGCCACGTCGTCTGGGTTCCAAAGTACCGGCGGAGTGTACTGCAGGGCAAGGTGGGTGAAAGGGCTAAGCAGGTTATTCGCCAAGTCGCTGATGAGTACGGCTACACGCTGGATGAGTTCAAAGTCTCCCCCGACCACATACACGTCCTGCTCAAACTACAACCCAAACAGGCTATACCGGACGTTGTGAGAACCCTGAAAAGCATAACCGCCAGAACCCTGTTCCAAGAGTTTCCGGACCTAAAGAATCACCTCTGGGAAGGAAGTCTCTGGGCAGAAGGACACTGTGCCAACACGGTAGGCGGACTAAACCTCGACGCCGTCAGACAATACATACGAGAAGAACAAGAAGAAGCAACACCATAGAGCCCCGGAGCTTGCTCCGGGGGAACCTACTTGAATGATGATCGGGGTTGTGTTGAATCTTCCCTGCGTCGTTACGACGTAACCGAGTCCTAGCTCGTCTATTGCCTTCTCGATGTGTGCTTGGAAAATCTTGGCTATGCGCTTTCTCTCCGGCGACATGGAATTGGACAGGTCGCTATTCTATTTGGAGTCCTTTTTCGAGTTTCTCTACTTGTTCTTTGGGTATTACTTTCCACAAGCCGTTGTCTTCCTTGTCCAGTGACATGAGTAAGATGTCCTTAGGATCTTTCATGAAAGGCGCTGCCTTGTCTAGTGCTTCGTCCAATCCCAGTAAGCCGACGGTCAAAACCTCACTCCTCCTCGATTGAAGCTCCTCACAATCAAAAACGTACTGGTTGCCCCCGACAGGCGTGACCGTAATCACCTTGAAGTAACGGCCTTTATTCTTGAGAATGAAAGTACCCTTACTCCGCAGCTTTTTCAAGCGGTGTGCCTCAGGGATGTTTACTATCTTTTATACTATTTACATGTTTTTCGGTTAGTTTCTGTTTTTGTTGTGACCCGCCCATCTTTTCAGATAAGTGGAAAATCTTGTTTGACAATGACCGAGCTGATTCGCACGCATCACAACTCAAGATATTGTTCAGGAAGGGAACGGTTGAGGTGATCTTATTTCTTGCTTCTGTGGAGAAGGGGAGGTACTCCGACATCAGAAAGCAAAAGTACGTCGTTGGCGACAGATCTTTGAGCCGAATACTTAAGGAACTGCAAGGACATGCTTTGATTTGCAGAGAAACACTTCCGACATACCCTGTCTCAACCATGTACTCTCTTACAGACAAGGGGAAACTTGTCGCAGAACACCTTAACATCCTAAAAGAAACGTTGTGAACTGTCGGCACCTGTGAAGGCCTTACTCAACATCTTGAGCGATTTGTTGTTGCCATCAAAGGTCGCAGGGGCAATGCCTTCAGCAGTGGGTACTACCATTCAGGGAGTGCTTACTTCATATTCAAGCAAGGTTAAGGAGCGAAGTGAAGAGAAAATTGAAAGGGACTTGTTAGTGGGACAGGCACAGTACCCGTCAAAGCGCGCGCGCTAGAACAAATCCCTTCTTTTAGAAAATCTTAACTGTACATCTGTCACTAATGTTTACCAATCGCCATATAGATTAAATCCCATTTGCGGGAGTTGAACGGTTGCCTGTTCAGATCGGCTTGGAGATGTACGCGGAGAAGCCTGTTGTTCTGCCGTCTTTTACGGGTCATGTTGCCAGAGGCTTGCTGTTGCATTTTGTGAGGCAGGTAGATCCTAGCGCTTCTGGTTTGTTGCATGAGTTGAATGTGTCTAAGCCTTATAGCGTGACGCCTTTGCGGTTCAGGAGTAGAGGCCGCGCTGAGGGTGGTTATATTTTGGATCCGATGTTTCCTTGCCGGGTCAGTTTCAGATTTTTGAAAGATGAGTATTCGACTTTTTTGCTTAGTTTTTTTCAGAAGCAGAACAGTGTGTTGGTTTTTGACACGGTTTTTCGTATTGCTTCGTTGAGTGTGAACTGTAAGAGCTATGAGGAGCTGGAAAAGGAAGCTGAGGCAGTGGATGCGTTTAGGCTTTCGTTTAGGTCGCCTACGTATTTTGCGAGTTTGGGGAGTGGTTTTCATTGGATGTTTCCTGATGGTGTGAAGGTTTTTTCGGGTTTG
>Ga0315268_10004249_pt1 | contig 15554 bp, 21 predicted proteins | sample C1_top_MG_FD_204535 | JGI IMG/M metagenome (GOLD analysis project Ga0315268, IMG submission 204535) | Sediment microbial communities from Yellowstone Lake, YNP, Wyoming, USA - C1_top | ecosystem: Environmental > Aquatic > Freshwater > Lake > Sediment | place: USA: Wyoming | collected 2017-08-01
GCTCCGGTAGCTCAAGGAGCCTATACTAAGGGGGGCGTAAAGATCCCCGATAAGTGGTTGCCTAAAACCAATCTCCCATCGACACCCTTAGTAGAGATCCCGGGGGGAGCCAATAAGAAGCCAACTGACTCCTCTTATATAAAACCTTCTACAACTCCCCCCGGCCTCTACTCATATAAGGCTGGTTTAGGTTGGGGAGAAGTAACCGAAACCCAGAGCTTTATCCCTAAGACCGAGGATTTTAGTTTAAAGAGCGTTGAAAGCATAGCTACTTCCGGACAACCGGAATACGCTAAGTTAGCTGGTTTTGATTATGGCTTAAAGATGGGGGTAGGTAGGGTTGAGGAGAAAGCTAGTTTTAGTTTGGGAGTGGATAATAGCGACATAGACAAGGCATTGAGCAAGTTTACTTCACCGACATTGGAAAAATACGACATACTACTTACCCCAGCAGTTAAGCAAGGTTTAGGGGAATACCGGGCCGCCGAATACGAGAAAAGGACGGCTACTATTGCCGCCGAGGGAGATAAGGCTAAGATAGCGGAGGCCGAGAAACAATACGCTAAAAGCATTAAGGATATTACAACTCCTCCATCGGTCAAGGTTAATTTTGAGAAAGAGTTAAGTGGAAGATATAGTAAAAACCCTTTTATGGAGGTAGCCCAACGGGCCGCTAACTTGGATATTCCGGTAGTGGACTTTAAAACCAACTTAGCGACTAACGCCTTAATTGGAGTATCGACAATAGAAGCCGCCCCTTTCTCGGCGGCATTAGGATCCTATACCGGGGGGGCCGCTTTCCAAGCTAGTAAGGCTATTACACCGGAGGGTATTCCAGCTTTACAAGTGGGGGGTTTTGGTTTAGGGACGGCCGCCGCTGGTATGATTAAATCGGCGGCTTTCCCTTATAATAAGGCTACGGAGTTTAGTGAGGCTAATCGGGCCTCTTTTAGTTTTAAGTCCGGTTTAAAGGAGGTAGCTACGACAATAAGCAAGGAGTATGCTACTCCCTCCGTTAAGACTTCCATTAAAAAGTATCCTACGGGTTATGTTAGCCCAATGAGGGGGACGGGTAAAGTATTCGGCGGATCCCTCCAAGATATAATCCCCCTCAAGGTAAAGGTTAGTAACCTACTCGGAGAAACCAAGACCATAGACACCTTTAGAAATAAGGGATATTTAACTACAACCGAAATAGGGTTAGGCAAAAAAGCCGGGACACCATTTAAGGTGGTTGAAAAAATAGGAGATACATTATCCACCCGTAGCTATTATGGTGAGGGTAAGAAATTCGGAACCGCCCAACCAATAGCCCAACAAAACATAGTAGCCCAAACCACCATTAAAGGCAAACTTTATACTGGAGCCTATAAATTTTTTATGGGGGAGAGAAAGACACCCGGATTTAGTATGCGAGAAAGCTATATAGAGAAACCTAGTATAAGCGTTAAAGATTTGGCTAAACCCCAAGGAGAAACAATAGGAACAACTTTCAAAAGCTATAAACTAATGGGTAAAGGAACCATCCAAGAATACGGCCAAAAATATGTAAGGCCTATGGACTTAGAAACCTACATAGGTAAAACAACCAAAACAGAAACAAACCTAGCCCGGGGCTTGGAGAGGGTTAAATCCAAGATGGGTGGATATACGCTAGAAAAATACGGGAAATACCGGGAACAACTATATAAGGAAACTCCGAAAGAATACGGTAAAGGCAAAAAATCAACAACTACAACCGGGGGAGTATTAGAGTTAAGATCACTCCAAGAGCTAAAGACCGAACAAATAGCCGCCGCCGAAACCGTAACCCGACAAGCGGCGGCCTTACAATCCGTAAATAAACTATCCTTTAAGCCTATGTTGTATGCTATGCCTAAGACTACTCAAATACAAAAGAGTTTTAACCTACAAAAGACCATACAAACCCCAAGCTATTATAAGGGGACGGCTTTACTCCAACTATCTAAACCAACTTTAATACAATCCCAACCAAGCGAAAGCAAGTCCCTTTATGTGAGCAAGACATTACAAATACCCAAAACCATACAAACAAGCAGTATGAGCCAATTAACCAAGCTACTACAAACCCCCAAACAAACCCAAATAAGCAAACAAATACAAACACCCAAGACCACCCAAATAACCAAGACCATACAACTACCCCCAACCACCCAAATAAAAAAACCCTACACCTACAACCCCATAATCCCAATAACCGGAATACCCCCAACCGGAGGAATATTCGGAGGAGGAGGATCGTCTTACGGAGGCCCGAGTTTTAAGAAACTATTTGGTAAGAGGTTTTGGAGGGTAAAGAATCCGATTAAGGAGGTTAGGGAAGTCAAGCGTATTAGCATGAAAAGAATATTTAAATTTAAAGGAGGTTATTAGAATGAATATTTGGTTAAGAAGAAGGCCTAAAAGAGGTTTAAGGGAATTTGTAAAAATTGAAAGCACAAACCAAGATCCCTTGAGTAAAGACTAGAGTAAAAACAAAAAAAGAAGAAAATGAAACTTAAGCGGCTAGGTAATCGTGGGCAATCGGTAGCTATGGTTTGGATTTATGTACTAACCCAGATTTTTGCGGTGGGTTTTATCTATCTTATCCTAGATCAGATGGTTAGAGTACAGTTGTATAACATAGCGTTAGCCCTCCAAGCCGACACTACACTACTAAACACCCTAATCTATGTTTGGGGGATACTCCCCTTTATGTATCTGGGGGTGGCAATACTCTATGGTATAGTTTACACGATAAGGAGGGGAGGCGAGGGCGAATATGTCGGATAAGCATAAGTTAGCCCTAACTTTATTACTTATCATAATAATATGCGGTAGCGTAAGTGCTATAAACCAATGCGTTGGTTATGTTTCATTGGATAACGAGAATTTTTGCTATGACATATTAGACGATGAAGATGCTTGTTTGGGTAATGGGACTATCTGCTATTGGAGTGGGGCATATTGTTATAGTTTAGAGTGCGATCAAGAACCCGGGCCTCTTGTCAATCAAAGTTGGTGTGAACTAATAGACTATTGTTTTTGGGAGGATGCCGGGGATATAGTATCCTCCAGCCTAAATAAAAGCTCAATAATACAAGGCAATCCTATTCTTTTAACTATGGAGTTGGACGAGGCTAACCTAAATTTTTCCCATATAATAGTTTATGTGGAAAATAATACGGACTCATATATTATATATACGGCCTATGGTTATAATTCATTAAACTACGCTTCTTTAGACACAAACCTTATGCCTCTTGGAAATAACATAATAATCCCCTTAGTCAATTTCACTACCGTCCCACAATTTCTATCCAAGGATTTCCTTGATTTAGAGGTTTTAGGCGGCGGCGTTAGCTCCTCTAGTTCTTCTAGCTCCTCTATAAGCTCGGAGGCTACCACTACTACAACCACTACCGTTACAACCTTACCAAATAATCCAGTTTACATTACCTTTACCCGGCAAGACTATACGGGAACATGGCTTACTAGCACATTACATATCCAAGATAACTACTCTGGAAGTTGGGTAGACTATGTTAGCGGAATATGGGATGCTAACGCCCAAGTCGGCCCCGTAATGGTGGAGCAAAACCAGTTTTATAAGATTGTGGTTACCAATAAAGGCAGTACATTAGACAAGGGCGTTTTAAGGTGGGCCGCTAATGGGACTCAACCGATAACTATTACCGCCCCCATTACCTCCTATGCGTATAGTCCCCTTAAGGACTTAAATATTAGCTTAAGCCAAGACCGAAACTTAAATAAGTTGTATTGTTATGTTGCGGTAACCAACCCGGCCTTAAACTTTACCATAGCCTACTTTAACGTGTATAATGCCTCGGTTTTCCCGGCAGAGCTTATTTATTATGCCGATAGCGAGTATAGCCCTATACAATTCCAATATACCATCCCAAATATAAACGAAACCTATAAAATAGAGTGTTTGGTGTATATAGGAGGCCAACGATATAGCCAAACCAACACCTACGCCTTTGGAAACAACACAGTCCGCTTTATGGGGGCCAATGCCCCATCTAACTTTCTCGGATATAGCACCTCCGAGTTATTTACGGGGGTAAGTTTGTTCCTAATTGTATTCCTAGCCGGGATAGCCTCCGCAATAAACGCCTCAATAATGATGCTAGGCGTAATAGGCCTACTATGGCTATTCTACTACTTCGGATGGTTCCCCATAAACCAATACCTACTAGGATTCCTAATAATATTCGCAATAGCCCTAAGACTAAGCCGGGGCAAGGAGGGTAAAGGATAATGGGCGTATTCGGACTACGGTTGGACATATTCGTAATATGCTGGTTTATATCCATGGGGATGATACAAACCCTAGACACAGAAACCGGAGTATTAGGATACAACCAACCCGGAAGATACACAACCACAGAGATCAGCCATTGGGGAGGCATAGCACTAGAAAACGAAACCAACACCGCCTCAGACTTCAATGATGCCTCAAGCCTACCCGACATAATAGCCGCCGTCCCAGGAATGATATTCAACTTCTTCACCTACACAATGAAAGCGGCCCTATTCGTAAGCGGAGTACTATGGAATAGCACGATAGGCCTACATACTTACCTAATATCCGCTTTCCATGTGCCGGATGTTTGGGCTATACCAATAGCCTTGCTTGTCAATCTTGTAAACTTCTTAGGATTAATAGAACTATGGACAAAACTAAAAATATAATCGGATTAATCGGGTTAATGCTTTTGGCCGGGAGTGTAGCCGCCGCATACGATTGTAGCCCCTCAGATCAATGTTGTACCGATTGTGTAGCAGACGGTTTTATATACGGTAATTGCCTAACCGAACAACTTACCCATACTTTCTATGATCCAATAAACAACCCCGACTATAATAGCTGGTGTGATAGCGAAAGCGGTGGGGAAATGCCCTTATGTACTTGCGTTAAATATTGTCAGACTATATGCGAGGATAGAGGCTACTACCAAGGAGGCTACTGTATTGTACATGGGGAAATACCCCCAACAGACTATGCTACAATATCCGGGGCCGCCCTAAATTGTGCCTATGACACCTTAGACTATAACGGCAACTGCGTGTGTAAATTCACCTACAACATAACCGAACACTACCTAGACAACATGGGGAATAGGACACCGTGTATGTCGGCCTTGATGAACCAAAGCATTAAGGAGGCGTTAAAGTGCCTATACATAGGAAATAACTTCCAGAGGGATGATGGCTCCCCGACAATGGGCTACTTCTTTTGGCTTATCGTAGTAGACGGGATGATATTCGTATTCTATCTACGGCACAAGAGCATAGCCGTAGCCTCCATGATGTTACTTATTTTCCTAGGATCCGGTATAGCCGACTTCCCCCCAGAAGTGCTTATGATACATTGGGCGATAGCAGTAGGTGGGATACTCGTAACACTCTACAAACTATTTGAGAATGACTAGCCGAACAAGACCGAAAACAATACGGATTCCAATGGAAGTGTTAGATGGTATAGAAGCTCAAAGAGGATTAAGCGAGGCATTTAGCCAATGCGTGAACCGTCTACTCCGCAAAAGCCTAAAAAAGTAGATACTCGATTATTTATATTCTATCACCGAAAACCATTTTATAACCACCGCCCAATACATTAACAGTAAAATAAGAGGAGGTTAAAAAAAATGAGCGATAGCGAAACCAAAGCGGAGTTGATTGAGGCGTTATATTGTATCGCCTCAAGACTAGAGGACATAAACAACAACCTAACGGCCCTACAAAAAAACGGGTTAAAAGTCTTTCACCCGAAATAAAATGGACATTAAACATAGGGTAACGGGTAAGGTTTTGTTTTCAAATAAAGAGAAAACAATAAAAGAAACTGTTATAACTGCGGTAAGTGAAGGGGCAGACCTTGGAGGGGCAGACCTTGGAGGGGCATACCTTGAAGGGGCAGACCTTGGAGGGGCAGACCTTGAAGGGGCAGACCTTAGAGGGGCAGACCTTAGAGGGGCAGACCTTAGAGGGGCAGACCTTGGAGGGGCAGACCTTGGAGGGGCAGACCTTGGAGTGGCAGACCTTGAAGGGGCAGACCTTGAAGGGGCAGACCTTGGAGGGGCAGACCTTGAAGGGGCATACCTTGGAGGGGCATACCTTGGAGGGGCATACCTTAGAGGGGCATACCTTAGAGGGGCAGACCTTGGAGGGGCAGACCTTAGAGGGGCAGACCTTGAAGGGGCAGACCTTAGAGGGGCAGACCTTGGAGTGGCAGACCTTAGAGGGGCAGACCTTGGAGGGGCAGACCTTGAAGGGGCAGACCTTAGAGGGGCAGACCTTAGAGGGGCAGACCTTAGAGGGGCAGACCTTTACCATATTAGAATAACAACCAAAGAAAAAAAAGAAATAATAAAAAACCTAAAATGGGAGATAAAAGATGGTTGATAGGTTTGATTTGTGTCGGATGTGTTGTTTCCAATGCTCCCCAGATAATAAGGCCGTAGAGTATTATCACATTAACGGGGATTGCCCGAGTTTTAATTTACCCTTGGAGGTTAAAAAAAATGAGCTTTAGACACCCAGATAGCGGAAGTGGATTATTTAACGAGGTTAAAGTATTAAGCGAGATAAAGAGGCTAACGGGATGCTTAGCCCAAAGCATACTAATAAACGGCTACTCCCCCGACTATTGGCTAATCAAAAACAACAAAATAAAGGCAGTATGCGAGATTAAGGGCCGTAGCTATGATTTCGGGGTTAAACCCATAGACAAGAGCGTAAACATAGGGTATAGCAAGTTTTACCATTGTCTAAACATGGCTAAAAACAGCGGTAAACCGTTTTATCTTATCCTAACCTTTCTTAATGGGATTTACTTCTACCGCTATACCGAGGGGGACGAGGGGAAATTCACCCACCTAGATAGTTGGGGCCGCTATGATCGAGGGGATAAATACGATATAGAACCAGCCGTAAGTATTCCAATAGCCTTGTTTAAGCCTCTTTCAACCATTAAAAAAATAAAATGACTCCCCTCCAGAGGGCTATATATTGGAGTTTAAGACGGGATGGCTATACTCGGGAGGAGGCGTTAGAGGTAATGAGAGATAAAATAGAGAGAAAGAAAGAAGTATATAGAAGAAAAAAAAATAAGGAGGGGTGGGGGGCCCCCCCCCCTCCCTAAAATAAAATGAAAACCAATAGACATAATATCTTGGAAAAAATAAAGCATATACGCTTAGAGATAGAGGAATTAGACGATATGGAAAGGAAATATACCCAAGAGCAAGAACATAAATGCCAAAAGACGTTAAATTTAGGGGGTACCCCCTTAACTTTATTCCCTAGTAGGAGTTGGGGGGAGTATTTGTTGGAGCGTTGGCCTCAACCAGAGGATTTTACCCTTTACCTTAAAACACACAGTCAAAAGGAGATTAAGGACATATACCAGCATATTGTTGGTAAAAAAGCCTTGTGGGAGCAGATCCAAGACGAAACCTACCGAGCCTATCAATGTAGGATAATAAAATGAGGAGTATAGGATCTTCTAGGGTAAGGAGTAGGAGAGAGCTAATAGATAGTTGTAACCTTAAATGCTTGGATTGTAAGCATCCTTGCTCGGGTATAACTCATATCGTGGTATTATGACTTTCTTACCTAACAAACCGGGGGGATTGAATCTAACCATAATTCCCCCAGCCCACAATCTAACGTGTATAATCTATATATTAAAGTATATATATTAAAATTGATATGAAAGCATTAAGTAGGTGTTTAGGGTTTTATCCAGAGCAAACAATAAACAATTTTTATGAAAACCCCTTTTATAGGAATACACATAATAGTTTATAGAAAATATAATGGACACCTACGACTATAACGAGGAAAAAGAAGAATCAAAAACCGAGGAGTATATAAAAAAAGACGGAGTTTCTAAGAAAAAACAAACCAATTCCTATAAATATGCGTATAGAATCTACTACTGGATACGCCAAGGATCCAAACGCCAAGAGAAACTAGAAGAACTAGCCCAAGGCCTAGGATGCGGAGTAGATTGTAACCTAATAGACAGACTCCTAGACGGTAGGTTAGAGATAATAGCCTATCATAAGCGTAAAATGGAGGAGGCGGCCGCATTAGAACGCAAGGCCGCCGACTTGCGGCTTGGTCGTGTTAAGTCGGAGCCTCTAGCCTAATGGTAAGGCGTGTGGTTTTACTCAATTTTCCACAAGACTCCCGGTTCAAGTCCGGGGAGGCTCAAGTATGGAATCCTTTAAGGACGGAGTAAATACGGCGTTGTCTAATCCGCTGGAGGCGTTGGCCCGGGTTAAGGTTGAAAGCGATTTAGCGAAAGAATCTCCAGAATTTAAGGTTGGTAAGTATTTTATTGTTGGTTTTATTCTTGGTTTTCCGTTAGGTTTGTTAGCCGCTTTAGCTTTAAAATATATATAACGTCATTTCGAGCGTCAAAGTAACCTTTTTGGTAGCAGTCGGCTTGATCGCTTGGCTTGATGTTTAGCACTTGCTTTATTTGTTTTAGGCTAAAGGTTGGTAAGGTAGTGGTTGTAGTGGTTTCATAGTAGCTAAAGGGCCGGGTATAGACGGTGTAATTGCCATATCTTGTTAGGGTAGTGGTAGTAGTAGTTGTAGTAGTGGTTGTAGTTGTAGTAGTTGTAGTGGTTGTAGTAGTAGTGGGCTTATGCGTTGTAGTGGTTACGGTGGTTGAGGTGTTATACACTATCCTGGATTTAGGCTCCGGTTTCTCCTCAAACAATATACACCCGGAAAATAAAACCATTAACCCAACCAAACCTATAATTGTCCCTTTCGCTTTAGTAGCCATATAACCCCCGGCAAGGCCTTTCTGAGCTTTCTCCGCATAATTGAATTAATTATTGTGTGATCGTGTATCTGGAGGGTGATATTCTCCAACCGTGTTTTATCCTCTGGGGTTTCTCCCAACTCCATTATAAGAGTCTTAAACTCCCTCCCAAACAATATGGTTGGATCGTTAAGCCTTTCCATAATCGCTTTAACTTTATCGCTTATTTGACTCATTGTTTAATACCTCCCTTAAAGCGTATTTATTCTCATCATTAGCCGGGTAAACTAGGTTACTCTTTAAATAATCCTCAACATATTTACAGTCTAAGTTACTAGCCTCCCACTCAATAGTTTTGCCGTCATTTTGGAGATGCCTTATGCCGCAAGTACGCAAGGCACAAGGACAACCATAAAGACTATTCAATATCCACAAGATTATAACCGCCTCCGTGATCAATGCGGCCCAATTAAGGCGGCGGTTTAGGGTTGGATTCTCCGTCAGTTGGTAACGGCTCCCCCACTTGAGTTGGCGGCTCCTCAACCACTTCCTTAACCTTTCTCCTAACGTATTTCCTTTTTTGTTTTTCAACCTTCTTAACCTCCTTGGTAGCCTTTACGACAAGCCCCAAGTCTATTAGACTATCCTCAACCCTATCCGCATAACTGCGGCCTATCCCGAATTTTCGCATTATCCTAACCTTGTTGATGTTTTGGCCGTCCTTGCCCTTGCGGTAATGCTCCAACTCTTTTTTAATTTGGTCTACTATCTCCTCTAATACTTGGGTATCGCCTTTCTTTAATCTCCTACTCCGTATATTCCTTAACTGATCCTCTTGGAGATTCTTTTTATACTTCTTGCTTTTAGTCAAGTATTTAACCCAAATAGATTGAGGCGGCTTTTTACAATCAACCTTAATTATATCACCCAAGGCCGCCTTGAGTTTGCCCGGCCAAGTCTTTCCGGTTATGGGATCCAAGTCTATAAAATCTAGTTTCCAACTACTTATGCCCTTGTCATAGTCTATGTTTCCGGTATCGGTCAATTCAACGTATTGTTTACCCCAGATCTTCCAAGGATATAGTATGGCGTGAAATAATCCCCGGGCCTTGTTTGCGAAATCCGGGAGCATAGGAGATATTATAACCGTTAGGGTATTGTCGGCTCCTTGAGTCCTAAGGTGATTGACTATCTCCTTAACTTCGGTATCAAACCAATTTTGGCTATCTAATGCTTGGCCCTCGTCTATCTGTTGGGCCGAACCTTTAAGGTTATTGTTAGTCCTCCTTATCTGTTTGGTTTGTAGCCAACTACTATGCGTATATACTATATCGTCCTTGGTAAACTCTATGCCCGTTAATTTACTCACGTTATAGCATATTTGGAGGCCGCAAGAACTCTTACCAGACCGGGGCGGCCCTAGTATACCCAGTATGAAATTACCGTCTTTCTCCTTTATCCTAGTAGCTATGAACTTGCTTAAGGCTCCGGGCGTTTCACCCTCCAAGGTTGCGTATAGTATCTCCGTTAAACTATTGTCCCGGACTCTATGTAAAAGATCCAGCCGCTTATATTGGACGCTTAGTTTCTCGTTTATGTCGTAGGCGTTGGAGGCCGCCTCTACTAGACTCCCTAAGTAGATGTTGTCGCTTTCGATTATGCGGCTATTCAAATTTGATTGGAGTAATCTTATGCCGCTAACTAATATGTTGTAGTTTGTTGTTATGGTTGGATCATTCTTAGAGCCTACCTCATTTATTCTATCGTTTAGTCTGAAAATTATTTGGCTAACATCTAACTTGGCTTCGTCTAGTTTACTCAATGACAAGTCCCGTTTAATCTGATCGATTTTTTCCTTAGCCATATTATTCCATATATAAAAATATGCCTCGTGCTACACGTTGAGTATGGGCATTAGGGTACTAAGGTACGGCCTAAGTACCCGACTATCCATCCAAGAGGTTATAAATCTTATCTCCTCTATTATCTCTGCCCCAACTTCCCCGGAGTAATTGTCCAACTCCTCAAGCCTCCGTTGGAGCTTAATCACCTCGTTTAGTTGCCCGAGGTTGTCGGCCTTAGTCATCTCAAGTAGGTTATGCGAAACGGTTATTAGTCCGGTGTAGGATTGTCTAGCTAAGTCGGCAAAATCCGGGCTATCCTCCTTGGTTGAGGTTAAGAAGAAGCTACTCTTTAGCATATTATAATCTCTTATAGCCTCGTCTATGCTCTCCCTTATTACGCTCCGGTCGGATTTAATCTCCGGTTTATACTCTATGGTTTGGTTTTCCACTTCTTAACCTCATTGTCTAAGGACTCGTAGAAAATAGGACTCCAAACAATCAACAGAGTAAACCCCGTCACCTTAGTTATGTTGGTTTCAGTTGGGGTAATGGTCATAAGACAGACAAAATGAAACACTATACACAATATACCCCAAATAAAAATGCTGGTAGAGGCCATTATATGGGCTTTAGAGGTGGTAATGTTGTCGGCGGCATTATGTTAGCGACTTGCCTAACCGCCTCCGAACAAACGCTATACTCCATAGCCTTAGTGATAATCAAATACAAGCCGATCATAACAATAGCGACAATAGCAATAGCTACACCATAAATAAGAGGCTTATTCATATTAGCGGCTTCAACCTCGGCAAGTTGTTTAGCCCTATCGTCAATCGTATTAGCTTGGACTTTAGGACTCAACATAACCCTAACCCTATTCAACAACTCTGCCGCCATACTAATGTTAATAGCCTCACCACTAGCCTCCAAATAAGCGGCGGCCTTGACCTCCTCATGGGATTGGGCGTTGAACCCAGCCCCAAGTTTAGTATTAACCAAAATATACCGGGTATGGTTGGGAAACTCCCTCTCAATCCCAGCCGGGATAGTCCAACTGTATTTATTACCCTTATTCTCCCAAACCAACTCATTAGCCCCCCGAGGATAATTAAGTAAGGGCGTTTCAATACCCCCCAGATCCACAATAGCGATATTCTGCTTACGGAGCTTACTCTTAACCAACGGAATGAAAATACCATTAAACTGAAGTATTATAAGACTAAACACAAAAAACATAAACAAAGAAAAACCAGCCCCCAAATCCACAAACAAACTACGATTAAGCCCAAACGCCTCAAACAACTCCAAAATCATTTTAACGACCTCCTCCGTTCTTCTTCTTTAGGCTTATGGCTTTAATGGCCTCGCCTACAAACTTCTCCGTATTATCCGTCCAATCCTCTACCTCACCCATTTTACTGCCTCCTAAACCAATTAAGCAAACCCCCCCTCTTAGGTTGGGCCTCAATGTTTTTAGTTGTAGTTTCACTAACGCTAATATTCGCCACCGTATTAAACCCCAAATTATACTTATTATCCTTATTCCGGGTGTTATTACTCTTAGCGGCGGCCTCCGAGTTTATCTCAATGATATAGTCGTTAATCTCAAAATCCTCCTCCGGTATTTTCTCCCGATCTAAGCGGTTTATTATCTGGATTCCCCAGAAATCAAACTTTAACTCGCTTTCATTCTTTACGGCTAAAATCCCCGGGGTACTTAGAAAGGCCGGGAGTTTGCGTATATACGCCTCCGGGTAATCTCCCTTGATTATTTTACCGTCTTTATCGTATTTGTACGACTCGATGTTTAGGATCCTCTCGGGGTTGTTTTGTTGTATTATTCCCCCCGGCCCTATCCTCTCAAACGCCATTTTTAAAGAAGCCTCTTAGTATTTCTAGGATTAACTCTTGTCGATTTCGGTAACAATGTATTTTAACGTATTCCTTTAGTTTCTTGTTTAATTCTGGGGATATGGAAAGATAGCAATCATCAGACTCCAATACCATATTATTCTATTGTTAATCCTATATATAAATATGGATGTATCTCACTTGTCATATAACGCTTATAAACCCCCCAACAGATTCCTTTAACGACTCAATAGGCAAAGACCTAAACAAGAGTCGGAGCGTAAACAAAGTGATGCAAGGAGAAACGGCCGGGATGGTGATCGGACTTATAATGGTAGCTATTGTGCTAGGAGTTTTAATTACGAACCTAGATAGTACGGTAACCCTTACGGGCCAAGCGAACACGACCTATACCCTAATTAAGCAACTTGGTTGGGTAGCATTAACCATTCTAGGTATTGGTGTAATCGCCTTTGTTGGTAAGTTTATCATATCTATATTCCAATAAAAGTATTGGAGTATATAGATTTGGAGGCTTACCAAAATGAGTGAAGTACAAAAAACCGCCGCTATTGTGATAGCCCTAATAATGGCTATCATAGTCGTAGGAACCATAATCACCTACACGGCTACGGATGCTATACTAGGATCTACAACCTCGGTTGTAACCCCAATAAATAATCTAGGTTGGGTGGCTTTCGCAATACTAGGAATTGGAATAATAGCCCTAGTTGGAAAATTTATCATAAGCATTTTCCAATAAAACCCAATTTGGGGGCGAGGGCGGCCCCCTCTTATCCTTTTTATATATCTTAGGTAATAGTTTATCCGATATGAATACTCGGGTATTCGCTTTAGTATATTTATTTCTTTTGGTTGGGGTTGTTTCTTCAGATGTGGCTTATTTAGACCCGAATATAGATTATAGTGTCTATTGTGGATGTAGAGTAGGTTGTCCTGACGGTCATTTTACTGTTATAAATCAGAGTGTGCGTTATAATGCTACTCCTTCAGTCGATAATAGTATATGGGATGAATACTCCGAATGTACGGATAATTACGGCTTCGAGGATTTGCCTTATTCCGTGAATGTTACCTCAATAAATCTTTGGCTTTATGGGATGGAGTGTTATAGCCTTTTTCAAAATTACTTGAGTATTAATGGTGGTTCTAGTTGGTTTGGTAATTGGAATTTCGGTTCTAACTGTATTAACCATTGGCAGAATTTTACTTATAGTAATTCTTCATGGGGGCAGACGAATCTTTCAGACTTGCGTTATCGTGCCGAATTAGGAGTTAGCGACTCTAATAGTTATCTCTTTGAGGCGTACGTTCAAGTCTTTTACGAGAATTGGACGACAACAACCTCAACCACAACCACTACCTCAACCACAACCACGACAACAACCTCAACCACAACCACGACAACAACTTCAACAACAACTACCCTCCCTCCCGTTATTTCTGATTGTAGAAGTAACCAAACAGAAGTCTTAAAGGGTAATAGTGTTTACATAAACGCTAGTGCCGTCAATGGAACTAATATGTTATGGCGGTTTTGGTATACGTTAAATTCTACTAATTCTAGTTTAAAGAGTGCCGTTATTGGTGAGAATTGGAAGACGTGGGATACATCCTCATATTACGGAAATTACAGTCTTAGGTGTTACTTGGACGATATTTATATGAATGAAAACTCCTCATGGGGTGGCTGGGTTAATGTAGTAACTACTACAACCACTACCTCAACCACAACCACGACAACAACCTCAACCACAACCACGACAACAACCACGACAACAACCACGACAACAACCACGACAACAACCACAACGACAATACCTATTGTATCAAGCTCAAGTAGTGGATCAAGCGGCTCCTCAATAAGTAGTATAATACCAACTACTACAACACTACCTACTAATGCCTCCGTATGTATGGTATTAGGATCCGACTATAATATAACCAACCAAAATACTTGTAAGGTGGTTGAGTATGGTTTATTAAGTACCCTACTAATAGTTTTAGGGGTATTAGCCCATGTAGCCCTTAAGGTGGTAGCATAATGGAAATAACATTATACCTTATGTTATCCACAATAACCCTTTTTTTCACCTACCTCAGTTTTTCACGAACCGTTTACATAACCAACGTGAACAAATTTATAGCCGGGTTATGTTGGCTAACCCTATCCATAAACAGTTTTGTAATACACTACTACCTAGTACTATCCAACGACTACATAAGACTAGCCGACAACTCCAAATACTGGCAGATGGAGTTGGCTTTCCTATTCGCCGCAATCGGCCTTATGATATGGTATCAAATCCTAGCCGACAACCTATTTAGCAAGGAGGAAATATAGATGCCTATTAAACCCTTAGATGCCGCCTATCGGACTACGGCCCAAGGAAGTAAGGAGTATGGTAACCCTAACTTTAACCCCGGAGCCGGGGCTAAAAACATACAAATCCGGGATAGTAGCGGTCAAGTCCATAGCGGAGTATATAGCCCGGAATATAACCAAACCTTTACCCAACCCGGACAATATGTCCGAGGCTACGAACCAAAAGAAATAAATTTAACCCAAGCTCCAGCCCAAACAACTACGGTTGCGGTATTCGCTAGAGATCAAGGATTCAACTACATGGGCCAAAATTATAGCGGAGAAGCCGCCTCCGTCAAGTATGAACAACTTAAAAAAGAGGGAGTGGGCGTAACCACATTGGGGGAGTTGAAGTATAAGGAAAAAAAGATTTATAACATACGGGCCGCCGCCGTAGGCTTAAGTAATCTGCCTTTCTTAAGGAGGTATAGGGAAAGTCAAGGCCTACCGTCCTACACGATTAAGGGGAATATTAAGGATGTATCGGCCCGGGAAAGCAATTTAAAAGTGATAAGCGAGGCTATTGGGGATAAGATTAAGGCTCCGGTAGCTCAAGGAGCCTATACTAAGGGGGGCGTAAAGATCCCCGATAAGTGGTTGCCTAAAACCAATCTCCCATCGACACCCTTAGTAGAGATCCCGGGGGGAGCCAATAAGAAGCCAACTG
>Ga0315268_10004250_pt1 | contig 15552 bp, 15 predicted proteins | sample C1_top_MG_FD_204535 | JGI IMG/M metagenome (GOLD analysis project Ga0315268, IMG submission 204535) | Sediment microbial communities from Yellowstone Lake, YNP, Wyoming, USA - C1_top | ecosystem: Environmental > Aquatic > Freshwater > Lake > Sediment | place: USA: Wyoming | collected 2017-08-01
CGGAGAGAAAAAGCTTCCAGGGGACAAATTAATACAAGTACACTCTTACACAACGGTAAGGCGCTGACGCCCCTTAAGCCTGCGCGCCTTGAGCACGTCTCTACCGCCACGGGAACTCATACGGGATAGAAACCCGTGTTCACGCTTGCGGGGTATTTTCTTGGGCTGATATGTCCTTTTGGGCACTTTAACTCCTCAATATAAAAGCCTCTGATTCATAATTACTGGCAGTGGTTCAGGCCGATGCCTCTGCCTCAACCGCCGACGGTGGGGTGGCTGCTGTTTCTGCTACGGGTCTCACCTCAGCTGCCTGCTTGGCCTCAGTTACCGGATTAAGGTTCAGGGGTACCACCTGTCCCTGCTTGTGGATATGCTCCGGCACGAAAGGAAGGAGCGCCACATGCCGCGCCTGCTTGATAGCCAAGGCTAGGGCATGCTGATGCCGGTTACAGGTGCCTGTACGGCGCCTAGGCTCTATCTTGCCGCGATCAGAGATGAATCGGCCCAGCATGGCCGTATCCTTATAATCAATACCTTTAGCCCTGCTGGCACAGAAGGGGCACACCTTGCGCTTGGGGGCGAATTTACTGCCTGTCCATTTACCGGCCGGGCGTCTTCCCGTCGGTCTGGCTGTTGTTCTAGGCTCAACCACAGATTATGTATCTCCTACTCTTATAGTCTTCTCTATTAATTTAACTAAAGGGAAGGTCGCCGGGTTCGTTTTCTTCACCCTCGACTTCTTCGGGTTTTTCTTCGGGCGCACCCGCCGCTACTTGGCGGTCCAGGAAGGTTACCCGACTGGCGATAACCTCCGTGCGAAAATGCTTCTGTCCGTCAGTGCCTTCCCAGGTACGGTTGCGCAGCCTTCCTTCAACATAGACTAGCTTGCCTTTGTTGAGGAATTGATTGCATTGCTCAGCCAGTTTGTTCCAGGCCACCACAGTGAACCAGTCCGTCTCCTGCTTCCTTTCGCCTTCGGGGGTGTTGAAGACACGGTTGGTGGCGATACGGAAGGAGGTTACCGGGTTGCCGTTGGGGGTAAACCGCATCTCGGGGTCATTACCCACGTTGCCAATAAGCATCACTTTGTTCAAGCTTACCATCGACCCAGCTCCTTCCTGCTGCTATTCCAGGTTTTTCAGCAGATAGCGTACAATCTCCTCGGAGATATTAAGTCTGTTTTCCAATTCTGGGCTGGACTCGCTTTTCAGCTTGAAATGAAGCAGTATGTAGTGACCTTCGCCGAAGTGCTTGATGGGATAGGCTAGCTTGCGCTTCCCCAATTGTTTTACCTCGGCGAAAGTGCCTCCCATGCTGGCAATAAACTTGCTGATGTTAGCAGCTGTAGCATTCAGCTTCTCTTCAGTCCATTCCGGGTTAATGACCAGCATAAGTTCATAATTCCGCTGACCATCGGTGCTGCTGGTAGCACCAACAGGCTTGGCTACTTTAGTTGTTTTAGTTACCACAAGTTCTCCCTAAAGCAAACGAAATTTGGTTTATTATACCATAACAGGAATAAAGAGCAAATTGTTGACACATTGCCCGCTCCCTGCTAGACTTAAATGCTCGTGTGGCCCCGTGGTGTAGCGGTCTAACATGCCACCCTGTCACGGTGGAGAGCACGGGTTCGAATCCCGTCGGGGTCGCCACAGCGAAACTAGACTCACTCAAGTCTTCCTCGAGTAAGTCAATTCTCTGGCACAGACAGGCCATTACCTCATAGCACTCTAAGTGGGTCCGACGGTGTGAACCGACGCATACGAGCGAGTCAAATAAATAGCAGCAGTAGTAATCTACGCGTATCTCTCTTGTTCCCACGGGTCGCCGTGATTGTTGTATCCCACCTGCTCCCAGAAGCCAGGATGGTCTTCGGCGGTGAACTCGATACCTGTAACCCATTTGGCACTCTTCCAGAAGTAAAGGCGTGGCACCACCAACCTGACAGGCCATCCATGCTCCGGCGAGAGAGGGGCATCATCGTGCTTAATAGCGAAAAGGACGTCCATCTGCAAGAAGTCAGAGAGCATGAGGTTCGTCGTAAAACCACCTGAAGCACTGATGATGACAAATCGGGCTTCCGGCTTGAGCTTGACCAGACTGGCTATCGTTTGCGAACCATAGCCCTCCCAGAGATTGTTGAGCCGTGACCAAGTGGTGACGCAGTGAATATCGGAAAAGACCTTTTCGTTCGGGAGGGCAGTGAATTCTCCGTAGTTCAAAGTAACCTCTTTATCAACCTGACCCGAAATAGTAAAGCTCCAGTCATCCAGGCTGATTTTGGGAGTGCTACCAGATTGCACCTGAGGCCAGGTGCTGACCTTTATCTGGCCGGGAGGCAAACGATTGGACCGCAGCGTATCGGGGCTATATATCACACCCGGAATCTGACTGATAGTGGTAGGTGGTGAGGTAGTTCTACCGGCAAAGCTGGAGCACCCATTCGCCAGAGCTATCGAACCCAGAGCGGCACCACCCAGAAATAACCCGGTTTCCCTCAAAAACTCTCTGCGCGATACACTGTTATTCTGCATTTCACCATGAAACAGGGTACAAAAAATAGACCCGGGGGTTACTGAGCTATTTCTTGGCCCTAACCGCCGCCTTTTTGCGGACCTTCATTGGCTCTTCACAGCATAGGATAACATGCTCCTCCACACAGCCGCAGTCCTCAGCTACCGTTACTACCAGACCGCACACCTCACACTCAAGAGCATCGCCTTTCACGGCTCTCCTGGCCACTGTCGCCTTCTTTGTCATCGCTGGTTTTCTGGCCGGTGGGGCTTTCTTTACCGTAGCCACCTTTTTCTCTGCCATGTGATACCTCCTACACCTAGTTTGTCTTGATGTTAAGGCAGCAAGCATCAAATAGTCATAAAATTGTGCCTGAAAAGATTAAATAGTTATTAAGTTCCCATCATCGTTTCCAAGCTCCAAGAATGCTATAATAACCGCCATATTCGATTCCGACTCTAGCGGAGCCAAATAGTTGAAATACCGGGTGTGCATCCTCTGGGGGCTATTCATCACTATAGTGGTCGTCGGTGTTGTTTATAGCCTAACAGCCAGCCACTCGAGGACCGCCCTGGTGGACCTGTTCGGGCTTCCCGTGTCAATGAAAATCATCCTGGGACTGGCATTGTTGCTGCTTATACTCCACTCGGTTTGGACACTCGGTTATGTCTATGGCATTTTTCTTGTAGCTCTCTGTTTTATTACAGGGTTCGTTTTCGAAATATTAGGGTTGAGCTATGGCACAGTCTTTGGTGGGCACTATTTATATCATCCCGGCACGAGGCCGACGCTCCTCGGTGTACCTTTGATGGTGCCTCTGATATGGGCGGGGTTCATTTACGCAGGGTACACCATAGCCTCGTCTTTTTCCGTGTGGCTCAACAGAGAGAAACCCAGCAAACACAATCACAGAATTAGGGATTTCTTGCTGCTTACCGCTCTCGGTGGGCTTGTCGTGGTAGCCATCGACCTCCTGATGGAACCTCTTCAGGTCAAAGCCGGAAATTGGATATGGCTGGACGCAGGTTCATATTTCAACATACCGGTCGGGAATCTCGCCGGCTGGTTTCTGGTGACATTTATAGCTACGGGGATCTTCAGAGCACTGGAGTACCATATGCCCAAGCGCCCCCAGTCCATTAACAAGTCAGTCTTTTTAATACCTGTAATCGGTTATGGCTTGCTCTGCCTGGTATTCGTGGCCTGGGCATTGAAACTCTCACTGCCGGTCTTATCTCTGATTGGTTTCCTAGCCATGTTCCCAATCACGGTTGTCAATGTGGTGCTGTTCCTGAAATGGAAGAGAGATGCCAGACTGTCTCAAGAGCAATCATGAACGATACTGCGGATATGTTATAATCTGCTTCACCTATAAATTTAATATGAGGAGGAATCTATGTAGGGTCCGTTCGGCTGGTTTTTTGGCAGCGCTATAGGCATCCTCTGGTTTATCGTCAGTCTGGCTATCTATTTTATCCCAACCATCATCGCCGTGGCACGTCATCACCGCAATGCTCTAGCCATTTTTCTGGTAAATTTCTTTCTGGGATGGACATTCATCGGCTGGATAGTGGCACTTATCTGGTCGGCGGTTAGATAAAAGAAGGGACTGTCTAGACAAGGAGCCCCCGGATTTCGCCGAGAACTTTAAGTCTGCTTATTTGGCCGGACTTGCTGTTTTCTCTTTGCTATTATTAACTTTGCTGCCTGACAGCACAGTTAATCTGAGCGGCTGCACTTTGCGGTAGACTTCCTTGAACGACTTTTTCTCGCCGTCAATGGTGAGTAAATCTTTGACTGATATGCCAAAAAGGCGTTCATTTTCTTTAAGGTAAGGTAAAATAAGTTCCCAGTCAGCCTCAGAGAGTGTCACGATTTCACCGCCGTTGAGCTGCTCCTCGACTACCTTGCCGTGCGGGTCACGCACGTAAATCGCACCGCCCGAAGCCAGCGAAAAGAGATTGGAGCCGGGGTAAGGCGTCGCCTGCTCTCTCACCCCACCATCGTCACCAAACTCTACGCCATTGAGGATGACAAAGCCGCCGCCATTCAGCGGGTCGCCAGCCATGAAAGACTCCGCCAGAAAGTCCAAACAGGTACCATTGATGACTACCTTGGGACGCCCCACGGCATTGATGAGAGGCCGCCCAGCCGCATTGCCCATGATGTACACCTCGCCGCCCTTAGCGCCGTACATAAAAGTCTGGCCCACATCGCCGTAGACCACCAGTTTACCACGCTTCATAATCTGCCCCAGCTGGTCCTGGGCATTACCGTGGACATGAATCTCCAAGCCGTCTATACCCGAAGCAAGATAGTCACCGGAACTGTCATAAACATCCATCCTGACACCGTCGGTCTCCTTACCCAAGCCGCAGCCGACAAAGCGCTGACCGCGGTAGCCATAGCAAATAAAACTGTGCCAGCCCATCCGGTAGGCAGCTACGATGTAGCGGGCGTCACAGTCTTCCCCTTCGGGCGGGAAATCACGGGCATTGATGACCAGGATTTTTTCATTGCCACGTGGGGCGCGCAGCTTAGCGCGGCTCTCCCAGTCCAAATAGCGGTACTGGCTAGCAGAAGCCTCGTCCAATTTCGGCACGGCACCAAATATCTGGTGCAAGCAACCCCTTATAATTTGAAGCAGCGAACTGCGTTTTTTATCGCCAGTGGCATATCTCAGGTCATTGAGACTAGTCAGTATTTCAATGACTCTTGCTCTGGCACTATCGCTTTCCCGGGACAGGTTGACAAGTTCTTGGCACATAAACACTACGGAGGCATAGTTCCAGCTCTGCATACTCTGGAGGAAATAGCGCTTGAAGTCCACATTATCGGCTGCTATCAAGGCGCCCCTCATTGCCTGAGAAATGGACTGCCGGCCTACCGGCAACATAAAGTCATCCGGGGCCCTGAAAGGGCGCTGGTGGCCGGGAGTAGTTATACGCTCGCCAAACTTGTTGCTGCAGGTGAGCGTTTTGCTGCCATCGCCCTTACCCGAGTCCTTGACCGTAAAAATGAAAGCTCCGCCGTCATTGGCGCTGCCGCCACGGGCGTTCCAGTACTTATCGGCAATCAGGCCAAAGCGGCGGTCTTCTCTCGAAAGGCTCTCCAGTGTAGCATCGATAGCCTGTTTCTCGGAACAGATAAAGCCTATCTGCGCCTCTCCTTCCTGAAGTGCAAAGACCTGCGGCCTCAGCATGGATGTATCGGTGATGCCGATAAGCTGGTGGTAATGCTCATAGGGGTTGTTGCGCGCTATGATGAAGAACCAGGGGCCGTCAGGGGAGGCCGGCAGGTGTGCCGACTGTATATACCTGTAGATGCGCTGTTTTTCGGGCAGTAACTGGTCGAAGTCATATTCAGAGGTGGGGGCCATGGCCTCAATAATGTATTCAAGGGGATAGCCAAAGCCCCTGTTCCACAGGTCGAAGAGAAGTACAGAGACCTCGGTGTCGGTAAGGAACTGAGGACGGACATTGAACTGCCTGAGATACTCCGTTATGGCATAATAGTTGGCGAAGTCCCCGTTGTGTACCAGCGCCTCATCCAGTCCGATGAACGGGTGTGCTCCGCCGGGATGCCATACGCGCCCCTTGGTAGGATAGCGCTGGTGGGCTATCCAGCCATATGCCTTAAAATCCTCAAGCTTGTAGTACTGAACCACCTGCTCGGCATAACCGACGATTTTGAGTATCATGATGTCCCGCCCATGTGACAGCATAAAGGCGCGTTTTTCGCCCAGTGAAGTGTAATATTTCTGGTTCAGACGGTAAGAGTTCTGGAAAATGAACTCGTCCTCAGCCTTTCTAATATCCATATCCTGTAATTTGTGCTCTACAACAAAACCCTGCAGCATATCTTTTTTGACGCGCACGAAATAACGCATGACGTCAGGCGGCTTTATCTCCAGGCCCGGCACCTCCCGGTAGTCTTCCAGGTGAGGTACTTCCGCTGCCTTATACACATCGAGAAACGGTTCAATGCAGGTCTTCTCGACCTCCGAGCGGGCATGAGGGTCAAGCAAGGCTACCTGCAAAAGGTAGTGGCTATCAAGGACATCCTGTGATACGCCCAGGTCTCTGGCCGAAAGCCCGACAGCGGCGATGCCGCCGCCCTTGCCGTTGCCACGGTTATGCATCTGCACCGATGGCTCCATGATATGCCTGCCGCTCACTGGCACCGAAGCGATAAAGCCGGTGACACCGCAGCCCCCCTCTTCCGCCGTTTTTTTATTCTCAGCGGGAGTGGCAGCAGGTAGCCCAGCCCTCGACGCCAGTATCCGTTCTATTAATTCATTGTCTTGGGGCATGGCTTTTCCTAAATGACCAGCTTATTCTTTGGGGCCTCAGGGTATTTAGCCCTCTCGGCTTCGTCCAGATAGTCCATGTTGACCAGCAAGTCACTCCTGCCGACGAGTTCTTTCACGCTGCGTAAACCGTACTGCCGCAACAACTGGCACCACTGCTTGCGCCACGCGAGATACATATTAACAATACGCTGTTCGGCGTACTCTTCAGTAATCATGTGCCCCAGCTCAGGGTCGGTGGAGGCGATACCGCGGGCGCAGCCGCGCCCACTCTCACACTTGCCACAGCGTATACATTCCAGCGCCACCAGGTCAGCCGTGCCAATAACCACGCCATCAGCCCCAAGGGCAATGGCCTTGGCGGCATCCATAGCGTTGCGAATACCGCCCGAAGCCATGAGGCATACCTGTCCGCGGACGCCCTCTTCTTTGAGGAAGCAGTGTACACGCGAGATGGCATATTCAATAGGCATGGCAATATTCTTCTTGGCAATATCAGGAGCGGCGCCGGTGCCACCATAGCTGCCATCGAAATGGATGATGTGGGCTCCGGCGTAGTAGCTGCCTACCGCCACCATATCCACATCGCTCGGCGTGGAGACCTTGACGGAAATCAGTGCCCGGGGATTTACTTCCTTTATCCAGTCCACATGCTTCTTGTGGTCCTCCACCGAATAGACACTGTGGAAGGGAAAAGGCGAAAAGAGTGAACTGCCCACCACCGTCTCGCGCATGGCAGCCACCTCTGGAGTCACTTTATCGCCTAAAAGGTGACCGCCTAAGCCGGGTTTGGCACCCTGGGCATACTTGAATTCCACCACCGGAGCATGCTGGATGGTTTCTTCACGCACACCGAACAGACCGGTAGCCACCTGTGTAATAACATATTCGGCATAGGGCAGAAATTCCGGCGGATAGCCTCCCTCGCCGGTGCAGGTAAGGGTGTTCAGACGTCTGGCGGCGCGCGCCCGCCCAACAATAACCGGCAGCGCCGTTGAGCCGAAGGACATGCCACCGCCATAGCAAGGTAAGGAAAGCACTTTTTCAGGCCGCCCGTCACTTCTGCGATTGAGAGAGAGCGAGGTATCGATTTTCTCGTCACTGATGTCCAGATAATCCGCCGGGTCGGGAATCTTGAAACGTATCTTGTCAAAGCCACCGCCGGAAGACCCCAGGTTGTATTCCAGGTCAGTTTCAGGGAGTTCACCCGTCTCAGCCATATACCACTGGCCTATCAGCATCTCCGGCGTCCAGCGATAATCACCCATGGTCTCCAGTATGGGGTTCAGACTTACGCTGAGTGCTTGGTTGGGACAGTGCCTGACGCAGTAAAAAGCGTTGGCCTCACAGGCAGTACCAATGCAGCGCTCACTGCGTGGCGGCAGAGGCCTGGAGTACCCTTCTGGCTTGATGTGCACGCCGTAGGAACAAAGCTCCGCACACAAACCACAGCCGGCGCAGCGCGAGTTGCGTTTCACAATATACTTGCCGATGGGGTTGCGGAAGCGCGAAGGCATAACCACCACTTCCGGCAAGGTGCTCTTAGCTTTACTAACCGTATTCATCATACTGCTATCCACAGGGTATTTTGCGCTTGCCGAAGATAGGCGCAAAGCTCTCTCTTTCGAGGTCTTCCAGGAAAAGCGCACGTCCCACCTCACCCCGCAGCCGCCGCACCTCGCGGATGCCGCAGGCTCCCATAACCTCGAGAAGCTGGTCGTGCCAGGCGCCAATCAGGTTAACGATGCGCTGGCTGCCCCAGGTGATATCGATTTCTCCGATAGCCACTGGACAGGATTCCCCATGTTTGCAGCGGCTACATACACGGCACTCCAAGGCAATGAGCAGCGGAATGTCCACTACAACCCCGTCCGCCCCGCATATAATGGCCTTGGCCATGTGTTCAGACATGGCGATGCCACCGGAGAAGAGGATATTGACTTTAGGCCTGACCTTTCCCTCGACAAGCTTACCGTGTACTTCACGAATCATGTCGCGAATTGTCCGATGCGCATTGCTACCCGTTTCGCAGCCATAATCATCAGCATAAAAATGCAGTACATCCACTCCAGCCTGGGCCAATTCGAGCGCGCGCGAGCCGGCCTGAGCGTCCAGAGGTAAGCCGATGGCGATAAGTAGTTCGGGCTTATAGTTATGCAGCGTGGCAAATTCACGCTCTATATCGGGTTCATAAGCCAGTTCCACCATGCGGCTTCGACATATTATGTCAACATAATTTTGATAATTGCTCCGCGTCAACCTTGGAACCAACGTCTCCGCATAATCATTAAAGGCAGAAGAGCAATCCGCAGCATCAATAAGCATCAGAGTGCACAGCCGCTGAGCCGCTTTAACCATAGCCAGAAGCACTCGCTCACTCAATATCCCGAAGCTGGGCGGCTGGAAAAGTACCGGAATGGGTATCTCCACAATCTCTGAAAGTTCCTGCACCAGAGACAAGTCCTCGTTAAATGAGAGCCTCATCGGCTTGCGTGAAAGCTCAATCGAGGTGTTGATATACTCTCGTCCATGAATGCCGTCCCTGGTAGGGCGTACAATCTCAGACATATCGGTCCACATGGCGTCGAAGCCCGTGCCAGAAAAAGGCCCGCGGTAGCCAGCGCCCGAAACCGGTATCTTCCCTGTATGTGCCTGAAACCAGGTCTGATTTATTATCTCGGGCTGCCAGTATGTGTTACCCATGAGTCTGTATTCCGGATTGACCACCCGCGTGAAAATGCCCTTGGTGCACTCCTGAACACAGCAGAAACAATTCTGGCATATGTAGAGAAATTCTGGCTCGTCCATGGTTATGATGTGCTGGTAGTCGTCCTTAAAGACGTTATAAATACACTTCTTTTTAACGCACTGGCGGCAACTGCCGGCACAGTCTTCGCGGAATTCGACGGTAGAAAACTTGCCCACCGGCTCAAAACGGGGCGGCGTCTCTTTGGTTGCTATATGATATTTTTTGGGCATATATTCCCCTACCTTTGAGGGTGTGGCAGAAGGCCGGCGGCCTTGACCAGCTCGGGCACTTTTTCCTCGGCCTCGATAGCCATGATGTGAATGCCACGTACGCCGGGAATATTCCTCAACTCGGCAATAGTCTCCAGAGCGATTTTAAGGCCTTCCTCAGTCGCTTTTGGGCCGGCTACTGCCGACATACGCTTGATAATTTCTTCCGGCATGTCCATACCAGCGACCTTGGTTGCCATGAACCGCGCCATTTTGGCCGATTTGAGAGGAGTGATGCCTGCCAGGATGTAAATTTTATCGGTCAATCCCTCTTCGCGCGCCAAGCGTATCCACTCTTTGAAACGCGGCAGGTTGTACACGCACTGCGTCTGTATAAAATCGGCACCGGCGGCGATTTTCTTGGCCAGACGCACCACGCGGTAAGCCAGCGGGTCGGCGAAGGGATTCTCAGCCGCTCCGATGAACATATCAGGGGCCACGTTCAGTGTAAAACCGCTCATGTCTTTGCCTTCATGACGCATGACGTGCACGGCGTGCAGAAGGTTCACCGAGTCTATATCAAACACGTTCATGGCTTCGGGCTGACTGCCTAGGCTCTGATGGTCACCGGAGAGACACAATACATTCCTGATGCCCAGAGAGTAAGCCCCGAGGATATCCGACTGCAAAGCTATGCGGTTACGGTCGCGCGTAACCATCTGCATCACCGGCTCAATGCCCATCTCCAGAAGATGCACGCAGGCGGCCAGGCTGCTCATTCTGACTACCGCCGTCTGGTTGTCGGTTACATTCACAGCATCCACAAACCCCTTGAGCAGGTCGCCTTTTTTATGAATCGCATCTGCATTGGCACCCCTGGGCGGTCCGCACTCAGCGGTGACAGCAAAGCCCCCGCCAGCGAGGGTTTCTTTTAACCTGCTCTGCCCTCCGGTCTTCATATAACGTGGTCCTCTCTTATCAGGCGACGCGGGCCACCCGACAGGCTGCTACGCCAGTCTTTAGCCGGGATATAACGCTTGAGGTTGTCCAGCTGGCCCAGTGCCGTCAGACGGTCGATGATGAGTTGCCAGGCGCACTCAATATCAGGACTTACTTCACACTTGCCGTTTTTGGAGCCGCCGCAAGGACCGTTCATAAGGCGCTTGGAACAGCGGGTAACCGGGCAGATACCCCCGAAGGTATCCAACTCACAGTCGCCGCAGCCGGCGCACTCCTCGGTGAAAAGGCCAGGCTTCTCCAGAACGCCGATGAAGGTGGTATTGACACCAGGGAGGATAACCGCCTTGCCGAACCGACGGGCAATAGCCTGCACCCCAGCACCGCAGGCCAGTGACAGCACAGCCTCATTACGGTTGACAGCCTGTGCCGCTTCCTGGATGAAGGCATCCTCACACTGGCGCTCTACGGTCAACTCCTCGGTTTTGATAGACTTGCCCTCCTGTCCGAAGGCCAACCTGAGAGCGGAAGCCAGCGTGGCAACTTCATCCTCGCCACCAGCGAAGCAGGTTTTAACGCAGGTGCCACAGCCCAGGACGAGGAGTTTCTGGTAGGGCCGTACCATCTCTTTGAGTTCAGCAATAGGCTTTTGCTTAGCGACTATCATATTTTATCTCCCATTTTAGCTGGATGAGCGGTTCAAAGCTGTAACCCCGGTCTCTATTTAGAGATACCTGTTTCTTTTTTAACCGGACTAAGCCCCAAAAGCATCATGTCCTTTAAAAGGTTAGCTATGGCCAGGTCTACTGTGTCACTGCCAGCGAAGACGAGTCTCCTGCCATCCAGTCCAATCTCACTCAGGAGCTTCTGCACCCAGGCTACGCGTTTGCCAGCACGGATATTGCCATCAATACGCTGGCATTTGCCCTGAGGACAGCCGATTACCACTACACCATCAGCCCCAGCCTCGAAAGCACGCAGTAAGAAAATATCCCTGACCATTGCCGAGCATGGCAGTTTTATAGACTGTAACAATGCCCCACCGACATCGGCTGAGGTTGAAAAAACGCCTTGGTCGAAGGCGTTCACGCAATAAAAGACCTCTATCTTCGGTCTGAAACTATTAGCCATAGGTTACTATTTTCATCATCATGCCCCTTCTGTCTCCTATCAGCGATCTGACGGCAAAACAGCTCAAACAGTAGGTGACCGGCAGATTGAAATTCCACTAGGAAACGGTATGGGGTTGCCGATAATTAGTTTTAATATACACCAGCGTTGATTTAGTTGTCAATCAAAACCGCAATCAAATACGCCCAGCAGTTTTATTCATCTTCTTTTGAATACTGCAGGAACTTATTCAGTCGCACATGGTTGCTGCTTTTAGCCAGCGCATCCTCCAGTTTTACCACATTATTGTGCACCAGTTTTGCCAGTGCCTGGTCCATCGTTTGCATGCCCTCATGGCTGCCCAGCTCCATGTTGCTGGGAATCTCCATAATTTTCTCTTCGCGGATAAGCTTGCGCATAGCAGAAGTGGCTATAAGGATCTCAAAGGCGGCTGTGCGCCCTCCTCCAACGCGGGGCAGTAAAACCTGTGACAAAACGGCCTCCAGCACCTGCGAAAGTTGCATCCTTATCTGCCGTTGCTGGTCATGAGGGAAGATATCAATAATGCGGTCCACCGTCTGAGCGGCATCAATAGTGTGCAAGGTTCCCAGTACAAGATGCCCCGTTTCCGCTGCTGCGATAGCCGTGCTGATGGTATCCAGGTCACGCAGCTCACCAACGACCAGCACCTCCGGGTCGTGTCGCAAAGCGTGCTTCAGAGCGTTGGAGAACGAGCGTGTATCATTTCCGAGGTCACGCTGGGCAATAAAGCATTTATTATCCCGATACAAAAACTCGATGGGGTCTTCGATAGTAATGACAGTGCGCCGGTTATTCTCATTAAGGTAGTTGAGCATGGCCGCCAGCGTTGTGGACTTGCCACTGCCGGTAGGCCCAGTGACCAGAATAAGACCTCTGGGCATCATGACCAGTTTCTTGCAAATAGGTGGAAGGCCCAACTCATCCATGGAAGGAATATTAAAAGGCACCATGCGGAAGGCCAGGCTCAGTGTGCCCCGCTGCTGCAACACATTGACACGGAAACGGGCCAGACCGGGAACACTGTAGGCAAAATCCAGCTCCTGCTCCGTACGGAAAACGGCTCTCTGTTCCAGGCTGGTTACCTGCTCCAGGACGGACTCTAAGTCCCCTGCCGTGAGCGGTGCCCTGTTTTCCTGGGGTATAAGGGCACCGTTGATACGCAATACGGGCGGATTGGGCACTTTGAGGTGCAGGTCAGAAGCCCCTTCAGCAACCATAAGTTTCAGAAGTTCGACTATGTCCATTCAATCTCTCCGCTTTGTCTGAACACAGAGTCTTCAGGTTAGGTTTCGTATTCAATTATACTCTATGGAACCGGGTAAAGCTATGAGTGGCACTGTACTTTATTAAGTATAAAGCGAGATAAAACAGGAAGGGGCGGCATCTGCCGCCCCTTCCTGTTCCGTTCAAGTGGAGTACTAGCGAACCAGCCCTGTGAAAATGGCACTGAAGAGTACCGCAGCCATTACTGCTCCCAGGAAAACTATTATGATGATTGTAGTCAACTCGCGTGAGGTAAGAATCCTCTTCACCAGTTGCCTCAGGGTCTCCTCATTCCTGAGTGCCTCTTCTGCTTTCTCTTGAGCTTCCTTGGCAGCCCGTTCAGCCGCGGCCATAGCCCTGGCACTGGCTTCCTCCGCACGACGGGCGGCTTCTTCAGCAGCCCTCTTGGCCTCAGCGGCCCTAGCGGCAGCGCCTTCACCCACACTGCGGGCTGAATTGGCAGCATCCTTGGCTTCACGAGCAACCGCTTCAGCATGCCGGGCAGCTTCCTCGGCAGCTTTCTTGGCTGCTTCAGCCGCTTCTCTGGCAGCACGAATAGCTTCTTCGGCTTCCTTGGCAGCTTTAGCGGCCGCTTCTTTGGCCGCATTCTGAGCGGCTTCAGTGGCCGTCTTGGATGCCTGTATGGCCGCTCTGGCCGAAGCCTCGGCCGCTTTGGCCATATCCTCAGCCATAGCCACCAGCTTATGCAAAGCCTGTGCCGAAGCCTGAATAGCTTCATCACCAAGCAAGTCAGCCGCCTCAGCCTTCTTGAAAGCCTTATCGGCTGCGTCATAGCCCTTGGTCGCAGCTGCCTTGGCGTCCGTTCCTGCCGCTTCAACCTTCTCCGCCATCGTGCCACTCACCCTGACGGCAGCTTCTATGGCTTCATCACCGGCTATATCGGCCAGCGCTGCACGGCGGCGTACGTCCTCAGCTACCTGAAAGGTAGCGGCGGCTAGTCTCTTGGTTTTTCTACCCGCCACGTCAGCCTTAATGGCTGTAGCAGCTGTGATATTGGCAGCTAGCTCAGCACTGGCGGCTTTGACTTCTTTAACACTCTCTTCGGCCTCTTTGGCAGTTTTGTTAGCTTTGTCTATAGCCTCCATGACCGCCGCTCTGGCTGAGATAGCAGCTGCTTCGGCGCGTGCAGCGGTCTCCTGAGCAGCTTTAGCCGCCGCGGCAGCAGCTTCCCTAGCAGCCAGCTCAACCTCTTCTGCTTTGCGGGCGGCCTCTTCAGCGGCATATTTGGCGCCGCGGGCAGTTTCCTCAGCTTTGAGAGCAGCTTTTTCGGCTTTTTTGGCAGCCTCTTCCGCGGCCAGAGTGGCGCTTTCAGCCGCTTTGCGGGCCATGGCGATGGCTTCAGAAGCAGCCTTCTTAGCAGCTTCAGCCGCTTCTCTGGCAGCTCTTACTGCTTCTTCAGCACCCAGAATAGCCTTCTTGCTGGCCTCCTCTGCACGTCTGGCAGCTTCATCGGCAGCTTTCTTGAAGGCTTCGAGGGCTTTTCTCGCTTCCCTATCTGCTTCTTCGGCCTTGCGTATAGCTTCCTCAGCAGCCAGCTTGGCTGCTTTGGCCTGAGCCTCCGCTTTGGCGGCAGCCTCCTGGGCCGCTCGAGTAGCGGTTTCAGCGGCTTTTTCACCAGCCTGGCGAGCCTCCAATGCCCTAGCTTCGGCTTCCTTGGAGGCTTTGGTAGCAGACAGAGCTGCTTCCCGCGCTAGTTTAGCTGCTGCTTCCGCACGGCGGGCGGCTTCCGCCGCTGCCTCAATATTGCTATCCATTTCATCCAGAATTTGAGGCAAGGGTTTCTTCATTATTTTAGGAGGGGTCTGGGGCTTCCTCGCTTCCGGTTCAACATTTTTAGGTGACATATGGTACCTCCTTAGGCTTGCTTTTTGTTCCACCTTCTGAGACAAAAATGGCTGCTGAGCAGCCTTTGTTTTCCTCCAACCTTTGAAATATTTAGTGTATATCGGCTTCTTTGATATTATTATGTTGCTCCGAATTTGTCAATTTGGACACATTATTAAGGTTAACCTTATCAGCCGCCACTGGTGCGCCTGAGAAGCTCGTCGAAAGCAGCAAACCACTTGAGCTTCACCTCATCCGGCCAGGAAGGGTCAAACCCAGGGAATTTATCAATTAATAATTTGTCCAAACCAATTCCATTTGGCATTCCTCCATCTTGATGTGGAATTTCAGTCCTTGTTTTTTTGTCCAAAGCCCTGCCTGGTTTTTTAAGAGTACCAGCAGGACGTGAAACCCTGCTTTTCTTAGTAACAAAGGGGGACAGTTTCATACCCCCATCACTAGCCAGTCCAATGAAAAACTTTATAGATTTCCGCGCTACATCACTGGCTATCTGGTAATTATCATGGAAGGCTTCTTCCAACTGGGCGTATGTA
>Ga0315268_10004251_pt1 | contig 15550 bp, 11 predicted proteins | sample C1_top_MG_FD_204535 | JGI IMG/M metagenome (GOLD analysis project Ga0315268, IMG submission 204535) | Sediment microbial communities from Yellowstone Lake, YNP, Wyoming, USA - C1_top | ecosystem: Environmental > Aquatic > Freshwater > Lake > Sediment | place: USA: Wyoming | collected 2017-08-01
GGTCTTCCAGGTTATGTTAGCTGAGTTGTCTGACACATTTATGTCAGTGCTCGGATTGAATGTGATTACAAGCGCATTTGCAGTGTATACTGGAGTGAGGACTATCAGCCATATTATGAAGAGTGCTATCCTGCAGATTGTCTGGTTTGTTTTCTCTTTCATATTTTCTTCCGCACTATATTGTCGCTTCCTCTTGTGTATTATCATCTGCCCTGATTATCTGCGGCATCCACGATGATTTTGTCCTGTTTGTCATGAGTTCGTATGCTGCCATCAGGTCCTCGTCGCTGACTGGTGTCGGGTATTTCTGAGCTGCATGGAATATGACTTTCTTTGCGTCGAGTATGTCTTCTAGTTTCACTGTCCAGTTGCCTATCCATCCTCCTACCAGCTTGTCGTCTTCTTTGTTCATCTTTTTCATCAGCATTATGTTGAGGTTGTATGTCGCATCTGCCCTTATCAGTTCGAATGTGCTTGTGCTGTTGAATGTCTCGTTCGCTCCCCATATGTCGAATATGCTCAAGGGGGGGTTCTCGCTCTCTATCTGCACGATTGCGTAGCTATCCGGTTCGAGGAATCTTGTGATCTCAGGGTTTGTGTCTGTGTGTCTTCTTATGTCGAACTTGACTGTCTGCGTCGGGTACATCTCGATATAGAATGGATCTGAACCGTCGAATTGCTTGTCTGTCTCGAGGTATCCGGCTTTGTTTGCGCGTATGACCGCACCTGCGCATCCGCTTGGGAACTTTCCGCTCCATTGCAGGTGCTGGTTGTTTGTCCTTGTCGTGCCTAGCATGCAGGACTCGCTTATGCATAAGAATGTGAGGTTGGCATGGGACAGCTCAGCATTTGTGACCCTGTCTTTTGCGATTATCGTGTATTGCTGCGCGCCCTGGAATTGGCAATAGTCATTGACATGCTCTTCTGGTTCGATGAGCCTTGTCGGCTGTATTGTCCTGTCAGGTGCGTTGTGGAATATCTGGACAGGTATGGCATACCTGAATGTGTATCCTTCGCCTTCGAATGCTTTCTGGTCGTTCACGCTTATCATGATAGGGTATGTGACATCATAGACAAAGTGGAATGTGTTGAGGCATAGGAATGACATTATCTTGCTCTTTAGGTTCTGTGTCCCAGACTTCATTATTCCGAATTGGCTGGGCGTGGCAAGCATGTTCATGCCCCATTGTTTCTTGTACGTCGAGAGCACCCTGAAGTCCTTGTAGCTGTTGTTTGTGAACTGGAACTGGTATTGGAAATAGTCATACGAGTCAGACGGTATCTTCTTAGGTAGTACTAGAGGTATCTTCTTCTCGCTTTCTCTCCAGTTCAGGACAGCATTATGGACTGCCAGGTATTCATCTGGTTTCCCGACATAGGGTATTGTGTCGGTGTTCTGGAACCTGATCCCTGTTATTGCCGGTTCAAGCGCTGTCAGGAGTTTCTTTTTTATGTCTGAGACTACCCATTGTTTCTGTATGCATGATACATCCATGCCTGTGAATGGTATGTCCTCTGGCGGGTGCGATGCCATCAGGTTTATTGTCATCTTCTCGAAGAAAGTGTCATTGTTCTCTGTGTCGAGTATTGCCCTTGATGCTTCCCACATGCGCTTGACCTGCACAGGAAGGTGCACTATGAACTGTTCCTTGGTTATCTGCTGTCCGCTGCCTTTAGGTGTTATCTCGACTTTGTAGTTGAGGTTGATTATGGTCTCTTTTTCTGCGAACACAGTGTCTGTCGTGTAGTTGCTCTTTTCAGTGATGTCGAATTCGTCACGTAATCCTGTGTAGTTCTGTAGGCAGTACCTGAGATTTTCATCTACATATCTGTCCACTTCGAACTCTACGTATTTTATATCAGGTATCTGGTTCTGTCCGTCGAAATACCAGTACGGTACCTTCGGTGCGTATTCTCCTCCCACGCCAGGGATGAAGTCTACGTGCCTTGTCGGGTCGAGCTCGATGTCAGGAGGCAGGTTGAGGTATCCTCCCTGGTTGCCTATCTCGATTATAGCCTCTTTTGCAGTCTGTTCCATGCATGCCTCTATGAATGCTATCACCGGCGGTGATTTTGGGACTTCTGCTGTAGGTTCAGGAACCTGCTGCATCCGTACGTAGCTGTATATCCCGAATGAGAAGACTATTATGATGCCTATTATGATGAATACTGTTATCTGCGCTTTCCTCTTTTTTATTAATTTCAGCATTAGCTTGGTCTTATCTTTTGTGTGTCTTTTGCTTTTTATGTTCCTCACTTGATTCTATTATCTTGTAATAATAGAATCTCATCCAGGTGAAGTATAATATTGCGAGTAGCGTTCCAAATATCATTATCAGCTGCTCTGATAATGCGAGTATCGCTAGGAATATGATATTCAATAATATCATAGAGACCAGTGCAGCAGTAAGTGGGAACAGGAATCTTACAAATCCTGTTATCCCTGTGTGGAAAGCGGATTTTATTGCCATCCATATCTTACCATGTTTTGCAAGCTGCGAGAAAAGGTTTATTGTCAGCCAGTATAGAGTGAATCCTACGATGGACAGCAGTGCCAGCACAAGCGCCCTTGTCCAGAAGCTGGTCTCGAAACTGCCTGAAAGCCAAAGATATACTAAAAATTGCGCTATCATGAATAGGGCAACAGATATTGCTCCCCATATTATTGTCACTACCACGAATCGCCAGTATGTCCTCCATGAGAACTTGGTTGCAGTCAGCATGTTGTATATCTTGTTCTTTAGTATGGTCCACACGAAGATTATGAAAAGTATTGCCACTGCTGATGATAATATCACTCTCGTGAATATGGTGACTGCTGTGTCGTCCCTTAGCTGCGCGCTGTATAGGTTTGTTACATTGCCGCCGAATGGGCTGAGCTGGCTTTTCAGCTGGTCTATGTCATTGCCTATTGACATCACCCTGTTGTTCCATGCATAGAGCACTACTAATGTGATGATTATCAATGCTATTTCAAGTAACGTTATGTAGATGAATCTTCTGTCTAGCTTTGTGAATGATTCCTTCAAGAATCTAAGTCGCGACAGGAAAAAATTTTCTCTTGCCATCTTCATCCACCGAGTCCTGGCCTTGGCGTTGTCGTCGTAGGTGCGCCTGCCGCTCCTGGCAGCCCTATTCCAGATGCTGTTGGCACAGTGCCTGGTGTTATGACTCCGCCTGGTGTAGGCATAGGTCCGGCTCCCGGCCCTGTTGTCGTCAAGTAACCCTGGTATTCTCTTGGAGCGCCTGCAGATATGGGCTGGCATATGGGGTTATCGAATGCCGCTCCGAAAAGCATATCCAGGTTTGTAGTGCCTGTGAATTGTATGCATATGGTCGTGTAGAGGTTGTAGCTTTCCCAATAGAACATGCTCGCTCCTGAAAGGCTGAGCAGCTGCCCTTGTGTGAGTATGACATCTGTGGGATACAGGTTCTCGCTGCCAGTCGGCCCTGAAATGTATATATTGAATGTCATAGGGACTTCTCCTGCGCTGACTTCGGCAGATATCTTGTATGCGTAGTATTTCTTGCAGCTTGCGTTGTATGACGCGCCTGCGCATGGCTCCACTGTCGTGTATTCCCCTTCTGCGTGTGCGTAGCTCATGCCTGACGGTGATGTCAGTATGCCGCGTGTCCCTCCTGCATTGTTGAGGTGGTGTTCGCATATCCTCTCTGCCCACGAGTTTATTGTCATGGAGTTCTTTATCGCATTGTACGCATCCTGCCCTCCTCCTGGGAAGTTCTCCCCGAACCACGATGCGCCTATTGTATTAAGATTTCCTGTAATAGGTCCGCCAGTGATCCAGTCAAACCACCCAGACATAGCAATCTGCTTCTTCACATCATTCCAGGACATTTTCTCGAAGTTAGTGTTTGCGTCAAGTGGCTTTCCATCCGGCCCGAGAGCCTTATTAGGGTCTTTTCCCACATCATTTTTACCTGACTTTACTGCCACCACTTGTTCATTGTTTGCACGTATTGATGATAATACATTTGGATCAACATCATGTTCTCCGCCGTTACTATCATACATTTTCCCAGTATTAGCATTTATTGTACATCCTGCTTTGCATCCTGAATCATCAGTGAATTTGTATGTTCCATCTGTCTGGCGATCATAATTGGTTCCGGCGTATGAAACTCTTGATGATATTACCTCTCCGTTGTTGCCAAGAAATACCGGTGCCTTGCCTGGTGCTGCTGTATTCAATTGTTGGATTTTAGTGCTGTCAGCCACATTTGAACCATCAGGATTTTTCCAAAGCCCATCCGACCCAACCTTATAGGTCTCCTGCTTACCATCTGGATTGACAACAGTGACAACAGAATCGCCAGGCACCGATGCTTTAGGAATCTCTATACTTATGGGTGATCCAGCAGTCCCTGAAGGAGCGGGTGCGCCAGGTGCTACAGCAGGATTGAGAGTTGAAGTAGTGGTGGGAGCGGGTGTTAGAGGAGGATTCAACACACTATTTGGTACTTCACTAATACCAACTGCCTCCATCTGTACCGGAGTTTGAGCCTTCACATACACCACAGAATTTGGATCATTATATAGTCTGGAGAATCCTCCGGTATAAGTACCAGAGTCTTGAACCCACACGCCCCCTTGTTGTTTTGTATATGCATCACCAGTATCTGGGTTCCATGCTACAAACTTAGGAGGGTTAGCTCCTTTTTCATAATAATACTGAAGCGCTCCAAAAGCGATTTGTGATAAAACAAGACAGATACAGATACTAACAAGTATCATGATAGATAATTTTGTCTGAACAATTCTTGATTTCATTTTACGCTGTCGCATTGTTCTTCGCACCTATCTTCCCTTGTCCTGGATAGTTTATGTTGCTGTAGCTTGGGTTGTCTTTGACTGCTTCTTTGCAGAGGTCAAATGTTATGGATGTGAATCTGTCTTTTGTGTTCTCCACCAGGTCTGTGATTACAGCCGCGATTGTTGTTGCGTATTGGAATCCTAGGCACACTTTGCAGCCTACGAACTTGTCGTTCTTGCATATCAGTTGGCATCCTTTGTCTATTACCATTCCAAGTATCGTCGATACTGGTTGTTTTATGATCTTCATTATGAAGTTTCCTACGAGCTCGATGTACTGGGCCCAGGGGATTGCTGAGAATATCTGTCCTGTCCAGAATGTGCACATGCTATAGTCATATTGCTGCTCGCACTGGTTCATAGGCCTTCCATTTGCCACGTCAATCTTGTAGCAGAGTAGTCTCTGGCATTTTATCTGCCGCCATTTGTCTAGGTTTATCATCAGTCCTGGCAGGCATCCTGATAGCACGCTTGATATCATGCTTCTTGTCGGGTCGAAGTCATCGACTGAGAACACGCTGATGCCTTTTGTCTCTACGCCAGTTGCTTTTGATTTGAATCCTGTTTCGTACTCTCCTAATTTCACATTGACAAGGTCAGCCATCCATCCATTGATACCTGCCCATGTCTTCTTGACTTCGCACCATCCACTATCCTTCTGATTGCACTGCTGGTTCATCGCAGCTTTTGCGTTCTTCGACAGCCTGCATGATATGAATAGTCCGCAGAAGAAATATAACTGGCCGACAAAACCGTTTGTGGCTTTCTGGAATGCATCGACAGATTGTCCTGCAGCCCTTGCTGCTGCACAGCTGGGATAGCCCGCCGGTGCGCTACATGTCCCTGAGAAGAGGTCGTGTATGCCTCCCCACAGTATTGTAAGTGAGATATACAATTCGATGAACCTGCACATCTCACGTGCGTATTGCAGTATGACTTTTGTCCAATAGACTGCTTTCCAGTATTTCTCAGAGACTTCTTTCTGCTCTGATTTTATCTTGTCTTTTATGTTGCCGATGTTCTGGCCTAGTGGATTGTTGTATACCGGTATGAAGAAGGATACATTGATGTCTTCAGGCAAAGATAATGCCTTTTGAGCTCCGGCAACATTTGTCGTGACGATGGATTGCATTGTGATTATGCAGTTCACAGTGACATTGTTGAGCGATACATTAGTTACATTGGTCACGGCAATGGAATAAGGTGGCACATTTCCCGGGTTGAGCTCGAGCGTGACGATGTCTGATGTGGGAGTTGTGGTGAAGTCTGTGAATCCAGCCATGCTGATGAGGAATCTGCTTGTCACAGCATCCTGGTTTACCCATTCGAGACCTGCTGTGCATTTTGTTGGGTCGAAGTTGAGCGATACTATGCCTTGTACGCTTGAGTCTGCTGAGAAGTCGAGTTGGTAGTACATCCTCTGCGAGCCCAGTCCCCAGCTTAGCCTATCAATACCATGTAGAGGAGAATACGCGCTGACGACAGCTTTCCAGCGCGGCACTGTTGCGTTCTCGCGTGCGAGTATCTCTATATTCTTCCATGAATAGACAGTGCTCTGGTTGGTGTTGTCAGTGAATGTGAAGTTGATGGATAAATCCTTTATGTAGCCGTTGCGTATCGCGTTTGTCTCCCAGACGCATTCGTAAACTCTTTGCGGCTCGCCTGGTATGATTGCATTCTCTGTGCATGTCCCTGCCATGTCAGCAGGCCCGTTGTCTATGATTCCTGTAAGGTTTGCTGTTGCGCTCTTTATTCCTGAGTAGTCTTTCACAAACATGTGTATCTCAAGGGCGTCGCCGGATGAGAGGATTTTCATCGCAGGATGGTTCTCTCCTGTGCCTGTGATGTTGGAATATTTCAGCAGTGCAGCATCTATCTGTGGCGGCAGCGTATCGACTTTGAATGTTCCTGTGGTCGGAGTCAATGCATTTGTGGCATCATCCATGCTGCCTGTCATAGGTCTTAAAGATAATGTTGTGCCGCTTGTCTTGCTAGTGGATATGTTTGGCCACCAGCATCGCCATCCCGGCGTGCAGCTGTATGGAGCGAGTAAAACTACAGAACCTCCCCATGCTATGGATTGCGGTCCGAAACCTGAGAAGTCCAGGTATGCTCTCCTGCCCAAGAATCCGCTTCCTGCCTCTGTTATGTCCATATAGATTGAGTTGCCGGAAGCAGTCACCCAGTATGCGCCTTTGTCGTCGATGTAGTTGCTGTATATTTTAGAAGCAACAGGTGCGATATTATCAAATGTGATTGGGATTGTCTGTGTGCTGCTCACATTGTTCTCATGGTCGTCTTTGGCACTCACTTGTACAGACACAGTCCTTTGTGATGTCGCGATGAGGAATAGGCTTGCAGGTGTCTCGCATGTGTATTGGTTGCCGACATGGTAGCTGCATGTTACGACCATGTTGCCGAATGCCGCTTTGTGGTCTGTCCTTTCGCTAAGGTCGCTGGCATTGATGTGTATTGAGTTCGCTGCACCAGTCATAGGGTCAATCAGTGCAGAATCTTCTGTGATATTTATCTTGAGTTTCAGGTTTCCGATCGGGTTTCCATTCGAGCTGATTACACGGTTTCCTGCTGCATCATACAGCCCGATGCCTGTTATCTGTGGAGGCTTAGCATCCACAGCGACATCTGTGCATGTGCTTGATGATTGGCCCATTCTGTCAATAGCTTCGAGGCAGACATGTTTTGTCGTGACTTCTCCACCTATTACCATACCTGTTAGATTGATTATACCGCTCTGGTTGCAGGTGTCTGAAGGGAATGACGCCTGGTCTCCTACTGTCGAGCCCGCTACTGTGAACTTGATGTCTGCCATCCCTGAGCATCTGAATGCGCATTCTGGTGCAGTGCATGCTTCGTCGAGGACATTGAATTTTGCCTCTACCACTCCGCCTGGTTTGGCGCTGTATGTGACATAATCGACTTTTGGTGGTAGTGTGTCGACTGTGAATGATGCCTGCCTGGGAGGTGTTATCGCGTTGCCGTTGTCGTCGAATATCTGGATCGTGTATGGTACTACTGTGTTTGAGACTGTGTTCTCTGGATAGTCTAGCTTGCATTTCACAGTGCCTGTCAGGTTCGTTGCTGCTTCGCATAAAAATGGTTGGGTAGGGTCTTCTAACACTTTAACTTGTGTGGGGGATATATCCGCATCTTCAGGAATCTGCGCTTCCACATTTATTGTTGTTGTGTCAGTCTGTCCCCTGTAGTTCGGGATGCCTGCTTTTCCTGTAGCATATGTCTGCGTGATTGTTGCACCCATTACGCTTGAAGAATATATGGGAATGGTTATTATCAGGAATATCATGTACAAGGCGATTGATGCTAAGTAGTCTTTTTTCATATCCACTCAGGCTCCAGTTCTGTTCTATATATATTTGAGTATATCGTCAATTGCCCTGTCTGTTCCATGCTTGGAAGATTGTCGAAATCAGACGAGAATGTCCGCGGCAGCGGGAATCTCAGTACATAGAAATTTATTTTCTGGCTGCCGAAGAGCTTGTCTTGCGGCACGTTGAAGAATCCTGTCTCATTGTCGAGCACGACGCCGCCATTCTGCCATCCGCTGTCAAACACAGACTCGTTGAGATGTATTTTCGTCGGGCTTCCGAACAGTCCGCCGCCGTATTCCTTGTCGACTGCAGGTATCCTTACAGTGTCATTGAGTATGAGGTATCCTCTTACTTCGTAGGTTCCAGGTACAAGCTTCGCCATGCCTATCTCAGGACCTTCTCCTACGACATATGCCTGGTATCCTGACTGTGAGTCATTCTCCTGCCTTGTCAGTGTTATGATATACTTTTCTTTAGGGGACAAAGAGCTGTATGGTATTGCAGGCGGTAGGATGTATTTGTAGCTCTGGTAGTTTAGAGGTCTTGCGAACACGCTTACGTTGATGTATTTGTATGGCATCATCTCTATTGTGATGTTCTTTCCTTTAGTCGGGGATGAGTAGTATTGTGCACTGTGATCAAGGTAGTTCTCTTGGCTGGCCCTGATTTCACCTATTCCAATGGGTAGGTTTGTTGTGATGATGCTCTTGTTATTCTCGTCGATCTTGGTTATCCCCACGTGGCAGCCTTCTGAGCCGAATGCGAACATTATCCTGGAATTATTTACAGGGCCTTTTGTGATTGCGTCCTTCAGTTCTATCGTGACTTGAGGGCCGTGCTTCTGGTTCTGGCCGCAGATGAGTGTCCCTTGATCTGCCTGGAATATCGTCACATTGCTCACGTTTATCGGCTGGTTATATCGTATGTTCTCTTCAAGTGCGAACCTGAATGTATATCCTTCTCCCATGTATGCGTCAGGGTCCTTGAGCTCGACCATGACAGGGTATGATAAGCTGTATAGGTTCACATATTGGTTGAGGCCTAGCCAGCTGATGATAGGTATTGAGACTGTTTGTGGCATCAGGACTTCCTTGTCGTTGATGTTGAGATATACTGGCCACCAGTCGATGTAGCTGAATTTTGCGGCTATGTTTGTGTAGTTCTTGTCAAGCCGCAGTATCATCTTGTCCATTATCCCGGTTGCGAGCTGGTCATACTTCATCTTGTTCTCTGAATTAGGCTCGAACATTATGACTCTCTGGAAATTCCTTGCCTGGTCTACCTGGAGCATCGACATCGCGTTTTGGAGCACATAACTCTGTATCCTTCTTTGCGTCTCTGTCCTTGTCCAGACATTGAATTCGAATGGGTCGATTGTGTATTCGGCGACAGGAGGGAGCTTTTCCATAGATGTGGGTGATGAGTACATGACAATCATGTTCATCGTCTGCGTCTCTAGATACGCAGTGTCTGCCTCTTTCTTCGCTATCATCGTAGCCATGTCATAGATGTCCTTGAACCTGACATCCAGTCTTGTAATGTATGCTGAGATATCTGTTGACTTGCCGTTTCTTATGACCTGGATTGGATAATCTACGATTACCAACACTTCTTTTTCAGTTATTTTCGCGTCAGTGCTTATGTTTCCTAGTATCTTGAAGCTGAATCCTTGTACCTTGAAGTCATCATAGTTTTTCAGGCATTTGTTCAGTTCCCTGTTGACATATCTGTCCAGTTGCATCTCGATTGAATTATCGCTCTCGGCTTTCCTCATCATAGGCTTTAGCGTATCGAACCTGCAGTTTCCTGAGCAGGTGTTCGGTGTCTTGAGATACCACCAGTATGGTATGATATTTTTCTCGTTGAGCAGCGTCACTCCGTCTGATTCTGTCGGCTCCATCCCGATAAGGAATGCTGATCCGCTGAAGTCCACATTGGTAGGTTCTACATATCCTCCGTGCTGTCCTATCTTCTTGAGTCCTTCTTTCGCTATTCGTGCCATGCAGTCTTCTGTAAAAACTTTGATAGGCTGGGCTTCAAGTGGGACTTCTTGTACCGACGGCACGAATTCTGTGCCTATGCCCTGGACGACCTGCCCTCTGATGTAGAATAGCAGGGCTGATGAGAATAATAATATTATGCCGACTATCATGAATACGGTTATCTGTGCTTTCTTTCCTCTTTTTATCATGCTATCGACCTTACGCAGGTGAATCTGAAAAAGTCTGATTGTATGCTGTCGCAGAGCCTGTTCAGCTCTGCAGTCGGCCTGTTTCCTGCCTTCTGGGCTGTTGCTATTATGAGCATGCAGACATCCCTGTCAAGCCCGTCTTTCTGTTCGCAGATGAGCTGTCCTTTGTAGTAGTCGCCGTGGAGTTCTGTGACTGTGCTGTCTATGAGTGTTTTAGTGTCCTTGTAGAACTGGTAGCCTATTGTCACGCCGATCAATAGTGCTATTGTCCAGAAGCTGATTATTACGTACAGGAATATCTTGTCTCTCTCATGCATCGGCCTGTCTTTGAACTTTTCTGCGAAGAAGTATTTTTTCTCGTGCAGTATGTACCACACGATGACTATGTTCATGAGGATGAGTGATATGAATGAGAGCAGCAGGAGTTTCTTGAACATCGCGTTCTCTGCTGATTCGAACAATGTGAGGGAGATGAATGCGTTAAGTGCAGCAAAGCTGAAGAAGCCGATGGATAGGTCAAAGGCATATGCCTTCCTTCGGAAGAGTCCGTATATCATGAAGAATATTATTGCGAGTAGGACCATGTCGACTATAAGAGCCCTTGTACCCACTATCATCTGTCCGAATAGTATTGTTGTGGGAAATGATATCCCATAAGCGAATGATATTACATACAGTGCAGAAAGGAATAGGAGGTATCCTATCAGGAATCTCATCCCTGAGGGTATCTTGTATTTTCCCCTGTGTATGGGTGATGGGACAAAGAATTCCTCTTCAAGCATATGTGGCGCTTTCTTTATGTCTTCCTCTATGCGCGTAGGCTTGCGGATTACCTTATGTTTTGAATCATGAGGACTTGCGTCTTTATGTTTAGCATTACCTCTTTTAACAGCCATTCGTTTATCTACCTTCTTTTTTTTATCAAACTACCCCGAACTTTACCTACAAATCCCCTACTAGGACAATCCAAAATATTATTTGCTTATAAACATTTGCATTTTTGTTTATAAGCAGACTAATTATATATGTGCTCGAAATATTAGCTATAAACCCGTAGAAACCACTTAGAAGTAAATAATAAACTTGATTCGTTCTATTTTCTTAGTTCACCACAATCTTTATATACCGTCTATTTTTTCAGAACTACATGGGAAAAAAGTCAAATGGACTCAGAGCAGGCTCAAAATTGCAAAAGCGACGCAACCAAAGTAGATGGTGCAATAAGTGGTTTGTTAAGCACGTCCTTGACTTAAAGAAGAAGTCTGACCCGCTTGTTGGCGCTCATCAGGCACGAGCGCTCGTCCTGGAGAAGATACAGGTCGAAGCTAAGCAGCCAAACTCTGCTATGAGAAAATGCGCCCGTGTGCAGCTCATCAAGAATGGCAGGCAGGTGACAGCATTCCTCCCTGGCGACGGCGCGCAGAAGCTGGTCGATGAGCACGATGAAGTCATAATCGAATGCATAGGTGGCCACATGGGACGCGCTAAAGGAGATATCCCTGGAGTCAGGTGGCAAGTCATAAAAGTTAATGATCAATCATTGAACGCACTTCTCTCAGGAAAGCTTGAGAAGGCAAGGAAATAAAAGATGTCGATTCTAGCATTCAACAGGTGGACCACAGACGGGATAACTGTCGGAGACCCTGGTCTAAAGTCTTACATAAATGTTCAGGCAAAGATAGTGCCTAGGACTGGTGGAAGGACGGCGAAGTTCAGGTTCCGAAAGGCAGATACATTCATAATTGAAAGGTTGATGAATAAGCTCATGAATTCTGGCCACAGGGCAAAGAAGCACAGGATAACTTCTAATAGCCTGACTGGAAAGGGCACGACAGCATTCAATATCATGGAAAAGACTCTTGACCTCATCGAGAAGAAGACAAAGCAGAACCCGATAGCTGTTGTCGTGAAGGCTATTGAGAACGCAGCGCCGAGGGAAGAGATTGTCACGATTGAATACGGCGGAGCAAAGTATCCGAAATCCGTCGAGGTCGCGCCTCAGAGGAGAGTTGACCAGGCGCTAAAGTACATCACTCAGAATTCCTATCAGAAATCATTCAACTCAAGGAAGAGCATCGTCGCTTGCCTTGCAGACGAGCTTATCGCAGCTTATCAATATTCTCCGCAGTCTGGCGCCATCGCTAAGAAGTTTGAGATGGAGAGACAGGCAGATTCTGCTAGGTAAGCATATTATTACATTGAAGAAAAGAGAGGGTGACCCATGGAGTATATCACGTCGAAAAATGTGCAGCGTCTTCGTGCGCTGAAGATTATTTCTAAGGAAGCACTTACCTGTATTCAGAATCTGCAAGGCAGGGATCGCAATCTTGAAGCACGCGTTGACGGCAATGATGTGATATTTGAGAGCAGCGGTGAAGAGATTGCCCGCATCAACCAAAAAGGTGGCACACCTATAATTTACGAAGACAGATTCTGCAAGGATAAGGTCAAGGCTTATGCCTTAGGCATCCAGGCAGCAGGCTACAACGTCCCTGAGAGATATTTAGTATAATTATTTTATATTTCTTTAATATCTGAGCCGCCTAGCGAGCTTCTATCTGAACAACCAAGATGTATGCAGTTGGGCTAGTTGAAGCGTATAATTGATTGATGCGAGCGCGGCGTTCCGCCACTGTTCATTTTTGCAGATTTTACATGAAAATGCCATAAATCGCATCATTTTTCAGTACAAATATCACAAAAATCTATACTAGAATTCCCTTCCCTCAACCAGCACTACCCGAAATTTTAACGATTTTTCAAAACACGAAAAGCACACTTATAGACACCATAAACCATCAAAACGAGTAAAGGAAATTACGGAATAGGGGGAAAATTCGGAATATTTATATACTAGTTCTACCTACCATTTTTTCAGTTAGGTTAAGTGAGAAGTGAAGATAAGTTGTGTGGCTTCAAAAGCGAAATTTTTGGCGAAACAGACCCGAATCATAATCTCTTTGGGGGTGGTTTGGACCTGCTTGCGCAGATGCCTCTTTGCGCAAGCAGAATCCTTTTTTTATCGGTGACAAAATGAATAACAGTGTAAGCTATAATCCAACAATTAAGCATATCATGAAAGCGATACTGATGTGCGCATCTTTGTTCGTGCTATGGTACATAGTCCTGGTTCTGATCAATTATTATAACCCAGGATTCCATCTGATTGCTACGTTCTCATCGGCAGTGATGGTTAGCACAGGTAAGAGTTGGGGATTGATAGGGGATATTTTGCATAAATAGAATTCTCTAGAGCATTTTTCCAGTATACCAGCATAATGAGCCGCCTACAAGCTTAGGTCTTTCTCTCTCGTCGGTATTTAGGACTTTCGATGCGCCAGATGAGAATGTCATTATGCTCATAGCATCGATTTCGTCTTTTGTGAAATCGCTGAGCATCAATTCATTAGTATCTTCATCAAGGCATATGAATCCATTTTCTATGGCAGCATACGCAGCAGAATAGAAATCAAGTTTTGGATTCCTTTTATTCGGAGGGAATTGGTGCGATAGCTGTGATGATATATATTCTGCAGGGTCATCGCCCTCAACCTTTATCGGCGCATTCCTGTCGACATATAACAGTGCTTCCCTAAGCAGATGGTTATTCTTTATCTCTAGAACATCAAGTATACTTAGCGGCAAACCACCTTTCATGCAGACGCGGTCGATCGACACTCTTATTGCCTCATAAAAAAAAGAAGGGCCATTTTCGACCCCCTCAACATTGAATCCTATATCCTCACATCCAGATCATGCTTATCACTGGAGTTTCTTTATATAGGATAGGATAAATTAGGCATTTCTTATATATAAAACTTTCTAAAATAACCACTGTTAAGTGCTAAATATTTTGTGGAAACTTTTAAGTATAGACTGCTTTCTCAACAAAAACTAGTATGGGGTGTTGAGTAATATGCCGGATTATAGATTATATTTTGAATGCACTGCAGCAGAGACATCTGGTTGCATAAATTTTAATGGTACTAAATTTGTATTGGCTGATCAGGATAACTATGCAAAGCAGCTGAGCAACTACAATAATATTCCTGCGTTATGCAGGATTGTAGGGACTGCGTTCAAGAATGATCTTACCTCATCAAAAGGAAGGAAAGAGAACCAAGGTAGCTTCTATCTTATGCACACAAAATTAGAGGATAGGCTTGTTGAAGATACTGCCGTTTTAGAATCATTGTCATCGAATTCCAACAATGCTGTGCAGATTTCTCTATTAAGAACTGAGATAGGTATTCTAAACACGCTCAATGGAAAATATGCTGAAAATCCTTGCCTTCTGGAGCATCTTGGCATAGGAAAGGATGGCAAGTGCTTAAGCTATTTCCATCTCATAGATAACTTTGGAATTACAAGTCACATGTTCTACACACTATCAAGGGCAAGCCAGGGTTTCATGCCTGAAGCTATGATGTATCTCTGTAAGCAGGCGAAATACAAGCCAGAAATTTCAGATGATTATTTCGCAAGCTCAGATTTTGCAGGCATCATCAATGAGATGTGGCAGAGGAAGCTATATGATCCTCTGGCCAAGAAAGGCAAAACATGCTGTGATTTCTAATAGAACATCTGGAATAATCTCGTCGTGACAAGCACTTCAAGCACCGTCCCCAGTAGAACAAGGCCCATTGCTATCAGCATGAGCATTGTCGCGTCCTTGAATACATTCCTGAATGCCTTGCTTCTTATCTTCTCTACAGAAATCGCTTTCGATACGACACCGCCGGCAATCGCAGCAAGCAAGAATCCGCTCACTTCAGGCAGCAGGTGTATCATGAAGAACAGGAATGCCTGCACACCGGAAAGTGCATTCTGAGAAAGCGTCCTTATCACGAATACGATAAAGCTTGCGAACACGCTGCCGTTCAGGATTATGAGGAATATCGCGCTCGCACCATAGAAAAAAGAAAGCGCAAAGCATATCACGACAACAAGCAGGTTGTGGGCAAAGAGGTCTACAGCTTGCCAGAATGTAGGCATCACAGAGGTCTTCACAAATTCCTGCACAGTCCCCGCATCCACAAAATCCGAAAGCCTTAGGAATCTTGTCTGGAAATCAAACAGGGCGCTGAAACTTCCTTCTTTCATGATCATGCCAAGTATGACAAATGCTATGAAAACTCCGAGAAAAGAGTATAGATACACTTCAAAGATGTCTTTGTGGTT
>Ga0315268_10004252_pt1 | contig 15550 bp, 10 predicted proteins | sample C1_top_MG_FD_204535 | JGI IMG/M metagenome (GOLD analysis project Ga0315268, IMG submission 204535) | Sediment microbial communities from Yellowstone Lake, YNP, Wyoming, USA - C1_top | ecosystem: Environmental > Aquatic > Freshwater > Lake > Sediment | place: USA: Wyoming | collected 2017-08-01
GATGAGCTGCACTGCTACGTCTTCGACGTCGCGCCCAGTGAAATCCGCAAGGACAGGCGCTACTTCCAGGGCCGCATATGGGTGGACGACCACGACTTCCAGATCGTCAAGACCCGCGGCAAGAACGTGCCTGACATCCGCAAGAAGAATGAGGAAAACCTGTTCCCCGAATTCACCACCTGGCGCGAGCAGATCGACGGCAGGTACTGGTTCCCCACCTATACCCGGATTGACGACAGGCTGCACTTCTCCAGCGGCGACGTGCACGTGCGCGAGATCGTGAAGTACACCAACTACAAGCGCTTTGGCGCCAACGTGAAGATCACCTACCAGGGGCAGGAAGTGCCCAAGGGCCAGCAGCCGCCGGCGGGCCAGCAGCCGCAGGACAAGCAGCCGCCTTCACCGCCACCGCAGCAGTAGCCATCAGACCCTTCGTGACTTCGTGTGAACCTGAACGCATGGTCACACGAAGGGCACGAAGTGCGCACGGAGGCGGCCCGCCGAAGGGTGCGGATTTCGCGTGCAACTGCGCCGGCTATCGCTGACAATATTGCCTTCCAGCGAAGCCATGAGCGACATCAAGACAATCGGCATTTCCACCGGGGGCGGCGACTGCCCGGGGCTGAACGCCGTGATCCGCGCCGCCACCAAGTGCGCCATCCTGAAGTACGGCTGGCGCGTGATCGGAATCCAGGACGGCTTCGACGGGCTGATCTGGCCGGAGCGTTCCTGCGAACTTACGCTGCATGAGGTCAGCGGCATCCTGCCCCGCGGCGGCACCATCCTGGGCACCACCAATCGCGGCAATCCCTTCAAGTACAAGACCGTCGAAAACGGCCGCGAGGTGGTGAAGGACATTTCGCCCCAGGTGATCGAGAACGCGCGCACGCTGGGCATTGACGCGGTGATCGTGATCGGCGGCGACGGCACCCAGGCGATCGGGCTGGAGTTGTTCCGCCGGGGACTGAACGTGGTGGGCGTGCCCAAGACCATCGACAATGATCTTTCCGCCACCGATATCACCTTCGGCTTCGACACCGCGCTGCACACCTGCACCGACGCCATTGACAAGCTGTTCAGCACCGCCGAGTCGCACCACCGGGTCATGGTAGTGGAAGTGATGGGCCGCGACGCGGGCTGGATCGCGCTGGAGGCGGGTCTGGCCGGCGGCGCCCACGTCGTTCTCCTGCCTGAAATCCAGTTCAATATTCAGAAAGTGTGCGACTACATCCTGGAGCGGGAGCGCAGCGGAAAGAAGTTCACGGTGGTGGTGGTGGCCGAAGGCATCCGGCCGGGCGGGGACCTGAAGGCGCGTTACGACCAGGAAAAGCGCACCTACCCGCGCGCCGGGGCGGCCGGCAACCTGATCGGCGACGCCCTGGGCATGTGCACCAGGAAGGATGTGCGGGTGACCGTGCTGGGACACATCCAGCGCGGCGGTTCGCCCTCGCCCTTCGACCGCATCCTGAGCACGCGGTTCGGCGTGGAGGCGGTGGAACTGATCGCGCGCGGGCAGTTCGGCAAGATGGTCGCCTTGCGCGGGTCCCGCATCGAAACCGTGGACATCGCCGAAGCCATCGGCGCCATGAAGCGGGTCGACCCGAACGGCGAAATGGTGCGCATGGCGAAATCGATCGGGGTGTGCTTCGGGGATTAGAGTCCGCGGCAAGAGTATCCGGGTGAACGGACAACCGGGTTACAATACGCGGGCATTCCCCTTTCAAGTTTTTGCAGGAGCCAAGAAGTGGCTGGGAATGCCGCCGCACCTCAGTTCGACGAACAGCGAATACGAGCACAGCTGAAGAAATGGCAAGAACGGCTGCTCGATCTCACCAAGGGTAATCCCTTGCTGGGCCTAAACCGCTCGCGCGTCAGCAAACTGCGTGTTACCAGCCCTCATCCAGAGGAGCTATTCGACAGTGTTGTCATCGCCGAGTCGGAGACACGGCTGCCGATGGCTGTGCGGCGAACGCAGCGCACGTTGTTGGACAGCCCAGACGCTGGACAAGGTGATGGCTACGAAATCGAACCAGGCGAGGTTGAGTTCGAGGCGACCCCACTTGAGCTCGCAAGAAAGCTCAGACGCATTCGCGACAACGCACGCACTAGCGTCGAGGAGCGTGGCGTTACGACGTTGCATCTCACGTTCGGCGCTCTGCACTGGCAGGACGACTGGTTGGGAGAATCGATCTCTCCAATCTGGATGGTTCCCGCCCAGCTCATAAGCAAGGGGCCCAACGCTGCGCTGCGCCTGGCACTCGCTGACGAGGAGATGCAGTTCAATCCGGCGTTGGAACTTTACCTCCGTGAGCGCCATAAAGTAGCGCTGCCAGAGCTGCCCGAAGAGCCGACAGACGACTCATTGACGCGGTACTTGGAAGCCGTTCAGCGCGCTGTGAAGGATCAACGCTGGTCAGTAGTTCCTGACGTTTGGCTGAGCACCTTTAGTTTCGAGTCCCTGGTTATTTATCAGGACTTGAAGGCGATGGCAGGCATTGCCGTCACTCACCCTGTCGTGGCGGCGCTCGCGCGAGCAACGGTAATCGGGGACGGCTCGGAAGAGATCCGTGACAGCTTAGACGATCTACCGTCTCCGGACTCTGTGCCCATTCCCGTCCTCCCAGCCGACGGGAGCCAGCTTGAAGCTCTGACCTATGGAATAGCTGGCGCTCACCTCGTGATTCATGGTCCCCCGGGAACGGGCAAGAGCCAGACGATCAGCAACCTCATTGCCGATGCCCTGGGCCGAAATAGGAAGGTCCTGTTCGTCAGCTCGAAAATGGCAGCGCTCAACGTTGTCCATCAGCGCCTCGCCGAGAAGGGCCTGACACGATTTTGTTTGGAAGCCCACAGCACAAAGGCTGGCAAGGCCAAGATCATTGATGAGTTGCGACGTACTCTTGAGCCTGACGATCTGTCCGATGGTGGGCGGTTTGAGGAGGCCCTGACATCACTCTCTCGCGTTCGTGCCGATCTAAACCGATATGTTCGAGAACTGCACCGAGTACGCGAACCGCTCGGCAAAACGCTGTATCAGGCAATTGGACGTGCCGCCAGGCTCTCTGCTGCCCCTGAGCTGCGGGTGCCGCTTCCTTGGCCGGACTTGTTATCCGTATCTCGTGACGATTTCATTGATCGATCCGACCTGCTGAATGAACTGAGCGCCCAAGCAAACGTCTTCGACAAGCGAGCCACCCACCCGTGGCGCGGATTTTCGGCGACGGCCATCACGATCACCGACCGGGAGCAACTCGAACAAGACTTGCGCGCTCTTCTGGATGCGGCGAAGCGCATCCAGGAGCTGGTCCCTGATTTGCGAAATGTCGTCGAAGCGAACGATCTCTCAATCTCGGACTTGCGTCAGCTCCGGCCTGCGCTTCTTTCCGTTGCAGCTCTGGACCGACTGCCGCATGGCTGGATTGACAGCAAGACGGAGCTGTTGAAGCAAAAAGCGAACGTCCTCGAGACGGCAGCGCGTCTACAGTCTGACTTCGAGTCGCAGGTCGCAATTTACAAGGAGTATTTCGAACTGCCATTCGAACAAGCCGTGCAATTGCTCCGGCCAGCCGTCCAGGAATTTTCGCAGCGATATCGAAGAATACTGCCGTCGTATTGGAAATGGCGGTCGACCGTGCGGCGGAATGCAAAAACCGGCACAAAGATCGCGCATTCCCTCCCTGCTCGTCTCTATGCCATCGTTTGCCGGTTGCTAGAAATAGACAACTGGTTTGCGGCTCAACGGGCGGAACTTGCGATCGAGCTTGAATCCTCAGAGTTCCGGGTTTGCGAGGCCCTATTGCGTGCTGCGAATAGGTACAGTGCAGCGGCAGCGCTCGTCAGCACTCTCCTGGCGATCAACAAGCAGGCTGGACGGCAAATCGAACTCACCGACAGTTTTCGGCAGGCTGCCAGCGAGGTTCCAACGCTCCTTTCCGAAGCGCTCACTCACGCAGATGAGCGGCTGGATCTACATTGGCCGACGGGCTTCGTTGATGGCGTCGCCACGGAATCTGCGGCGGCGAAAGCGGTTGTCAACCGAGCGTCTGAGTTGCTTCACACTCTCTCGCTAATCCAGGAATGGGTTGCTCTCCAGCGCACGCTGCAGAAGTGCGATTCGGCTGGTCTGACACCATTTGTGAATGGCCTTGGCTCAGTGAGCGCGATGGATGCGCCTCACGCATTCGAACGCCGTTTCTACCAGCTCTGGATAAGTGTCCTGATGTCCCAGTCCGATGTGCTGACAACGTTCAACGCCGCGCAACGCGAAGAGCTGGTGAAGAAATTCGAATCGCTCGATAACTCAATTCGAGCGCTGGTCGCCCTTCAGATTCAGGGCAAAGCAGCTGATTCGGCACGCCGCTTGCGCATGGCACAGTCAACCGTGACCGGCAGTGAAGTGGGCGTCCTCCGGCGCGAATTGCAGAAGCGCAAGAGGATCAAGCCGCTACGTAAGCTCTTTGCCGAAATACCGCATGCCCTGCAGGCCCTCAAGCCCTGCATGCTAATGAGTCCGATTTCCGTTTCTACGTACCTCAAACCGGGCAGTGTAACGTTTGACGTTGTAGTGTTCGACGAGGCTTCGCAATTGCCGACACCGGAGGGGATCGCGGCCATCCTGCGTGCGAGACAGGTAGTTGTTGCCGGCGACCGCAACCAGCTGCCGCCGACCTCATTCTTCAGAGCACAGATCGACCTTGATGAAGCTGACGATGGCGGAGACGGAGATGATGCAGTCGCTGACGAGGCTCTTGAGTCTTTGCTCGACGATGCTGTCGCCACGGTGCCGCTCTTTAGGGAGGCATATCTCAAATGGCACTACCGCAGCAAGGATGAGCGGCTGATCAAGTTCTCAAATGCCTTCTTTTATGAGAATCGACTCGTGACCTTTCCGTCCGCTTGTACAGACAGCGACGGTCGCGGAGTCCGACTGGAATATGTGTCCGAGGGTATCTGGGACCGCGGTCGCAGTCGCACCAATCGCGTTGAGGCGCGCAGGGTAGCAGAGTTGGTGATCGAACACTTCACTCGATTTCCGAATCGGTCGCTCGGCGTCGTTGCAATGAACGCGCAGCAAAAGGAGGCCATCGAAGACGCAATAGCGGAGGCTTTGGAGCAACGCCCTGACATTCTTCCGCTTATGGACCCCTCCTCCCCACACGAGCCTTTCTTTGTGAAATCGCTGGAGAACGTGCAAGGTGATGAGCGGGATGCAATGATGATCAGCGTCGGTTACGGGAAGGATACGAACCGTCAATTAAGTCTCAACTTTGGGCCTCTGAACATGGGGGGCGGCTGGCGTCGCTTGAACGTCTTGATCACTCGGGCCAAGTGGCAGACGACGTTAATAACGAGCATTCGCTCGCACGAGCTTAGTGGAGTCAGCCCCAACAACCGGGGCGCCGTTGCACTGCGCGATTACATAGCGTATGCGGAAAGACGTTGCGAACTGCCGCAGCCTCCCTCGATTCCTACTGCTGAGGAAACGAACGACTTCGAGGATGCGGTCGCGACCGCCTTACGCGACCGAGGATTGACGGTCGACCAGCAGGTCGGCGCCAGCAAATTCCGCATCGATTTGGCCGTTCGCGACCGGCGGGACCCATCTCGGTACGTGCTAGGCGTCGAGTGCGACGGGGCAACCTATCACAGCACACGCACTGCACGCGACCGCGATGTCCTTCGGCTACGCGTCTTGGAGTCTATGGGTTGGCGCATTCACCGCATCTGGTCAACTGAATGGTTCCACGATAGAGATCGAGCAATTGAACGGGTTCTCTGCAGTCTCAGTTTGGCCGAATCCCGACCTGTCGAAGAATCCGTCCAGGGCGTTCCTCCGTCATCATCTGGTTCAGAATTCCAGCCAACTGCGCAACGGGTTCCCGACCTTGATCCTCCGGCCCCAAAACGCCGATATCAGCCTGGTAGCAGATACGGAAACTTCGTCGGCACAGCTGATCGCAATCTCCTGATCCAGCCCCGGCTTTCGAACGAACTAGCAGCCCTGGTTATTCGGGTAGTGGAGGCCGAGGGGCCAATCCACGAAGATTTCTTGGCCGAGCGGCTTAAGGATATCTGTGGAGTGGAACGTGCGGGGTCGAATGTGCAGTCCAATCTTGGAGAAGCCATTCACATTGCGGCCCGCCGGAAGCAGATCGAGCGGCGTCGCCAGCGCAACTTCCTGTGGAAGAAGGACGCTCAACTGAGCACGTTCCGCGTGCCGACGAATTCATTTAGGCGTCCAATCGAGTGGATTCACCGCGACGAGATTGCGCTTGCTATCCTTTATCTGGTGGAGGATCAGTTTGGCGTCTTGCGAGCCGAGATTGGGCGCGGTGTCGCACGACTCTTTGCCATAGAGCGAGCGACTGTCGAAGCCTGCGACTACATCTTCGAAGTCGCCGACGAACTGGTTGAGCGCGATCTGTTGCGGCGCGATGCGGACCGATTTTCCCTTCCGGAATAGGTCTGGAGATAAATACAGGTGAAGTGAAGCACGGGACCCCCGTAAATGCATGCGTCTTTTCGAGCACTGCGCATCACGGCGGAGTGCCTCACACTCCGCCGCTTGTTCCGCTCGAGCGTTGCAAGAAGGTAACGGGCATTTGCCGACAACTGGCAACTGGAAAGTGGTAACTTCTGGCGACCGGCGACTACTTCTTGAACAGGTTCTCAAAGGCGCGGCGGGCGTCGTCGGCGCGCACGCCGCCGGTGGAAGTCTCGCGTTCCACCGAGGTCTTCAAGGCGAAAAAAGTGCAGGTGTTGCGAGCGTCTTTGCGGGCGATGCGCTCCGCCACGGGCTGACGGCACTCGAAGCGGCTGGCCGGGTCGAAGTGCGCGCACTGTTTGCAGGAGTGCAGCGCGAAGCCGCACTTGGAGCACTCGGCCGGCATTTCGCCGAGCAGGTTGATGACCGCACCGCACTGGGCGCAGCGCGACACCGTGCGCGTGCCCGGCATCTGGATGGCGCGCGGGCCGAAGGTCTCCGGCTTGATCCGCGGCTTTTCCTGCGGGCCTTTGGGCTTGTCCTCGCCGCGGTCCATGTAGCCGCGCTGACGGTATTTCCGCTCTTCTCCCATGGCGACCTCCAGGGGGCCTCGCGAATGCCGGCTTTCCGGGGAACTGAACTGGGGCTGTACTGCGCAGTGTAGCGCGAGGGGGCGCCGCAGGCCAAGGCCGCCGCCTCCGGCCTCTGCCGTATTGACAATGCGACAGTACCGGATAAAGTTCCCAGGGGGCGGTAGCCGGGGCGGCGAGCGTCCGCAAATTGCAGGTACTCTGGTATGCTAGTCGCACGAAACCTCCTTGAGGCTGTATTCATGCGTTTGTTCCGTCTGACCTCCGCAGTCTGCATGCTGTCGCTGCTCACCGTCTTCGCCGGGGCCCAGAGTACGCCGGGCGGGCAGAATTCCGAGCAGGTGCCGATGCCCCCGCCGAACCAGGTTTCAACTCCGGCGCAGACGCCCGCCCAGACCACCGGCAGCGGGCCGGTGTTCAACTCAGCCTCCAGCGGGCCGCTGGGGAAATTGCTGATCGGGCCCGGCGACGAAGGCGAGGTCAGCGTGTACGGCGTGCCCGAACTGTCGCAGCGCGTGCGCGTCAGCAACGCGGGCGACATCAGCCTGCCGCTGGTCGGAAAGCTCACCATCGCCGGCCTGAGCGCGGACGAGGCGCAAGCGGCCATTGAGAAAGCTCTGCTGGACGGCGGTTTCCTGAGGAATCCCCACGTCACGATCACCATCAAGGACTATGTCAGCCAGGGAATAACGGTTCTGGGCGAGGTGACCCGGCCGGGCACCTACTCTCCACTGGGCGCGCGCCGGTTGTACGACGCCTTCCAGGCGGCCGGCGGTCTGACGCAGCGGGCAGGCAATACGGTCGCCATCAGTCACAAGAACAGCTCGGCCAAGCCGCAGGTGGTTGCGCTTTCCGACGATGCGGCCGTCTCGGCGACCAACAATATCGAGTTGCAACCCGGCGACACGGTAGTGGTGTCGCGCGCCGGGATCGTGTACGTGGTAGGCGAGGTGCTGCGCCCGGGTGGATTTGTGATTGGAGGCAATTCCGGCGTCACGGTGGTGCAGGTACTGGCGATGGCGGCTGGCCCGACCCGCATGGCCAACATGTCCCGCGCCATGATGGTGCGCAAAACCGCGAGCGGAAGCATAGAGAACAAAGAGATCAATATCAAAAAAATCTTCCAGGCCAAGGCGCCCGACATTTCCTTGCAACCCGACGACATCCTATTCGTGCCTCCGAGCAGGGGCAAGATGGCGGCTGAGAAAGGCGCCAGCTCAATTCTCGGCATGATTACCAACATGGCGATCTACCGCTTTTAGGAAATCACCTGATGGGCGCGCCTGCGGTAACCGGCTCGGCGGGGCGATGTGCGGTCAGCTTGCGGTCCGCCGGTGGCTTGCGGGCCAGCGCCACCGCCGAAACACCGAAGGGCAGATTCATACCGCGCAGGCACCAGCGTTCCAGGTCCAGAATCCCCACCAGCAGCGAATTGATCCATGGCGGCAGGATGCGCAGGGAGGTTCTGGGCACCGAGTTTTTCTTGAACAGCCCCTGATACACGCGCAGCGCCAGGATGGGCCAGAAGAGTGCGGTGATGAAGTAGGTGCTGCGGTCCAGGTGGAAGCCGGAAAGGGTGAGTTTGTTGCGCAGTTCATGCGCGGTATAACGGCGGCGGTGCTGGAGGGCCTCGTCGTGTTCGCTCCACAGGAAACCGTAAGCCGGGACGATGGCGATCAACAGTCCTCCCGGGCGGCAGACGCGGTGCATTTCGGCCAGCGCGATTAGGTCTTCGTCCGTGTGCTCCAGCAGGTCGAGGGCGGTGACGACGTCGAAGCTGTCGTCCGGGAAGGGTAGTTTTTCCACCTCCGCCACGCAGACGGCGTCCACCTGCCGGCGGCTGCACAACTCCAGCGCCTCCTCCGACATGTCGATGCCGATCGCCGCGCCGCAACGGCGGAAGGCGGCCAGGTTGGCGCCGGTGCCGCAGCCGACGTCCAAGATACGCACCGGACCGCGGTCGTCCGCTTCTTTCTGCAGGATTTCCCCCACCAGTTTGCGTCGGCCGACGAACCACCAGTAGAAGTCCTCCAGGTTATACATAGTGGTGTATTCGTCGGAGTGCATGAGTTTTGCAACGATGGGATGCCCCATTCTACTACGCAATTGGGCGGCGGCCGGGGCGCCGCGCCGGCTTATAATGGCTGTCATTCCATGCGCTTTCAACCCGACATCCATTGCCCGGAGTGCGGTGGTTCCGATGTGGCCCGCTCGCATCGCGGCAACAAGCTGGAAACGGTGGTGTCGCAGTTGGCGCGGTTATGGCCGCTGCGCTGCCTGGAATGCCACAAGCGCTGGTTCGTTTTCAGCGCGCGTGATCCGAAGAAAATCCTGAACACCAGGGTGAAGAAGCCGAGGCCGCGCGTTTAGAGCAATTCCACAGTAGCTGTATCCATTCTTGGTAGGCCCCGGCGCCCTTGCCGCAGCCGCGTTTTCTCCGCTGAAATTCACGTGGCGGCAGCCGCCCTCGGCTGCCGCGAAACTAAATACACGTTGTGCCTCGGGCGCCTCGCCCGCAGGGGTGCACCTTCGCCGGAATTGTTCTAGCCGCGGACGAAACCCGCGATTGCCTCCACGACCCGGCGCTGCTGATCCGGGGACAGCTCCGGGTACATGGGCAGGGACAGTACCTCGCGGGCTGCCGCTTCCGACTGCGGCATGTCGCCGGGGTGGTATCCGAGATAGGCGAACGCGGGCTGCAAGTGCAGCGGATGGGGGTAATAAATCTGGGTCGGGACACCGCACTGCTGCAAGTGCGACTGCACGCCATCGCGGCGGCGCAGTCGAATCGTGAACTGGTGATAGACGTGGACGCAGGCCGGCGGTTCGAGCGGCAGTGCCAGTTCATTTGTCAGTTGATGTTCCGCGAACAGCGCGCGATATTGCGCGGCGGCGCGGCGCCGAGCCTGGTTCCACTCTTGCAGGTGTCTGAGCTTTACCCGCAAAACCGCGGCCTGCAAGGCGTCCAGGCGGCTGTTGAGGCCCACCAGTTCGTATTGGTAGCGAGTGCGGCTGCCGTGAACGTGAAGCAGGCGCAGTTTGTCGGCGAGGGCCGCATCGTGAGTGGTGAGCAGGCCGCCATCGCCCGCGCCGCCGAGGTTCTTGGTGGGATAAAAGCTGAAGCAGCCGATCGTCCCCAGGCTTCCCGCCGGGCGGCCGTTGTAAACAGCGCCGATGGCCTGGGCGGCATCTTCGATGACGGCCAAGCCGTGCCGTGCCGCGAGCGCGGCGATGGCATCCATGTCGGCGGCGAGCCCGAACAGGTGCACCGGAATCACCGCCCTGGTTTTCGCCGTGATGGCCGGTTCCAGTTTGCGCGGGTCGAGGTTGAAAGTGGCGGGATCGATGTCGACGAACACCGGCCGGGCGCCCAGCCGCGCCACCGCGCCGGCCGTGGCCACGAAGGTAAACGGCGGCACGATGACCTCGTCCCCGGGGCCGACGCCGATGGCCATCAGCGCCAGCAGCAGCGCGTCCGATCCGGAAGCGCAGGCGATGGCGAACTCGCACCCGACGTGGGGCCGAATCTCCTCCTCCAGCGCGCGCACTTCCTCGCCCAGGACAAACTGCTGCGACTCCATGATGCGGGTTACCGCCGCCATCACTTCGTCGCGGATGGAGGCGAACTGCGCCCGCAGATCGAGGAAGGGGAACGCCGGGCCGGTGGCGGCCTCAGGAACGCGATGGTTCAATGGTGTCACTCCGATCAAAGCCTGGATGCTAGAGCCTAGAGCGTCGGTTAGAATGTCGTCAATACTGCCGCAGGACGAAACCATGACAGCTCAGCCCAATCCTTCGGGAGCCGGCGCAACGAGCCTTTCTGTGCTCGTTCCCGCCTACAACGAACAGTACCTGGTGGAGGACAGCCTGCGGCGGCTGCTGGTGCTGGGGAATTCGCCCCGGCTGCGGCGAATCCAGGTGATCGTGGTGGACGACTGCTCGCGCGACGCCACCCCCGCAGCACTGGCGCGCTTTCAGCAGGACCTGCCGCACGACGGCGCCGGGAAGTTCGACTGGCATTTTTTCCGCCACGAGCGCAACCAGGGCAAAGGCGCGGCTGTTCGCACCGCGCTGGAACACGCCGAGTGCGAGCTGAGCGTGATTCACGACGCCGACCTCGAATACCACCCGCGCGATCTGGTGCAGATGATCCCGCTGTTCCTGGAGGAGAATGCCGACGCTGTGTTCGGATCGCGTTTTCTGCCGGGCCGCTTCAAACGCGCGCTGTGCTTCAAGCACTCCATCGGCAATCATCTGCTCACATTCCTGTGCGACCTGGCTTCCGATCTGAACCTTACCGACATGGAAACCTGCTATAAGATGGTCCGCACCGAGCTGCTGAAAAGCATTCCCCTGGTGAGCGGCGATTTCCGCATCGAGCCGGAGCTGACCATCAAGCTGGCCAAACGCGGGGCGCGCATTTTCGAGGCGCCCATCAGCTACTCCGGGCGCAGCTACCAGGAAGGGAAGAAGATCGGCTGGAAAGACGCCGTTAAAGCGCTCATGGCCATCGTTCGGTTCAAAGTCTCCGATCACATCTGCAAACCGGACCAGTACGGAAGCGAAGTTGCCGTGCGCCTCAGCCGTGCCCCGAGGTACAGCCGCTGGCTTGCCGATCTGCTGCGGCCGCACGTGGGCACGCGGGTGCTGGAGATCGGAGCGGGAACCGGGAGCTTGACGCTGAACCTGGCGCCGCGCGCCGAATACTGCGCCTGCGATTCCAATCCGCTCTTTGTGCGCGAACTGCGCAAGCTGGGCGACACACGGCCTTACCTGCAAGCCGCGGAGATCGACCCCGCGGACGCGCGCTCGCTGCCGAACGGCCGCAGCTTCGACACGGTGATCTGCCAGCACGTGCTCGGGCATGTGGACGACGACGCCGCTGTCTTGCGCGGCATCGCCGCCGCGGTGGAAGATCATGGCCGCATCCTGGTGCTGGCGCCCCACGCGCCCTGGCTGTACGGCAGCATCGACCGCAGCCTGGGGCATCGCCGGCGCTACACCCGCCGGGAACTGGCCGCGCTGGCTGACCGGGCCGGCATGCGGTGTATCCATGTAATTGCCTATAACCGCGCCTCCAGCCTGCCGTGGTGGTTCAGCGGGCGCGTGCTGGGCCGCCGGCACTTCGGCATCGTGCAGGTCAAATTCGTGAACTGGATTACGCCGGTGCTGCGGAAGCTGGACCGCTATCTGCCCTTGCCGGCGCTGTCGCTGATCGCGGTCTTCGAGAAGCTGCCGGCAGGCGCGCCGGAGTCCGCCGCGCAGGTGGTGCGCGAGCCGGAAGCAATCTCCAGCAATGGCGGCTAAAGAGGCTGCGGAAAAATTCCCGAAAGCAGAATCAGAGCTTCCCTGGCGCTTACTTCAGAAACGCCGACATCACCAGGTTGGCGTCGCCCGTGAGCACGGCCACCTCGCCCTTCAGCACTTCCGTGTTCAGGGCGATGCGGCCCTTGGTGGCGTCCCACTCGGTGACCGTGACCACCGCCTTGAGGTGATCTCCGGGATAGACCGGGGCGCGGAATTTCAGCGACTGTCTGGCGAAAATCGCGCCCGGGCCGGGAAGCCTGGTTCCCAGCACCGCCGAAATCAGCGAGGCCACCAGCGAGCCGTGCACGATGCGGGCGCCGAAACGCGTGCTCCTGGCATACGCTTCGTTGACGTGAACCGGATTCAGGTCGCCGGAAATGGCGCTGAAAGCGTCCACGTCAGCCTGGGTGAAGGTCTTCTCGAGGCTGGCTTGCTCGCCGACGTTGAAGCTGCTGCGCTCTACGATCGCGGTATTCATGAGCTCTCCGCAGGAACAGGGCAGCCTAGCAGGCGCGGCGCGGGTGCGGCAAGCTGGATCAGCGCTGAGCGGGGGGCGCGATCTTGAGGGTCGCGCCCGGATTGCTGATGGCGGGCACGCTGCCGTCGTTCACGGTGACCTCGCTGGGCGCGCCGGGGACCTCGATGCGCTCGGTGGCCTTCTGCTTGCCTTTGACGATCACGCGCTTGCGCATCTCGCCGCCGCTGGTGGTGACGAAGATGGGCACCTCGGCGCCGGCGGCGCCGAGATCCTCGATGGTGACGGCCACCACGTAAGCTCCGCGCAGGGTGGCGCGGGGATAGGCGGAGTCCACGCGGAACTCGGGCAGCCCGCGGTCACGATAAAGCCAGTCGTCGAAGAACCACTCCAGGTCGCGCCCGGCCGCCTGCGCGATCAACTGCGGCATGTAGCCGGTGTCGTTGTCCTGCGCCGGGCGATAAGATTTCAGGGCGCGCTCCAGCGCCGCGTCGCCCACCATGTCGCGTAGCATCCACCAGACGTACATGGCCTTGACGCGGTACATGATTTCGTCGCCCGAACTGACCAGTCCGGGGGGACGCGGGCCGGAGACCCGCGCCGCACTGGCTTCCGCCGCGATCAACGCCGGCAGATACTGCTGCATGTAGGTGATGGCGGCTCTGCGTCCGTCCAGTTGCTCGCGTTCCAGGGCCTGCGCGAAGTGCGCCAGCCCCTCCTCGATCCACGGCCGCGGCGAGCTGATGGAGGCGTGCGCCAACTGGCGGATCATGCCGACCTCGAGCGCCTTGCGATCGGTGGTCTGGAACGGGGTGAGCAGCATCGGCCCGCTTTCGAAAGGCGCGTCGCCCGCGGCAGGCAACTGCACCACCTCGACTTTGCTGCGCGGGGCGCCGAACCAGTCGGATTCAAACGGCAGCACCTTTTCCGCCGCCAGCGCGTATTCCTGGGCTGCGGCCTGCTCTCCGGCGAGGTGGTACACGGTGATGGCCGGGCGCGACAACGCCGTGTACTCCGCGATGGCAAACGTCGGCGCCGTCCAGCCGATGGGGCCGAAGCTGTACAGGGAACAGCCCGCCTGCGTGGTGGCCTCGTCGGTGGCGCCCAGCACCCTGCGGTTCACGCCCTCGAGCCGCCCATTGGCAATGACGGAGAGCTGCTGCGTCTCGCCCACCCAGCAGATGTTGGCGCGCATGGTGCTTTGGCGCTGGGAGTTCTTCCAGTCGGCAAGCGCCTCGCCCAGCGAGGTGTCGGCCAGGCTGGCGGCCGGCAGCGACACCGGATACCAGGCCACGTATCCGACACCGCGCACGGCGGTAACGGGCTCGCCGATCTGGTCCCAGTCGGTGCGCGCGGCCGTTGCCGCGGGCACGCCGGCGCGGGTCAGACGAGTGGCGTCCTGCGTGACGGTGCCGCCGTATCCGACCTCCAACTCGATGACGCCTCTCGGCGGCACGGGCGCGGGCAGCGTGATTGCCGCTTCCGTCAGCGCCCCGGTGTGGTCCACATCCGTGGTGTAGGGCTCGGCAACGAACGGCAGCGGCTTGCCGTTCAGCTCGATCATGCGCCAGCCCAGCGACGACGAAATTTGCAGTGTGAGGTCCTTCTGCGGCGCGGCGGAGTCGTTGCGCAGCCGGATGGCGCCGCGGGCCGCCAGAGCGTGACCGGCGGGATCGACGCGCACTTCCAGATCGTAGTGGACAAACGTGAAGGCGGCGCGGTCCAGGGCAAAACATGAACCACAGAGGACACAGAGGACACAGAGGAGGCGAAAGACAGGGTTCATTTCTTCTTACCCTCTGCGTCCTCTGTGCCCTCTGTGGTTAATTTCTTACGCCTCTGCCGCGCGACCTCGTACATCACCACCGCCGCCGCCACCGACACGTTCAGCGACGGCACCTGCCCCAGCATGGGAATGGAGACCACGAAATCGCAGTGTTTGCGCACCTGCTCGTGCAGTCCCTTGCCTTCGGCGCCCAGAACCAGGGCGCAATCCATGTTGTAGTCGAGCTGGTCGTAGGCGCGGTCGCCGCGCTCGTCGAGGCCGACGGTCCAGATATTGCGCTGTTGCAACTGCTCCAGCGTGCGGCTGACGTTGGTGACCTTGGCGATGGGCAGGTGCTCGGAAGCGCCGGCCGAGGCCTTGGCCACCGTGGCCGTCACGCCCACGGCGCGGCGCTCGGGGATGATGATGCCGTCGGCGCCGGCGGCCTCGGCGGTGCGGATGATTGCGCCCAGGTTGTGCGGGTCCTCCACACCGTCCAGTACGACAAGAAACGCATGTGGCCGGCGGTGGCGCGAGAGTAGATCGTCGAGAGCGCAGTACTGTTTCTCCGACGTGACCGCCACCACGCCCTGGTGGGCCGCGGCGCCCGCCAGCCGTTCCAGTTCCTGCCGCGCCATGGGCCGCACCGGAATGCCCGCGGCCCGGCACGCGCTCACGATGCGCTGCACGCGGCCGTCGTGGCGCTCGCGCGCGATAGCCACGTACTCAAAGCCGCGGCCGCGCGCCTTCAGGGCCTCGGCGACGGCATTGATGCCGTAGATCAGGGGCATGGATAGAGTGTAATGGAAAGCGATTAGCAATTAGCAATTCTTGAAACTGTCATCCTGAGCGAGGGCGCACGCCCGAGTCGAAGGAGCCCCGGGCTGCTGAAGCAAACAACTATGCCTGACGGTCCTTCCTGCCTCATG
>Ga0315268_10004253_pt1 | contig 15549 bp, 11 predicted proteins | sample C1_top_MG_FD_204535 | JGI IMG/M metagenome (GOLD analysis project Ga0315268, IMG submission 204535) | Sediment microbial communities from Yellowstone Lake, YNP, Wyoming, USA - C1_top | ecosystem: Environmental > Aquatic > Freshwater > Lake > Sediment | place: USA: Wyoming | collected 2017-08-01
CGGCTTGCAATCTCTGACGCTAACAGCAGTTGCTTATCATCCAGCTTGCGCACCGCCAACGACCATTCTTTCGCCGCTTCCTCGCGCAACCCCATGCGGTAAAGATCTAGCGTTCGTTGCATTGCCGGCTGTGCCAGCATCGCTTCTATCTCGATCAGGGTCGGCTGGTAACTTACTGACAGCATGCCGGCTGCAGGAGCTGATCCCAACTCATCCGCAGCCAGCTGCCCATAAAAATTGTATTCGCGGCTCAGCTCTAAAAACAATGTCTCCGCGTCGCTATCACGTCCCAATACTTTCCACGCCCTGGCCTTCCAGTAGCGCCATGCGCCTTCCTGCTGCTGCTTGGGTGACATTGCAGTTATGCTCGCCCAAACCTCATGCCAGTTGTTCGCACGCAAAGCGGCACGCGTGCGCCAGGCTAACTGCGCATCATTGAGGCGCACATCCTTTGCTGCCTCAAACCATGTCAACGCACGCTCATCCAGGTTACGTGCAGCTTCGTAACCCAGCCAACCGTAAAAATAATTTTGTTCGTTATTGTCAAAATGATCTTCAATTCTTTTCCAGCGCGTATAAGCCAGTTGGGGTAGCTGTTTCGCCAGCCGCTGCAACGCAAACAAAGCGACCATGCGTTCTGTTTCTGTGGATTTTTCCAGCTTAACCTTGGCAAGATAGCTGTCAGGATTAGCAGCAGCACTGTCCAGCATCCCGGATGGTATTTTTCGTTCCTTGGGTAAGTGCGCGGATAGTTGCTTGGCCAGCGCCACATTATTCACCTCCAGCGCCAGGCGGATGCGCTGCCATACATCCTGTTCGCTAATCGCACCGCTAGCGAGTGCCACTTTAAACAAATTCACGCAACTTTCTGGCTGCCCCGTGCCGCTAAACCATAAGGTACGTGCCTCATGCAGCACTAAATCTGCATTGTTGGGCAGGCGTGCTTGCAATGCGTAGCACTTCATTTCGTCATCTGACTCCAGCAAACGCGGATATTCTGCCGAGAACTCCTCCCACCGTTGTTGCTTGGCTTGCCACTTCAACCACTCCGCGCGCAATTGATCGATCACTGGCGTATCGTCAGGACGAGCGAGAAACTCTTTGATCCCGTCTGGATTGCGCGTATACAGTCGTAATTGCAACTGGTAATAAGTCAGATAGGGTTCAAGTGGGGTGTTTTTAAAGCGCTCTGCTATTTGTCCCAAGCGGGCGGCATTGCCTGCACGGTAAGCTTCGCGAGCGGCCAAAAAATCGTCGTCTTGGCCCGCTGTTGCGACAGCAGGAATGAGCAATAATATTAACAATAAATACTTCATCTGGAATAGCAGAAAAACAACTGGATGAAAGGATAACATACTGATGACGAGAGGGCGGCTACGGAACGCAGGCAAGAGCGATTTTGTACGAAAAACAGGCGGTCTGATCCGCCCTGTAAATCGCATGAAGGGTTAACACACTATTGAATGCACGATTATTCTGCGAGTTTTTTTTGCACCTCGCCAATATGCACCCTGCCCCTCTTGATGGCTAATTCAGTCTGTTTTTGCCGTTCGGCAAAGCGGTTGCGCTTTTCTTCCGACTGCGTGCTAAAGCAGTGAGGACAGGACACACCTTCAACATATTGTACGGATGCCTTGTCTTCTGGTGATATGGGGTGACGGCAACCGTGGCACTGCTCATACTCTCCCACTTTTAATCCATGACCGACAGATATGCGCTGGTCAAATACAAAACATTCGCCTTCCCATAAGCTTTCTGCAGGCGGAATCTTTTCCAGATACTTGAGTATCCCCCCCTGCAAGTGATACACCTGCTCATACCCCTGTTCCACCATCAGTGAGCTGGCTTTTTCACAACGTATGCCACCGGTACAGAACATCGCAACTTTTTTGTGCTTGGCAGGGTTGAAATTCTGACTGATGTAAGCCGGAAATTCGCGGAATGTAGTGGTTTGCGGGTCAATTGCACCGCGAAAAGTACCAATATCGCACTCGTAACCATTGCGGGTATCAATCAAAACGACATCAGGATCAGATATGAGCGCATTCCAATCTTCCGGCGCCACGTAAGTACCCACTCTTTCGTTCGGGTTAATGCCTGCTACACCCAGGGTAACGATTTCTTTTTTCAGCTTGACCTTCATGCGAGTAAAAGGCATCTCGTCGGCGTAAGACTCTTTGTGTTCAAGATCTGCAAAGCGTGGATCGGTTCTAAGGAACGCGATCAGAGCATCAATACCCGCACGCGTTCCTGCAACAGTGCCGTTAATACCTTCCTCTGCCAGCAGCAAAGTACCGTAAAGATCCTGCTTAACGCAAAAATCAAACAAATAGGGCTGTCTTTCCTGATAGTCAGGCAGCTTGGCGAACTTGTATAACGCAGCAACAATAATTTTTGACACGTATTTCTTTCATCTGTATTGGAGACTATGTGGATCATCGGTTGGTTTTCGATACAACTGGCCCAAGCTAAACAGAGACTGTTGCATATCACATTGGTTCAATGTGATATGCCGGTTGATCTGTATGTGCTCTTCGTCACTCAATTCAGGCCAGCGTGTAACATCATCGAAAGTACGGTGGCAACTGCGGGATACATCTTCTCCCAACGCAGCCGTGCAATGACCACACGGTCAATCAGTAGTGCCGATTGTTGTGGAATGATCGAGTAGCGTGTTTATAGCGGCGCGATTATAGCTGCAACGGGATGGCCACTGGAAAAAATGCGGATTGGCTGGACGCTATGTTTTTCTGGCTGGTGGTTTACGAGCGGCTTCCGCAGCATGAGCTTGCGCGAATGCCTGGATGACCTCGCGCACAACTTTTCGCTGCGGTGCGGGCAGCGATAAAAACGCCTCAAACACTTCGCGCTCCTGATAGCCGATGCCCTCATCCCAGCGTGCGCGATTGTTTGTAATTTGCTGCTTGACTTCTAAACCGAAAGTTAACTCATCCAGTGGAATATTTAGCCATTTTGCCAATGCCTCAATTTTGTCGAGGCGAGGAATAGACTGCCCCTTCAACCATTTATTCACGCCGTGTAACGTAACTCCCTTACCGTAGTAACGTTGATTAAACTCGCGCTCCAGCACGGCTGCCTCAGCTTTGTAGCCTGCTTTCTCTATGGCGGCACGTAATCGCTCTGCAAATCTCTGTTGTTGGCTTTTCATGTGGTTAAGTTACTGAGTTGCGACTGAAGCAACGTAACCAACATTAAAGTTGCGTCATAAGATAGACTTATAGTTACGTCAATTACGTAACTATAAAATGTCCGATAAGCAGGTGATTTCCAAACAGCGCGTAGCAGACCACGGCGAGGTGTACACCCACGCGCGTGAAGTCAATGCCATGCTGGACTTGGTTAAGCAGGAAACCGAGCGCATTGAATCCCGATTTTTAGAGCCAGCCTGCGGCACGGGTAATTTTTTGGTAGAAATACTGAATCGAAAATTGGCCGTGGTATCAGCGCGCTATACCAAATCCCAGCTGGAATGGGAGCGTTACGCGGTGTTGGCGGTGTCTTCTATCTATGGTATCGACATCCTTGCCGACAATGTGGCCGCATGCCAGGCGCGACTGTTTGAAATTTTTGACGTGCAATATCGCGCGCTATTCAAACAGCAGGCTCAGCAGAAATGTTGTGATGCGGTGCGCTACATCCTGTGCCAGAACATTTTGCACGGTGACGCGCTCACGCTGCAAACCGTCGGTAGTGGCGCAATTCCCGCGCAGCCCATCGTGTTTGCAGAATGGTCAGCCGTCAATGGCAGCCAGCTCAAGCGGCGCGATTTTGTGTTCGCGCATTTGGTGGAACAATCCAGCCACCGAGAAATGCCGCTGTTTTCAGATTTAGACGAAGAAGCCTACATTCCCGAGCCGGTCAAAGACTACCCACTGATTCATTTTTTAGAGGTGGGGAATGGCTGATTCCTTCAAGCACAACTACAACCCCGATGTACTCACCTGCTTGGCCAATCTTTCCAACGACGAAATATTCACACCGCCCGCGTTGGTCAATCAAATGCTGGATTTGCTGCCAGCCGATTTATGGCAAAACAAAGAGGCTAAATTCCTTGATCCCGTTACAAAATCAGGCGTGTTTTTGCGTGAAATAGCCAAGCGCTTGAATATTGGGTTAACAGCACAAATTCCCGATCAACAAACCCGGCTCAACCATATTTTCAAACAGCAACTTTACGGCATCGCCATCACCGAACTGACCAGTTTATTGGCGCGGCGCAGCGTGTATTGCTCCAAAACTGCCAACGGTGCGAACTCTATTTGCACTGAATTTGACGGGGCGCAAGGCAACATTTTATTTGAACGTATTCAACACACTTGGCACAACGGCAAATGCAGTTTTTGCGGCGCAAGCGAAGAAGTGTATGCGCGTGATGAAGCACTAGAAACGCACGCTTACCAGTTTATCCACACAGACAAACTACAATACCTATTTGGAAAAAAGATGAAATTCGATGTCATTATTGGCAATCCGCCGTATCAGTTGAATGATGGAGGTGCACAAGCCAGCGCGTCACCGATTTATCACAAGTTTGTAGAGCAAGCGAAAAAATTAAGCCCAAGATATTTGTCCATGATTATTCCTTCACGCTGGTTTGCAGGCGGTAAAGGACTGGACGGATTTCGCGAAGCAATGCTTACAGATAAAAGTATTAGCAAAATAGTCGATTTTCATAATGCAGCTGACTGCTTCCCTGGTGTGGAAATAAAGGGGGGCGTTTGCTATTTTTTATGGGATAAAGAAAATAAAGGAGCTTGCGAAGTTACACCTGTTATAAACAATGAGCATCTACAGCCAATGCTAAGAGACATTGGAAAATACGATGTTTTGGTACGTCCCAATGATGCAATCCCAATTTTAGAAAAAGTCCAAAGTTTTTCAGAGATCACATTTGATAAAAAAATGTCATCGCAAAAACCGTTTGGATTTAGGACGAATTTTAGAGAATACAAAAAACAAGAATTTAACGATGGCGTAAAAATATTTGCATTCAAAGAAATTGGCTGGATAGAGCGAGAAAAAATTGAACAAAATTCTCAATGGCTTGGAATGGATAAAGTAATTGTCAGCCGTTCTTATAATGGCGGCTACACATATCCACATCAAATTATCGGCAAGCCAATCATTGCCGGGAAAAATAGCTGTTGCACAGAGACTTACGTAGTCTGCAGTGTACTCAACAATCCAGAACAAGCTAAAAATTTATCCGATTACATTTGTACAAGATTTTTTAGATTTATGGTTTTTCTGAGAAAAATTTCTCAAGACAATCCTAAGGACAGATTTTCATTTGTCCCAATCCAAAATTATGACGAACCTTGGACAGACGAAAAACTCTATAAAAAATATGGCTTAACATCTGAAGAAATCGCCTTTATCGAATCCATGATTCGCCCGATGGATTTATCCGATGAGTAACACCTTTTTCCCGCCGCTCAATCCACCCAGAATTTACGCTTATTCAGACACGCGTTATGCCACTTGTTTAAAGGTCGGCTACACCACTAAAACAGCACAAACGCGAGTGGCGGAACAATATCCCGTGAATTTGCCCAGCCAGTCTTACATTATCGAATTGGATGAAATTGCACTACGCGAGGATGGCAGCTTTTTTACCGATCATGAGGTACATCGTGTACTGGAGCGCAAGCAAATTCAACGGGTAAATGGCGAGTGGTTTGCTTGCGATTTGGCGGCGGTGAAAGCGGCAATTCTGGAAGTAAAAACAGGCAAGCAACAAGAAGATAAGCGCACATTAAATTTTGCCATGCGCCCCGAGCAACAGGCGGCGGTGGATAAAGCCGTTGATTATTTCGATAGCTTTAGCGCAGAGAATCCCGACAAAACGCCGCACTTTTTATGGAACGCGAAAATGCGTTTCGGCAAAACCTTTGCCACTTATCAAATGGCGAAAAAAATGGGCTGGAAAAAAGTGTTGATTTTAACCTTCAAGCCAGCCGTGCAAAATGCTTGGGAAGAGGATCTGGGCCATCATGTAGATTTTTCGGGATGGCAATTTATTGCGCGGGATGGCTTGCAATTTGAGCAAGCGGATAACAAAAAGCCGATTGTGTGTTTCGGCTCGTTTCAAGATTATCTGGGCAAAAATTCTGCGGGCGGCATTAAGGCGCAAAACGAATGGGTACATGCGACGAATTGGGATTGCGTGGTATTTGATGAATACCATTACGGCGCATGGCGCGACAGTGCCAAAGAGCTGTTTGAAGCGGAGGATAAACGGGAGTTGATCGCGGCGGAAGGCGAAGCGATGGCGTATTTTGAAGAAGGCAATATGCCGATTACCACGCGTGCTTATTTGTATTTGTCTGGAACGCCGTTTCGCGCAATTTCATCCGGCGAATTTATCGAGGAGCAAATTTACAACTGGACATATTCCGACGAGCAGAAAGCCAAAGCCGCTTGGACAGTTGCCAATAATCCTTACGCCGCCTTGCCGCGCATGGTGATGCTTACGTACAAATTACCCGATGCGATTCGCGATATGGCGATTAAAGGCGAATTTAACGAGTTTGATTTGAATGTGTTTTTTACCGCCAGTGGCGAAGGGCTGCTGGCAAAATTTACCTATGAAAATGAAGTGCAAAAGTGGCTCGATTTAATCCGTGGCGCATTTGCCGAAACCACGATTGATAACTTAAAACTGGGTGCAGAAAAACCGCCGATGCCATTTTCGGATGTGCGGTTGCTCAATGTGTTGTCGCATACCTTCTGGTTTTTGCCGACCGTGGCTTCGTGTCATGCGATGAATAATTTAATCCAGCAAAAACAAAATCGTTTTTATCAGGATTACAAAGTCGTGGTTGCCGCTGGAATGGAAGCGGGAATTGGTACTGAGGCGTTGCCACCGGTTAAACGTGCAATGGGCAATCCGCTGCAAACTAAAACCATCACTTTGTCGTGTGGCAAATTGACCACGGGTGTATCGGTTGCGCCGTGGACGGGTATTTTTATGTTGCGCAATGCCTCCAGCCCTGAAACGTATTTTCAGGCAGCATTTCGCGTGCAAACACCGTGGGTATTGCGCGGGCATGACGTGAATGACCCCAACAATGAATTGATTGTTAAAAACGAATGCTATGTATTCGATTTTGCACCCGATAGAGCCTTGCGCCAAATCGCCGATTACAGCTGCCGTCTGAATGTGGATGAAAGTAATCCGGAAGCCAAGGTCGCCGAGTTTATTCACTTCTTGCCCGTGCTGGCGTATGACGGCAGTTCGATGAAAGAAATTGATGCCGCCGGCATTTTGGATATGGCAATGAGCGGCACGACGGCGACTTTGCTGGCGCGGCGTTGGGAAAGTGCGCTGCTGGTGAATGTGGACAATAGCACGCTGGAAAAACTGATGAGAAATGAAGCAGCAATGAAAGCCTTGATGAACATTGAGGGGTTTCGTAGCTTGAATCAAGATATTGAAACGATCATCAATAAATCAGATTCTGTGAAAAAAGCCAAGCAGGAGGCCAATGAGCGGGATTTGACCAAGAACGAAAAGAAACAGCTTACAGAGGAAGAAAAAGAATATAAGTCCATGCGCAAGCAAATACAGGAAAAGTTAATTAAATTCGCCACCCGCATTCCTGTGTTTATGTACTTGACTGATTACCGTGAGCGAAGCCTTAAAGATGTGATTACACAGCTTGAACCTGATCTTTTCAGAAAAGTAACAGGTTTGACGCAAAAAGATTTTGAATTATTGGTGAGTCTTGGTGTGTTCAACAGCGGTTTAATGAATGATGCCGTTTATAAATTCAAGCGTTATGAGGACGCAAGTTTAGAGTACACAGGAATTTCCAAATTCAAAGACGAGCCTGTCGGGTTGTATGACACGGTGTTATCGGCAGAAGATTACAAGGTCAGTCCATAAACCATCACCGACGTCCAGATAACTAATCGCTATCTAATTCTAATTTGCAATAAAAACGGCATTAATATTTTTCGTAGGTCTGGCTTCAGCCCGACGTGTCGGGTTAAAACTCGACCTACAAAAAAGCACCTTATTATTGCGAATTGGAACAAGGGAGCGCGGCTGGGCGAGCTGCTGAACTTCGCCCGAGTGCGCCCGCTGGCAGACGCATCAACGCAGGGACGGCTGGAGTTGTAACCTCCGTGAGCAGGAATAGTCAGGAATGATGAACGGGAGCCAACTGGCGCAGTTCTCATGCTTCAGCGCAAAGCAGCATCGTCCATCAGCCAGCCTGCTCCAAAATGCTATAATTCACGCTTCTTTTGCATGTGTTTCGCGATGACTACCGCTGTTTCAAATTTTAAAACCCATCTTGCCGGCCTGTTCGGGCAAGCATTGCGCACTGTCGCCCCCGAGCTTGCCGATAATCTTTCTGTTGTTATGGATCGCCCCAAACAGGCACAACATGGCGATTACGCCTGCAACCTGGCGATGCAGCTGGCCAAGCCATTGCGCCGCAGTCCGCGCGATATTGCGCAGGCGCTGATTGCGGCGCTGCCGGCCTCGGCGGTGATAGACAAAGTCGAGATTGCAGGTGCGGGTTTTATCAACGTGTTTATCACCACTGCCGCCAAGCAGGGCGTCGTGCGCGGCGTGCTGCAACTGGGTGACGACTACGGGCGCATCAACCTTGGCGCAGGGCGCAAACTGCAAGTTGAATTTGTTTCAGCCAACCCGACCGGCCCCCTGCATGTGGGACACGGTCGTGGCGCGGCAGTGGGTGATTGCCTGTGTCGTTTGTTGCAGACTGCGGGCTGGGATGTGACGCGCGAGTTTTACTACAATGACGCCGGCGCACAGATCGAAAATCTGATGCTATCCGTGCAGTTGCGCTGCAAGGGATTAACGCCGGATGACCCGGGCTGGCCAGAGAATGGCTACCGCGGTGATTACATCAGTGATATAGCCCGCGCCTTCCTCGCCAAGGAATCCGTTGATGCGGACTATCAGCATGTGCGCGCATCCGGCGACATCAACGATACCACCGCCATCCGCCAATTCGCAGTGGCCTATCTGCGGCGCGAGCAGGACCTGGATTTGCACGCTTTCAGAGTCAACTTCGATGTCTATTCGCTGGAATCCTCACTCTACACCGACGGCAAGGTGGCAGACACGGTCAACAAGCTGATTGCCAGCGGCCACACCTACGAACAGGATGGCGCCTTGTGGTTGCGCACGACGGATTTCGGCGACGACAAGGACCGCGTGATGCGCAAGAGCGACGGCGGCTACACCTATTTTGTGCCAGACGTCGCCTATCATCTGGACAAGTGGCAACGCGGATTTACCCGTGTCATCAACGAGCAGGGCGCCGATCACCACAGCACCATTACTCGTGTAAGAGCGGGCTTGCAGGCGCTTGATGTCGGCATTCCCAAGGGCTGGCCTGATTATGTGCTGCACCAGATGGTGACCGTACTGCGCAACGGCGAAGAGGTAAAAATTTCCAAGCGCGCCGGCAGCTATGTCACCTTGCGCGACCTGATAGACGAAGTCGGCTGCGATGCCACGCGCTTTTTCCTGGCGGCCCGCCATCCCGATACGCAAATGGTTTTCGACATCGACCTGGCTAAATCACAGAGCAATGAAAATCCGGTTTATTACATCCAGTACGCCCATGCCCGCGTACACAGCGTGCTGGCGCAATGGACTGGCGACCGCGCGACCTTATGTGATGCCGATATGAGTGCGCTGCAAAGCGATTACGAGCAAACATTGCTGCAGCGCCTGATCGATTACCCGCAGGTAATCGAGAGCGCGGCAACCGATTTGTCCCCGCATTTGATTGCTTTTTACCTGAAAGATTTGGCTGCTGATTTCCACAGCTACTATAATGCATCGCGCTTCCTGGTAGAGGATGAGCTGATCAAGCAAGCTCGCCTCGCACTGATCGCAGCAAGCGCACAGGTCATGCGCAATGGACTGAGTCTGCTGGGTGTTTCCGCACCTGAAAAAATGTAGAGAGGATGGTATGAGCAAAAATAGCAATCGACCCAACAATGGCGGCACTGAATTTCCTGTATTTGCCGGCATCCTGCTGGGTATCGTGATGGGCCTGGCGATAGCAGGCGGGATTGCGTGGTTTGTGCTGAAAAAAAATCCCGTACCAACTTCGCCGCCCAGAGAAGCACCACAGGCAGCAAAGCCTTCCACTGTACCGGAAAAAACATCTACAGCAAAACCTGCAGCGGCGGGTACCGCCTCAGGTGCCAGCGATGGGAAAGCGCGCTTCGAATTTTACAAGGAGCTGACCGACACCAACGCATCCCAAAAGGCTGAACGACACGCCGCCACGGCGACCAAACCCGCTCCATCGGTAAAACCGGCCGACAACGCCAGCGTTTATTTCTTGCAGGAGGGCGCATACACGAATGCAGACGATGCTGAAAAGGTCAAAGCCAAACTGGCGTTGCTCGGCATGGTGGCGAACATTCAGCCTGCCAATATTCCCGACAAAGGGGTGTGGTACCGCGTGCGCTTAGGCCCCTATAAAAATTCAACTGAAATGAATGATGCGCTGGCAACTTTGAAACTAAACGGCTTAAAAGCTGCTCCAATCCACGCGCAATAATATTTCGGCCATCAATACTTTACTTAACACACCTTTTAACCTTAGGAGAAATTTGTGAAATTCATCAAAAATCTTTTGGCAATTTTTTTTATTCTGGCATCTGCTCAAGTGTTTGCAGAACCGGTGATGGGCACCGATTACAAGCTGATTGAACCCGCGCAAGCCACACGCAGCGGCAATAAAATCGAGGTACTGGAATTTTTCTTTTATGGCTGCTCACATTGCTTCCACCTGCATCCTGACTTGACCGCCTGGGAAAGAAAAATGCCCAAGGATGTTGAAGTGGTTCTGGTGCCAACCGTATTTAACGCCGGCTGGGAGCCAATGGCCTACACCTACTATGCCTTGGAAGTTCTGGGACAGAACCATAAGCTGCACGATGATCTGTACGATGCGTGGAACGTGAACAATATCGATCTCAGCGATGAAAGCAAGATTGCTGCATTCGTTGCCAAACACGGCGTGGACAGCAAAAAATTCAGCGAAGCCTATCATTCCTTCAGTGTGCAAAGCAAAGTGACTCGCAGCAAACAGCTGACACAGAGCTACAACATACGCGGCACACCTACCATTATTGTCGATGGCAAATATCTGATTACCGGCCTGCAACCCGCAGCAGCGATACAAGTAATGAGCGCCTTGATTGATAAAGCGCGCAAGGAACACGGCGCGAGCAAACGCTAATGGCATTACGCGTCGTCATTAGCGGCGCATCCAGCGGCCTGGGTTTGGCGCTGGCCCGGCATTATCTGCAGCAGGGTGCACACGTCGCAGCCTGCGCCCGCCGTACAGATTTACTGCAAACCCTGTCTGAACAATTTCCCGGCCAGGTCTATTGTTACCCGCTTGATGTGCGCGATGCAGCAGCATTGCAGGCTGCAGCTCACGATTTCATCTCGCGTGCCGGCGTACCCGATATCGTCATCGCCAATGCCGGCGTCAGCCGCGGCACCCTCACCGATTACGCCGAAGATGTGGATGCCTTTCAGCAGGTGATGGACATCAACGTGATGGGTGCGGTGAAAACCTTCCAGCCCTTTATGAGTGCCATGCGCAAAGCCGGCAACGGCACCCTGGTCGGCGTCGCCAGCGTCGCCGGTTTCCGTGGCCTGCCGGGGTCAGGTGCCTATTCTGCGTCGAAGGCCTCGCTCATTTCGTATCTGGAAAGTTTGCGTGCCGAGTTGTACGGTAGCGGCGTAAGCGTCGTCACACTGTGCCCAGGCTATATCGAAACACCGATGACCGCCATCAATCCCTATGCCATGCCCTTTATCCTGCGCTCTGATGTTGCCGCGCGGCGAATGGCTCGCGTCATTGCGGCACGCAAATCTTTTGCTGTAGTGCCGTGGCAGATGGGAATGGTTGGACACGTGCTGAAGCGGCTGCCGAATTGGCTGTATGACTGGCTGTTCAGCAAAGCCCCGCATAAACCGCGCAAGCTGATTTAGCCATGCATGTAGTGTGGCCACGCTTTTTATTCCCCTCATCCGCCACCGAGTAGCAGAGGCTGGTCAGGGGATGTCGGCGAGGACTGTTTGAGCACGTAGTGCGAGTTCCGCAGCCGCCTGGCCAGCCGAGCAACGCAGGGAACCTCGAAGAGGTGGCGGATTGGAGATCGCCTTCTTTGGGTTACTTTTCTTGGCGAAGCAAGAAAAGTAACTAGCTGTCGGGCTACCCCCGACGGTTTTGCTTTTAAAGTTCCGTGCAGCGCAATGCCCTACAATTAACCAGCCAGCTTCTTCTTCAAGATCTCATTCATCTGCGCCGGATTAGCATTCCCCTTGCTGGCCTTCATCGCGAGACCGACAAAGAAGCCAAACAGCTTGTCCTTGCCGCTGCGATACTCCGCAACCTTATCCGCATTCGCGGCGATGATTTCATCCACCATTGCTTCCAGCGCACCCGCATCCGACACCTGCTTCAGTCCCTTGGCGTCGATGATCGCATCGGCCGTGCCGCCTTCGCTCCACATCGTGCGGAACACTTCCTTCGCACCGGAATTGGAGATGGTGCCATCCACGATCCGCGCCAGCATGCCGCCCATTTGCTCTGATGTGATCGGACATTGCGCCATTTCCAGATTGTCACGGTTGAGCTGCGCGCTGACCTCACCCATGACCCAGTTGGCGCAGATCTTGGCATCCTTGGGCACAGATTGCAGCGCGGCTTCAAAAAATACTGCCATTTCGCGCGAGGCGGTGAGCGTGCTGGCGTCATAAACCGACAGACCGAGGTCTGTGACATAGCGTGTTTTTTTGGACTGTGGCAATTCGGGCATGGTGGCGCGCAGTTGCTCTATCCAGGCTTGGTCAATAATCAAGGGGAGTAAATCAGGATCGGGGAAATAGCGATAATCATGCGCTTCTTCCTTGCTGCGCATAGAGCGTGTTTCACCCGTATCAGGGTTGAACAGCACCGTAGCCTGCTGAATTTTGCCGCCGCTTTCCAGGGTATCGATCTGCCATTGCACCTCGTAGTCTATCGCCTGTTGCATGAATTTGAACGAGTTGAGATTCTTGATCTCACGCCTTGTACCCAACTCACCACCGAGGCGGCGTACCGACACGTTTACGTCGCAGCGGAAAGAACCTTCCTGCATATTGCCGTCGCAAATACCAATCCAGCGCACCAGTGTGTGCAGGGTCTTGGCATAGGCAATCGCTTCGGCAGCTGAGCGCATATCGGGTTCCGACACGATTTCCAGCAGTGGCGTGCCCGCGCGATTGAGGTCTATGCCGGTCATCCCCTGGAAATCTTCATGCAGTGATTTGCCTGCATCCTCTTCCAGATGGGCGCGGGTAAGGCGCACCACCTTTTCGTAAGCTTCGGTTTTACCTGAAGCGGGCACATGGATGGTCAACTCGCCCTTACCCACCACCGGCAGATCCATCTGGCTGATCTGGTAGCCCTTGGGCAGGTCGGGGTAGAAATAATTCTTGCGCGCAAATACCGAGCGCGGCGCAATGTGCGCCCCCGTGGCGAGGCCGAATAATATGGCGCGTTCGACCGCGCCCTTGTTCAGCACCGGCAGCACGCCGGGCAGCGCGATATCGACGGCGGAAGCCTGTGTGTTCGGCTCGGCACCAAAGGCGGTGGATGAGCCGGAAAAAATTTTACTGTTGGTCGATAGCTGGGTATGTACTTCCAGCCCGATGACGATTTCCCATTGCATAGTATTAAGTTCCTTACAGCGCGATTTGTTGAGGGACGCGGATGTGGTGGTCGGTCGCCAGTTGGTATTGATGCGCAACATTCAGCATGCGCGCCTCGTCGAAATAGTTGCCGATAATCTGCAAGCCAACCGGCATGCCATTCGCGCCGAAACCGCACGGGATGGACATGCCGGGCAGGCCGGCGAGGTTAACCGCGATGGTGTAGATATCGGACAGATACATCTGCACCGGGTCGTCGCCCTTTTCGCCGAGGTTGAATGCGGTGGTCGGAGTGGTCGGTCCCATGATGACGTCGCATTGCTTGTATGCTTCGACAAAATCCTGCGCGATCAGGCGGCGGATTTTTTGCGCCTGCAAATAATAGGCATCGTAATAACCGTGCGACAGCACGTAAGTGCCTATCAGGATGCGGCGCTTTACTTCATCGCCAAAACCCTGGGTACGCGATTTTTCATACATGTCCGCCAGGTCGGTATATTCGGCCGCGCGGTGGCCGTAGCGCACGCCGTCAAAACGCGACAGATTGCTCGATGCCTCGGCCGGAGCCAGCACGTAGTAAACCGGAATCGACAGACGCGAATTGGGCAGACTGATATCCACCACCGTGGCACCCAGTTTTTTGTATTCGGCAATCGCCGCCTCCACCGCCTGGCCGACATCGCCGCTTAAACCCGCACCAAAGAATTCACGCGGCAAGCCTATGCGCAGGCCTTTCAGCGGCTGTTCCAGAGAGCGTGTGTAATCTTCTTTTTCGCGCTGCAGACTGGTGGAATCACGTTCATCAAAACCGGCCATCACATTCAGCATCAGCGCCAGATCCTCCGCGCTGCGCGCCATAGGACCTGCCTGGTCGAGGCTGGACGCAAACGCGATCATGCCGTAGCGCGACACCACACCGTAAGTTGGCTTCAGCCCGGAAATTCCGCACAGTGCCGCGGGCTGGCGGATGGAGCCGCCGGTATCGGTGCCGGTCGCCGCCGCGCACAAACGTGCCGCCACTGCCGCAGCCGTGCCGCCTGAGCTGCCGCCGGGCACCGCATTGCGGTTCCACGGGTTTTTGACCGGGCCAAAATAAGAGGTCTCATTGCTCGACCCCATCGCGAATTCATCCATATTGGTCTTGCCAAGATTCACCGCCCCGGCTTGGTTGAATTGGGAAATAACGTGCGCGTCATAAGGTGCGACAAAGTTTTCAAGCATCTTCGAGCCGCAGGTCGTACGCCACCCCTTGGCGCAAAAAATATCCTTTTGCGCGAACGGGATGCCGGTCAGCGCCTCGCCTTTGCCCTGTGACAGCCGCGCATCGGCTGCGCGAGCCTGGGCCAGACTGGTTTCCGGATTCAGCGTAATGTAGGCATTTAACGCGGGATTAAGCGCAGCGATGCGGTCCAGATAAAGTTGGGTCAGTTCGACGCTGGAAATTTTCTTCGCGGCCAGTTGGCTGGAAAGTTGTTTGAGGCTTGCATTAATCATTGTTCAATAACCTGAAAAGCGTGTTTGGCGAGGAGTAATGCGGCAAAATCAGCGCCACTCCGTCAAAGTTGGTTTACTCAATCACTTGAGGCACGAGATACAGCCCGCGTTCAACCTGCGGCGCGATGGACTGAAACAGCTCGCGCTGATTGCTTTCGCTGACCACATCCTCGCGCAGCCGCTGGCCGAGTTCCTGGGCGTGTGCCATTGGTTCAATTCCGCCGGTGTCGACGGCCTGCATTTCCTCGATTAGCCCGAAAATACTGGCCATCTGCGCGTGGGCAGCGTGCAATTCAGCTTCTGGCATGGCTAGCCTGGCCAGG